>Ga0206125_10004527_pt1 | contig 12252 bp, 9 predicted proteins | sample Helgoland_Spring_4_FD_148598 | JGI IMG/M metagenome (GOLD analysis project Ga0206125, IMG submission 148598) | Pelagic subsurface seawater microbial communities from Kabeltonne, Helgoland, North Sea - Helgoland_Spring_Bloom_20160331_1 | ecosystem: Environmental > Aquatic > Marine > Epipelagic ...
TTTACTAGGGAAAGTTCTTGTCACTCATCAAACAGGGCCGCAGGGTAGAGAAGTAAAAAGACTGTATATTGAAGAGGCTTCAGATATTTCAAAAGAATTCTACCTATCTTGTCTTGTAGATCGTGCAAGTTCTAAAATTGCTTTTATTTCAAGCGCTGAGGGAGGAATGGATATAGAAGAAGTTGCTAACAAAACCCCAGAAAAAATTACCACTACTCGTGTTAGTCTTTCTAAAGGATTAACAAAAGAAGACATAACACAAGTATTAAAACCATATCAGCTTCCTTCAGAATCTATCGAGCAAGCTGAAAAACTTATTCAATCTATTTTTAAGGCTTTACTAAATACAGACGCAAACTTAATTGAAGTAAATCCTTTAATTTTAACAAAAGAAAATCAAGTACTGTGTCTTGATGCAAAAATTAATTTTGATGCAAATGCATTATATCGTCACCCAGACATTTTAGAATTAAGAGATTTTGATGAAGAAGATCCTGCAGAAATAGAAGCAAGTAAATACGATTTGGCATACATCAAATTAGATGGAGAAATTGGTTGTATGGTAAATGGTGCAGGACTTGCCATGGCTACTATGGATATTATCAAGCTTTATGGTTCAGAGCCTGCAAACTTTTTAGATGTAGGAGGAGGGGCGACTAAAGAAAAAGTGTCAGCAGCTTTTAATATTATTTTATCCGATAAAAACGTTAAAGGTATTTTAATTAATATTTTTGGAGGAATAATGAGGTGCGATGTAATCGCCGAAGGTGTTATTGCGGCCGCAAAAGAAACAAACCTTTCTGTACCCTTAGTTGTTAGACTTGCCGGAACTAAATTTGAAGAAGGAAAAAAAATATTAGAACAGTCAGGATTGAAAATTATTCCTGCAAACGACTTGTCAGAGGCTGCTCAAAAAATAGTTGAGGCAATAAAATAAATATGTCTGTTCTAATTAATAAAGATACAAAAGTTATTTGCCAAGGTTTCACAGGTACTCACGGTACGTTCCATTCAGAACAGGCTATTGAATACGGAACTAATCTAGTGGGCGGTGTTACCCCTAATAAGGGTGGACAAACCCATTTAGGAAAACCAGTTTTTAATACAGTAGAAGAGGCAGTTAACCAGACCAAAGCTGACGCAACAATGATTTATGTACCAGCCAAATTTGCTGCTGCAGCCATCATAGAAGCTATTGAATGTGAGATGCCTTTGATTGCTTGTATTACTGAAGGAATTCCAATCTTAGACATGATTAAAGTTAAGGAAAAACTAAAAGGATCAAAATCAAGATTAATAGGTCCAAATTGTCCAGGAATCATTACTCCTGGAGAATGTAAAATAGGTATTATGCCAGGTCACATACATAAAAAAGGTTCGGTTGGCATTGTTTCTCGATCTGGAACTCTCACATATGAAGCTGTTGCCCAGACGACAGCAATTGGTTTGGGACAATCTACATGTATTGGCATAGGCGGAGATCCAGTAAATGGAACGAATTTTATAGACTGTTTGGAGCTATTTTTAAATGATGAAAAAACAGAATCTATAATCATGATTGGTGAAATAGGCGGAGACGATGAAGAGCAAGCAGCTCAATTTATTAAAGATTCCAAGATTAAAAAGCCAACAGTTGGTTTTATTGCAGGATTAACAGCGCCCCCAGGAAGAAGAATGGGTCATGCAGGAGCTATTATAGCCGGCGGAAAAGGTGGAGCACAAGATAAAATAGAAAAAATGAAATCTTGTGGAATTATTGTTACTGATTCACCAGCCGATATTGGAAAAACATTAAAGACTAAATTGCAAGGTTAAGATATATTTAGACTACAAAATGTCATCTTCTAAAAACAAAATATTCCAAACCACATCTTTCTTATCTGGCATGAATTCGTCTTATATAGATGAGCTATATGAAAAATATGTAAAAGATCCACAATCTATTCAGGAAAGTTGGAGAGATTTTTTTTCTGGTTTGGCAGAAAATAAAGAATTAATTCAAAAAGAAACAGAGGGTGCTTCTTGGTCACCTCAAAAATTAAAAAATAAGCACAATGAAGATTTGGATTCTTATGAAAAACTTTTACCAAAAAATAATGTTTTGGACATGCAGAATGAAATTGTTAAAGAAATCCCAAAAGTTATCAAAAAAGAATCTGCCGAAGATGTAGAAACAGCAACTAAAGACTCGGTAAGAGCAATTATGATGATTAGGGCCTTTAGAATTAGAGGTCATTTGATTGCAGATTTAGATCCTCTCAAATTGTTTGAAAACAAAGATCATCCAGAATTAAACCCAGAAACATACGGATTCACAAAAAAAGATAGAGATAAAAAAATATTTTTAGATAATGTTCTTGGACTTAAATATGCAACGGTAGATGAAATTTTAGAGATCTTAAAAAGAACTTATTGTTCTAAAGTAGGTGTAGAATTTATGCACATGGAAGATCCAGAAGAAAAGAGCTGGGTCCAAGAAAGAATTGAAGGAAAAGAAAAAGAAATTTCTTTTACTACAGAAGGAAAAAAAGCCATGTTAAATCGAGTATTAGAAGCAGAAGGTTTCGAAAAATATTTACACACAAAGTATGTAGGTACAAAAAGATTTGGATTAGATGGATGTGAATCTTTAATACCAGCAATGGAACAGATTATTAAATTAGGTGGCGCACTAGGAGCAAAAGAGGTTAAGATTGGAATGCCCCATAGAGGAAGACTTAATATTTTAACCAACGTAATACAAAAACCTTTAAAAAAAATATTTAAAGAATTTGCAGGAGAGCCAGGACCTGCCGAGGGTGGAGTTTCTGGAGATGTAAAATATCACCTAGGAGCATCTGCAGACAGAGAATTTGATGGTAACTCAGTGCACGTTAGTTTAACTGCTAATCCTTCCCACTTAGAAGCAGTTAATCCTGTTGTATTGGGACAAACTAGAGCTAAGCAATTTTTTCACAAAGACAAAAAAAGAGATAAAGTGATTCCAATATTACTTCATGGAGATGCAGCTTTTGCTGGGCAGGGAGTAGTTGCGGAATGTTTTGCCATGTCAGGTGTTCCTGGTCATAATATAGGTGGAACCATACATATTATTGTTAATAATCAGATAGGATTTACCACAATACCTTCTTTTGCAAGATCTTCACCCTACCCGTCTGAGGTAGCAAAGATGGTTCAAGCTCCCATCTTTCACGTAAATGGAGACGATGTAGAAGCAGTTGTTTATGCAACAAAGGTTGCGACCGAGTATAGGCAAAAGTTTAAAAGAGATGTTGTAATAGATATTTTTTGTTACCGAAGGTTTGGTCACAATGAGGGAGATGAGCCTTCATTTACACAGCCTTTAATGTACCAAAAAATTAAAAATCACCCTTCTATTTTGACTGTTTACTCAAAACAACTAGTTGAAGAAGGATTGTTTACCAAAGAAGAAATTGAAAAACAAAAATCTGATTACAAAAAAAAATTGGATAAAGAGTTTGAAGATTCTAAAAAATATATTTCCAATGAACAGGATTGGTTCACTGGAAGTTGGTCTAAATTTTCTACTGAAAAAGGATCAGACAGAAGAGGGACGACAGCAGTAGACAAAAAGGTAATTAAAAAAATTGGAACAAAGCTTATTTCACTTCCTAATAGTTTTAATGCTCATCCTACTATCAATAGAATTTTTGAAGCAAAGAAAAAAATGTTTGAAAGTGAAAAAGGTTTTGACTGGAGCACAGCCGAAAGCTTAGCCTTTGCAACATTGGCAGAAGAGGGTTATCCTATAAGATTAGTCGGACAAGATTCTGTGCGAGGCACTTTTAGCCAAAGACATGCTGGGCTTACGGATCAAAAAACAGGTGAAAAATACTTTCCATTAAAAATCCTAAGTAAAAAGCAAGCCAATGTAGAAATCGTAGATAGTTTACTTTCTGAAATGGGAGTTTTGGGATTCGAATATGGGTATTCATTAGTGGAACCTAATACTTTAGTAGCATGGGAAGCTCAATTTGGAGACTTTGCAAATGGAGCTCAAATTATATTTGATCAATTTATAAGTTCTGGAGAGAAAAAATGGACACGAGCAAGTGGGCTAGTTATGTTGTTGCCCCACGGTTATGAAGGTCAAGGCCCAGAACATTCGTCAGCAAGAATTGAAAGATACCTCCAAGCTTGCGCTCAAGAAAATTTACAAGTGGTCAATTGTACAACACCAGCAAATTATTTTCATGTTTTGAGAAGACAAATTCACAGATCATTTAGAAAACCACTGATTGTTTTTACTCCAAAGTCTTTATTAAGACATAAAAAATGCGTTTCAGAAATAGAAGATTTTTCAAACAACAATTCTTTTCATAGGGTATTGCCAGATCATGCAGAGGATCCTAAGTATAAGTTAATTAAACTAGCTCCAGACAAAGAAATAAAGAGAATTGTTATTTGTTCAGGTAAAGTTTATTTTGATCTTTTGGAAAAAAGACAAGAAATTAAAGAAAAAAGAGTGCAACTTGTTAGGATTGAACAAATATATCCTTTTCCTGCAAAAACTTTAGCTAAGCTTATAAAAAGGTTTGTAAATGCAGAGGAATATATTTGGTGTCAGGAAGAACCACAAAATATGGGGTGTTGGAATACAGTTGAAAGATATATTAATTGGACATTAAATCACATTAAATCAAAAGCAAAAAACATAAAGTATATTGGTAGAAGTCCAATGGCCTCAACAGCAACCGGGTATTTAAAAAAACATGTTGCCCAACAACAGGAAATTGTTACAAAAGCGTTAACTATAAATGGCTGATAAAATTACCGTACCCACACTAGGAGAGTCTTTAACCGAAGCAACTGTTGCAAAGTGGTTGAAAAAAGTAGGTGATAGTGTTCAAGAAGACGAGGAGATTGTCTCTTTAGAAACGGACAAAGTAAGCATTGATGTTACAGCTCCAAAATCTGGAATTTTATCAGAAATTATTGCTAATGATGGAGCTACAGTTGAGGTAGGTGCACATCTTGGCTCCATAGATATTTCAGCCTCACCCTCCAAAAAGAAAGAAGAGAAGCAAGATAAACAAGAAACGAAAGTAGTCGAAATTAAAAAAGAAGAAAATATTTCTGAGAAAAAAATAAACAATCAAAATAAAAAGAAAGAATTATCCCCATCTGTAAAACGTATAATTAATGAGAAAAACATTAATGTAGAAAGCGTTGATGGAACAGGAAAAGATGGAAGAATTTTAAAAGGTGATTTGGTAGGTCTTATGGGATTTAGCCCTGCACCAAATACAAAAAAGATTGAAATCGGAGAAGAGGAAAGAGTTAAGATGACTCGTCTTAGATCGACAATTGCAAAAAGATTGAAGGAAGCCCAGAATAATGCAGCAATTTTAACTACCTTTAATGAAATTGACATGTCCATGATTATTCAAATCAGAAAAGATAACAAAGAAGAGTTTGAAAAAAGATATGGAACTAAACTTGGTTTTATGTCTTTTTTTGTAAAAGCATGCGTTAATGCTTTGCAAACGTATCCTTCGGTAAATGCCGAGGTTCAGGGAGAAGAAATTGTTTATAAAAACTATTATAACATTGGAGTTGCGGTAGGTACAGATAAGGGTCTGGTCGTGCCTGTTTTAGGTAATGCAGATGAACTTTCATTTGCTGAAATTGAAAAAGAAATTATTACCCTTGGTACAAGGGCTAAAAACAACCAATTGTCGATTGAGGAACTACAAGGCGGAACATTTACTATCACCAATGGAGGCATATATGGATCTATGCTTTCTACTCCAATAATTAATCCTCCCCAATCTGGAGTTTTGGGTATGCACAATATCGTACAAAGGGCGGTAGTAATAAATGGAAAAATTGAAATTAGACCTATTATGTATCTTGCTCTTTCATATGACCATAGAATTATCGATGGTAAAGAGGCGGTATCTTTTTTAGTAAGAGTAAAAGAAATATTAGAAGATCCCAGAAGATTATTTTTAAACTTGTAAATTGATATGGAAGAATTTGATGTTGTAGTTATTGGTGGAGGTCCCGGAGGGTATGTTTGCGCTATAAGATCTGCACAACTTGGAAATAAAACAGCTTGTATAGAATCGCGTGGAGCTTTGGGAGGTACCTGTTTGAATGTTGGATGTATTCCTTCAAAGTCATTGTTACATGCTTCCGAAATGTATCACAAAGCTAAAAATGAATTTAAAACTATAGGAATTAATACTGGAGACCTCTCTTTGGATCTTGATACAATGATGGGACATAAGGCAAAATCAGTTGATGGCCTAACCAAGGGAGTAGAATTTTTATTTAAAAAAAACAAAGTTACTTACTTAAAAGGACATGGAAGCTTTAAAGATAAAAACACTTTAACTGTCAAAGACGCATCTGGTTCAACGCAAGAAATTAAAGCAAAGAATATTGTGATTGCCACAGGCTCCTCAGTACTTTCTTTGCCTAATATAGAAATTGATGAAAGTTCAATTGTATCCTCGACAGGTGCCTTGTCTTTAAAGCAAGTTCCCAAAAAACTAATTATTATTGGAGGAGGTTATATTGGTCTAGAAATGGGTTCAGTATGGTTAAGATTAGGTTCGGAAGTAGAAGTTATTGAGTACATGGATCACATTGCAGCAGGTATGGATAGAGAAGTCAGCGATAATTTTTTAAAAATTTTAAAAAAACAAGGAATGAAATTTCACTTATCAACTAAAGTATTGGGTGTGAAAAAAAATTCAAGTGGAGTGACAGTTTCAGTTGAGCATAACGGAGAAGCATTAGAAATGACAAGCGATGTTGTCTTAATGTCAGTCGGTAGAAAACCGAATACGGATGGTTTAAATTTGGAAGCTGTAGGAATTAAAAAAGATCAAAAAAATAGAATTTTAGTAGAAAAAAATCTTAAAACGAATGTAGATAATGTGTTTGCAATAGGTGACGTTATAGAAGGTCCTATGTTAGCGCATAAAGCTGAAGATGAGGGCATGGCTGTAGCTGAGTTCATTTCAGGAAAATATGGACATGTAAACTATGATGCAATACCCGGAGTTGTCTATACCTCTCCAGAAGTTGCAGCTGTGGGAAAGACAGAAGAGCAATTAAAAGAATCCGGGATAGAATATAATGTTGGAAAATTTCCTTTTATGGCAAATTCTCGAGCAAAAATTAATAATGATGCAGATGGATTTATTAAAATTTTAGCTGATAAAAGCACAGATAAAATTTTGGGTGTTCACATGATAGGGCCAGACGTTGGTACTATGATTGCAGAAGTGGTTTTAGCAATGGAATTTGGAGCAAGTGCAGAAGATATAGCTAGAACATGCCACGCCCACCCAACCCTTTCAGAGGCCGTAAGAGAAGCGGCTCTAGCAGTAGATAAAAGAGCTATACACTTTTAGCTAATTTGTTTTCCGCTTTTTTTCCAGTCAGATAAAAAAGATTCTAAACCTTTGTCTGTTAGTTCGTGACGGTATAGATCCCCAAATATTTTGGGAGGTATCGTTATTACGTCAGCCCCAATTTGCATTACTTGTCGTACGTGGTCTAATGATCGAATAGAAGCTGCTAAAATTTCTGTTTTAAAATTATAATTTTTGTAAATAGTTTTTATCTCCTGGATCAGTTGCATTCCGTTTTCTCCCACATCATCTAACCTTCCAATAAAAGGAGAAATAAAAGTTGCACCTGCTTTTGCTGCAAGTAATGCTTGAGATGGTGAAAAGCAAAGAGTGACATTTACTTTAAATTTTTTACTAGTTAAATATTTGCACGCGATCAATCCATCTAAAGTCAAAGGAATTTTAATAACAATATTCTTTGCAATCTTTTGAAGTATTTTAGCCTCCTCAATCATTTTGTTGGAGTGTGTGGCAGTTACCTCCGCACTAATTGGTCCTTTAACTTCAGAGGCTATAGTCTTTAAAATTTTTTTTAAATTTCCTTCTTGTTTGGCAAGTAAAGAAGGGTTGGTGGTAATACCGTCTATGAGGCCACTTTTATTTATAAGCTTTATTTCACTTATATCAGACGAATCTAAAAAAATTTTCATAATACTGTAACTTATTATCTAAAAAGATATAAATCAATTTTTATATGAATATTAACATTTTATTACCAATTAAGTTTGATCAAGCATTTACCTACTTATGTGATATTTCATTAAATCTTGAACAGGGGGATTATGTTTTGGTCCCTTTCCGGAATAAAGAAATTGTAGGGATTGTCTGGGAAAAGAATGTTCATGCCCCTAAAAAAATAAAGCTTAAAAAAATTATCAAAAAAATTAACTTTCCCAAATTAACTAAAAACAATATTAATTTTATTAATAAGTTTTCCCAGTACAATATTTCTAGCCTGGGAATGACCCTTAAGCTTTTTTTATATGAAAAAGGTTTAGATGCGATATTAAAAAATAAAGTTAGTGGTGATTATAATGAATATAAAATTCAAAGATTTAAAAAAAATAATTTAAGTGCTCTTCAAACAAAATCATATCAGGAAGTCTCTCAAAATATAAACTTTTCAAGCTATTCAACCACCCTTATTCATGGTGTTACAGGGTCCGGAAAAACCTTAATTTACTTTGAGATTATTAAGGAGGCGCTTAAGAAAAACAAGCAAGTCTTAGTATTATTGCCAGAAATTGCACTAACGAAGCAAATAGCTGAGCGGTTTAAGGATTATTTTGAGGCAGAGCCCGCACTTTGGCACTCAAGCATAAGTGAAAAAAAGAAAAAAAATATTTGGAAAGGTGTATCTGAAAATAAAATTAAATTAGTATTGGGAGCCAGATCATCTATTTTTTTACCTTTTCAAAATTTAAAATTAATTGTGATTGATGAAGAGCATGATTCTTCATACAAGCAGGAAGAAGGAGTTTCATATAATGCTAGAGACATGTCAATCTTAAGAGCTTCGATTGAAAAATTTCCTATCTTGCTTGTTTCAGCTACCCCCTCCATTGAAAGTTATTATAATAGCAAAAATAAAAAATATTTCTACGTAAGTTTAACAGAGCGATATAAAAATATTTCATTACCTAATATTGAAATAGTTGATTTGGTACATACTCCTGCTGATAAAGGAAAATTTATTTCCAATCAACTTATTCCAAAGTTAAAAAAAATTATTAAAGAAAAACAACAAGTGTTATTTTTTTTAAATAGAAGAGGGCATTCTACATATATCATGTGTTATGAGTGTAAAAAAAGATTAGTTTGCCCGAATTGTTCAATAGGACTAGTTTTTCATCAAACTTCTAAAAAAGCGATATGTCATTACTGTGATTACAAAACAAGTTTAAACCAGAAATGCACTAATAATAAAGATTGTGAATTTACTTTTTATGGTCTTGGGATTGAAAAAGTATTTGAGGAAGTTCAGTTAATTTTCCCTAAAACAAAAATACAAATTTTTTCCTCTGACTTTATAAATAATAACAAAAATTCAGAACAGATTATTAATGATATAGAAAAAAATAAGACTCCAATTTTGGTAGGTACTCAACTAATTTCTAAAGGATTTCACTTTCCGAGCTTGAATTATATAGTTGTTATTAATTCTGATACCAATTTCTTAGGTAGTGATATAAGAGCTTCTGAAAAAAATTTTCAGTTATTACAGCAGTTGTCTGGAAGGGCAGGTAGAGAAGAAAATAAAGCTAAAGTTTTTCTACAAACTAACGATCCCAGTAATAAAATTCTTCACTCCCTGTCTAACAGTGACCCCAAAGTGTTTTACGAAGAAGAGCTCCTATTTAGAGAAAGGGCTTACTTGCCTCCATTTTCAAAACTTGTCTCTATAATTGTATCTGGAGTCAATCAGTTTGAGGTAGAAAAGATATCTAAGAAACTAAAGCAATCTTTTTTATTGCAAGAAAAAATAAAAATTTATGGACCAGTAACAGCCCCAATATTTAAAATTCGTGGCAAATATAGAATGCGATTATTGCTTAAATACGATGTTTCGTTGTTTCCTCAGAAATTTATCAAAAATTGGCTTGATATGAACATTATCAGCAAAAATATAAAACTCGAAGTTGATGTAGATCCTGTCAGCTTCCTTTAAGTTGCATAATTAGCCAAAATATCACACTTGATCGATATTTTTCATTGTGTTACGAACACAGCATTAATTAAGGATAATCTTGGAAAATCAAGCTAACTCATTTTCAAACGTAACAGGTAGATATGCAAAATCTATATTTCAATTGGCTAATGAGAAAAAAATAATGAATGAAGTTGAAAAAAATTTTTTACAGATTAATTCTTTATTTAGCAATTCTAAAGATTTTGTAAAATTTGTTACTAATCCTACTATTCAAAAAAATACTAGGCTTAAAATCATTAAAACCTATCAATTAAATTAAATTTTAACAGTTATTTTGCTAATTTTCTTAAGTTAATGAATGAAAAAGGTCGTTTCTTTTATTTAGAGAGAATAGTAAAAGATTTTTTTTCAATCCTATCTATTAGCAAGGGAGAGATATCCGCGGAGCTAATTGTGGCTAATGAAATTTCTGAAGATAGGAAAAATGATATCAAAAGAGATCTTTCCTCAATATATAAAAAAGATATGAAATTGAATTTTATAATTGATCCGAGCCTAATTTCAGGGTCAATATTAAAAGTGGGTAGTAAAATGATAGACAGTTCAGCAAAAAGCAAATTTAACAGAATTTTAAACAATATTTAGGAGAAAATAATGGACATAAACCCTTCAGAAGTAACAAAAGTAATTAAAGAGCAAATTGAAGACTTTGGATCAGAAACAGAAGTTTCTGAGGTAGGACAAGTTCTTTCAGTTGGAGACGGAATTGCAAGAATTTTTGGATTAGATAATGTGGAAGCTGGAGAAATGGTAGAATTCTCTGAAGGCACTAAAGGTATGGCCTTAAATTTAGAAAATGACAATGTTGGGGTGGTTATTTTTGGAGATGATTCTAAAATTAAAGAAGGAGATATTGTTAAAAGAACCGGAAAGATTGTTGATGTTGCAGTTGGAAAATCACTTTTAGGAAGAGTTGTAGATGGATTGGGAAATCCTATAGATGGAAAAGGTCCAATTGATCCCAAGTCTGAAAGAAGAAGGGTAGATGTTAAGGCTCCAGGAATTATTGCAAGAAAATCAGTTCATGAGCCTATGCAGACTGGTCTTAAGGCAATTGATAGTTTAATTCCAATTGGAAGAGGACAAAGAGAGCTGATTATTGGAGACAGACAAACAGGAAAAACTGCTATTGCAATCGACACAATTATAAACCAAAAAGAAATAAACAAATCCGACGATGAGTCTAAAAAACTTTATTGTATTTACGTTGGTATCGGACAAAAAAGATCAACAGTAGCTCAAATAGTAAAAACTTTGGAAGAAACGGGAGCTTTGGAATACACCATCGTTGTAGCTGCAACTGCCTCAGATCCTGCACCGCTTCAATTTTTGGCACCATACATAGGTTGTACAATGGGAGAATATTTTCGAGATAATGGGATGCATGGGCTGATTGTGTATGATGACCTTTCAAAACAAGCTGTAGCTTATAGACAAATGTCTTTGTTATTAAGAAGACCTCCGGGACGTGAAGCTTTCCCAGGGGATGTATTTTATTTACATAGTAGACTATTGGAAAGAGCAGCAAAACTAAGTGAAGATCAGGGTAGTGGATCTCTCACAGCCTTGCCGATCATTGAAACGCAAGCAAGTGACGTTTCGGCTTATATTCCTACAAATGTTATTTCAATTACTGATGGACAAATATTTTTAGAAACGGAGTTATTTTTTAAAGGTGTTAGACCAGCAGTAAATGTTGGAATTTCTGTATCCCGGGTTGGATCTTCAGCACAAATTAAAGCAATGAAGCAAGTTGCAGGGTCTATTAAATTAGAGCTAGCTCAATATAGAGAAATGGCAGCATTTGCACAGTTTGGTTCTGATTTAGATGCTTCTACTCAACAGCTATTAAACAGAGGAGCTAAGTTAACTGAACTTTTAAAACAAGGACAATACTCACCATTAAAAGTTGAAGAGCAGGTTATTTCTATTTTCTGTGGTGTTAGAGGGTATTTGGATAATATCGAGACTTCAAAAATTAAAGATTTTGAAAGTGGTTTACTAAGTCAGATAAAATCTGATTCTCCTGATATATTAGAAAATATAAATAAAACAGGAAAATTAGATGAATCTAATGAAACTAAATTAAAATCTTTTATAGAAAATTTCAAAAATAAATTCGAAAGCTAAAAATTAATGGCAACTCTAAAAGAC
>Ga0206125_10004528_pt1 | contig 12252 bp, 16 predicted proteins | sample Helgoland_Spring_4_FD_148598 | JGI IMG/M metagenome (GOLD analysis project Ga0206125, IMG submission 148598) | Pelagic subsurface seawater microbial communities from Kabeltonne, Helgoland, North Sea - Helgoland_Spring_Bloom_20160331_1 | ecosystem: Environmental > Aquatic > Marine > Epipelagic ...
ACTACGATAAGGTTTATAATTCATTTGTGGACCACTATGAAACTTTGATTAAATATGACAACAATATTGAGGAAAATCAAATGTTAAAATTGGAAACACAAATACTTTTACTACAATCATTTTTAAAAGAAAACAATTATGATTATAGGTTTATTAGTTGGGCACCACATTTACACGAAAATATAAAGTTTGAAAATGTTATTTTATTTGATGATGCTTGGAAAAATGAATTTGTAGATGATACAGCACACCCAACAGAAAAAGGTTGTGTAAATATATCGGAGGTTATTTATGATAACATTAATCGATAATTTTAATCAAGTTAGTATGCACGACCCAAGTCAAGAAATAATCAATGTTTACAAACACATACCTGAAATAACAGAACAAGATAATCGTAATCAGACAATATGTAGACCTTTATTTAGTCATTCAAGTTTACCAGATATTTTACAACTAAAACAAGTTAAAGAAGAAGACTTTAATTTTGATAAACCATTTAGTTATTTTATTCATACTCATCACAACCAACCATTGTGGGCAAAAAATTTAGATGTTATACCAAACAATATATTGGAAGAAGTTAGAAAAGGAAATTGTAAATTAGTTTTTGACAACACGCTTGAAGGTAAGTCTATTGAGGGGGATGAATTTTTGAGTCCATTTTATAAAAGTATTGATAAACTAAAACTTCCAACAAAAAATATTTATTTTATTACAAACAATTTAGTAGCAGAAAAAACACATAAAGAATATGATAGAGATGATAAAATAAATATAGTTTCGGTTATGTGGAATGTATTTGATGTTCAAAGGTTAAAACATCAAGGGGACTTACCAAAGAAGGTTTCGTGTGATATGGAATATAAGTATAAGTCGGTAAATGCATTTAAAGCAAAACACTTTTTAAAAATCAATAGAACAAATCGTGACGAAAGAGATATATTTATGTTGTTTTTAAATTTTGAAAAATTGTTTGATAAATGTTTAGTTAGTTTTCCAGAACTACATAAATGGCCCGACTATCCTAATATGTTTTACAAATATATACAACAAGAAAATATCAATGATTTAAAAACAAAACTACCATTTGATATTGATAATACGGATAAAATGAACCACGGACCGGCAGGAGTAGGTAAAGGTAAATTCAACGCAGATTTACCATTTGACCCAATTCATTATCGTAATACTTTTATTAGTATTGTTATGGGAGCTTTTCCATTTGATACAAACGGACATCATCTACATAGTTCTACTTTTAATCCTATGTATTGTGGTCACCCGATTATACAATTTGCACCATACAAAACATTAGAGATAATGAAACAATTTGGATTCAAAACTTTTGATAAATGGTGGGACGAGAGTTATGATAATGAAAAAGATAGTTGGAAAAGATTACAGATGATTATGGACTTAGTGCTAAAGTTATCTGATTATGACGAGAAAGATTTACTACATATGTATAATGATATGAAAGGAACTCTACAACACAATATTGACATTATAGAAAATTATGATGTAAAGACAAATTTATACGATAGGATATTTTAATGAACAAAACATATTACAATGGAAAATACAATATCATTACAAAAGATATGGATTTAGTGAAAGAAGTATTTAGAATTAAAAGACAAGAACTTGATAATGATGAAGTTTTTTCTGGTAATTTAATTCTTAACAAAAAGTTTGATAACTTGGACAAGGATAAAATATTCTTACTACCATTAAATGAAAACACCATTTATGTTAATAATATAAAGTATTCTTCTAATTGGAAAGAATGTGAAATAGATGATAGTATTATTTATTGTGGTTCTTTTGTTTTGTGGTTATTAGGAAACCAACACAGAACACCACAAAATTTATTCGGACAAATGAGACAACATAGAATAAAGGTAAAAAAGATTTGGGATAGTTTGTGATAAATACATATATAAAACTATACGAACAAACCGATTATGGTAAAAAAAACCACGGAACACAGGCATATGATATTATCCAAGATTTAAATCCAAAATCACTTTTAGATATAGGTTGTGGTAAAGGTGAGTTTTGTAAATATATTTATGATAATATTTGTCAAGAAGTATACGGATTGGATTTTGCATTTGAACCTACATTAAAAGGCCCGAATTGGATTAATAATTTTGCACACGAAATACCACTTCCAAATAAATCAGTAGATGTCGTTACGAGTTTTGATACTTTTGAACATATACCAGAACAAGATATTGATAAAACTTTTCAAGAAATAAAACGAGTAGTTAAAGAGTATTGTGTGTTTAATATTAGTTCGTACCCAGCATCAAAAACAGGATTGAACGGAGAGAATTTACACCCGACACTTAAATCACAACTTTGGTGGATTTTAAAAATTAAAGATATATTCGAAACTGATGATATCAAAACTATTGTAAAACCAATACCAAACACAGAAAAAAAATATAGATATATAATTATAAAGTTAGGAGAAAAATGAAAATAGCAGTTTGTTTAAGTGGACAACTTCGTCAATGGGAAATTGCAAAGGAAAACCAAAAGTGGTTTTGGTCATCTGGCCCAAGTAGTCAAGTAGATTACTTTATTCACACTTGGGATTATAGTGGAGATAGAGAAGGAGTATCACAACCATACATCACAAGAGATGTCTCACGAAAAGAATTTGATACATTAGTTGATTGGTATGAACCAAAAGGTTGTATGTTTGATGATAGAAAACAAGATTTCTTTTATCAAAATGACCATTGGAGTAGTTTGTTTTATAGTATGGCACACTCTATAATGTTAAAACGAGAATATGAAATTGAAAATGATTTTGAATATGATATAGTAATTAAGTCAAGACCAGATGTCGTATTTGACCCAATTTACCATTTTAGTTGGGAACACTTAGAAAATAATTTACTTTATACTACTCACGGTGGAATTATGGAACACGAGTTTGGTATGTTTAATGTAAATGATTGTGTATTTTATTCTAACTCATATACAATGGATTTAGTTTTACAGATGTATTCATATAGACAAAAAGTGTTAGACGGAAGAAACATAGTTAAAGATAAATTGTTTACAGGTTCAATGGGGCCGGGTGCTTTAATGCAAGAATATTTTAGAGAGTATGGAATAACTGCACAATCTATACAACCAAATAGTCATTCTTTTATAGAAACTTTAGTTAAAATGGGATGTCCACAAGATTTAAATTTGATGGAACATAATGACTTTCACAAAATGGAAAAATACTTTAGGGATTGGTATAACAAATGATAGTTATACAAGGAGAAAGATTTCAGGATTTATGTGAAACCCAAATTAGTAAAGTAGAACATAAACAATTTGAGTCTAACATACATAGTATCGATATAGATATTTTTGACTTTACAGATTATGATAATAGTGAATTAGTTTATTGTAATGTTAGTTTAATTAATGAAAGAAAACCAAAGCTAGCAGAATCAAAATTATATGAAAAATTACAACAATTTAAAAATCCATTTAGTTTAATTCTACATAACGCAGACGATAGCTTTGAAAAGGAACATTTAAAGTATTTTGATATACCAAATTGTAGAAAGGTTTATTCACAAAATGTAAACACATTAGACTCACGAGTAGAGTTTCTACCAATCGGTATAGCAAATCACTTTTGGAAATGGGGAGATACAAAAAAAGTAGTAGATGTAATTTTGGAAGACATAGAAAAAACAGACTTTGTATATGCACACTTTCGAGAAAGAGACAATAGAGTTGAGTGTTATGATAGTGTTAAACGAGAGGGAATACCAATTGTAGAATCAATGGAATATAAAGATTACTTAAGAAAACTAAAAACATATAAGTATTGTGTTTCACCAGAGGGGAATGGAATTGATTGTTATAGAACTTGGGAAGCTTTGTATATGAAAACAATTCCAATATGTAAACGAAGTATATTGGTGGAAGAATTTGCAAAAACATTTCCAATTTACATTGTTGATGATTGGAAAGATTTAAATGTTAAAGATTTAGAAAAACAATACGATACTTTTAATTGGAACAATTGGTATCAATTAGATTTTGAAACATATTGTAGAAAGGTGGGATTATGAAAAAAGTAATATCATTTGGAGATAGTTTTACTGCAGGACTTGGAACTGACAAATCTTATGAAGAATCACAATTAGGAAAGCATCCAGACTGGAATAATTGGAACGATAGGGAAAAGGCAAAAGCAAGAAATAAAGTAGCTAAATTTAGAAGAGAAAATTCCTTTACAAAGTTTTTTGCAGACAACTTCAATGTTCCATATAAAAATCATTCAGAAATAGGGTGTAATAATAAAAATATATTAGATTCTATTTTTAGATATGATAGTCAATATGGATTTAAAGATGATGATTTTGTATTGATTTCGTTTACATCATCACTTAGGGATAAAGTTACATTTATACCAGACATTATAAATGATAGTCTTATGACAGGTATTACTTGGAGTGTTAAAGAGATAGTTCAACTAATTGAAGGTTCAACAAGAGTGGTTTTAAAAAATGACAAAGCAAAGCAATATGTAGAATTTATGGAATCACACTATTTACCAGACTTTTTGTTAAATGTTTATGATGAAAAATACTACGATATATATAATTTAAACTTAGTTCATATGATACAAAGTTTTTTAAATTACAAAAAAGTAAATTACATTATGATTGATGCTTTCGAACCTATGTTTAAAAACGAAATACCAAAACAAATTGATACCAAGTATTATTGGGAAATTGGAAAGAAGAATATATGGTCTTATTTAAAAGACTTTAATGATGAAAGACTATATGAAACAGATGAAGTATATTTTACAGTCGATAATGATAAAAATGATAATATTCACAAACACCCGAGTCTTAAAGGACACGAGTTATTCACAGAGGAGTTAGTAAGGTTTTATGAAAGTATATATAGGATACGATAGTAGACAGGATTACCCACCAAAATATGACAAGGTTAAGAATCCTTGCTATGAAGTTTGTAAATCTTCAATACTAAAACACAACAAAGATATTGAAATACAACCAATTATATTAGATGAACTTATTGATAGTGGACATTACTATCGTGATGTAGACCCATTAGCGTCTACGGAATTTACTTATAGTAGATTTTTAGTTCCACTTCTAAATGACTATAAAGGAATCGCAGTATTCTGCGATTCAGACTTTTTGTGGAATTGTGATGTTGAAGAATTGTTAGAGTTTTATGATGAAACAGATGCGGTGTCTTGTGTTCAACACGATTACACACCAACATCAACAACTAAAATGGACGGACTACAACAAACAACTTATCCAAGAAAAAATTGGTCAAGTTTGATGATGTTTAATTGTGAACATCCAGATACACAAAAATTATCAGTAGAAGTGGTCAATACAGAAAGTCCAAAATATCTACATAGAATGTCTTGGGCAAGTTCAATCGGAAGTATTCCTTTGACTTACAATTACTTAGAAGGAGATTGCAAATATATGGAAAATCCAAAAGTAGTTCACTTTACAAATGGTGGTCCTTGGCACGAAACTTGGAAAGGAAATTATGGAGAAAAATGGATAAAGGTTTATGATGAAATCACGAGTTAACTATTGGTTCGACACATTTGAACATTTAAATTCCTTTGATATAGTTCCCTATCAAGATGTGGTGGATTTATATTTAAAAAATCAATCATTATTAGATAAGAGTGGAAAAGAAAAACTTGGTGGTGATAACGAAAGGCCAATCAATTCAGATATAGAAAAATTAGATAATAATAAATTTTGGTCTGGTTTTAACCCAAGATATTATAATATTGACCCAATGGGTAAGAAGGTATCTATTGCAAAAGCTGATGTAGTTTCTATGGATATGTGTGGGTTGAACAATAGTTGGACACACTTTATTTACTTAGAACTACCTTATGAATTTTTTAATGAGTATCAAACATCAGTTCACTCAAATGATGATGTAAGTGTTTATAGAAAATTTTTAAATGATTTAGGCAATGAGGGGGATACGGAAAAAATAGAAGAGCTAATTTCTTTATATGATAAAAAGTATCCTAAAACTAATAGTTTCAAAAACTATTTTAGAGTGGTTAAAAGTTTAAAGTGGAGACAAGATTTAGAAGTTGGTCAATATGTGTCCATTAGAGATAATGGGATAATTTACCCAATTTGTTTTAATACAAGTGAACATATATTAAGTAGAGGGACACACAGAACTTTATTTTTAGCACACACTAAAAGTGATGTTCCCATTTTTGTTCAATATCCAAAGCTTAATGGAAAGGAAATACAGGGGGATTGGGATATTAAATTAGAAAAAAACTTTAAAGATAAATCATTAATGAGAATAAATATTAAAAATAAAACAATAAAATTTTTATGAAAACAATAGCAGGAATAATACACGCAAGAAAAGATAGTACAAGATGTCCTAATAAACATTTACGACCATTGGGAAACACTACTTTGATTGATATCGCTTTAGATAAACTAAGTAAACTAAACTTAGATGAAAAATATTTAGCAGTTTATGACCAAGAATTGAAAGACAAAGTTATTGACGGAGTAAACATACTACATAGAGAATATGATTCGGTTGCACCAGGAAATGCACCACATAACATAATGTATAGACATTTAGAAAATGTAAAGTCAGATTACATAGTAAATCTAAATCCTTGTCAACCATTTTTAGAAGTTGATAAATTAAATGACATAATTGCGACATTTAAATATGCCAAGTTAGACAGTATGATTACGGTTGAGCAAGAAAGGAACTTCTTTTGGGATAAGGATAGAAATCCAATAAACTTTAAACCAAATGATAGATTGTCAACTACATCAGGCCCTTGGGTTTATTCAGCAACACATTCATTGGTGTTCTATAAAAAACAATATATGTTGGATAATTGGGAATTGTTTCCAAATGAAAAGGGAAATCCAAAACCATTTATTGTAGATTGGCCAGAACAAGAATTAATAGATGTTGATACAGAAACAGACTTTAATTTAGTGGAGTCGTTATGGAAGTGAAATATTGGAAACCACATTTTTCAGATTTAAAGGAATTTGATAGGATTTCTTTACACGAATTATTATATCGTATTGATGCTACTTTAAAGGAGTTTGAAAATTATAATCAAGGTTCTTTAATTTGGTATAATGAAGAATATAAGGATATACCAGAAATGAAAGATTTATATACTAAATATAATAAGGATAATTCAAAAAGTCAAGTATGTTTTTTAGTTAATAATACACCAAAGGGAATTTCATTTTCTGATAAATACACAAGTGATAAAATAGGAACAACTACTAACTATCAGGGAAGGGATTCGGTATTAAAATCACCATTCGAACACTTAGACTTATATGAAAATCATTTTAAACAAATATTGAACAATAAAATAGAATCTGAATATTTATATATAAGTATTCCCAATCAAGTTATAGTTGATTATATGGAAAAAACAAATAACGATTGGAGTATGGAAATTCCAAGAAAGTTTATCGGCCAAATAAACAATTGGAATGATTTAAGAGAAATAGAAACGAAAATAGATGAGTTTGATAAGAAGTATCCAAATTGGAATCACGATTTTCCTATTTTAGCATTTAGAAGTATTTTGCTAAATGGGTTGGTTTTTCCAAATACAAACTTCTTTGTTAATAAATTTTTAGTTGCTGGGACACATAGATTGTTTATATGTGGTATGTGTGGTTATGATTATCCAATGTTTTTACAAATACCAAAAGGACAAAAACAATTTAGATTAGAAAGCACAAAAGATATTTTTCAAAACAATACTCATTTAATAATGAACATAGACTTAGATAAAAAACAATACGAATTGTTTTTAGATGACAAAAAAGTAGGAGAAGTGAAGGTATGAAGTATGTCATAGATATAGACGGAACTATATGTAAAGAAGAGGGTAAGGTAATCGGTCGAGAACCTTATCTTGATAGAATCGCAAAAATAAACAAACTATACGACGAAGGACACACGATTGTTTTCTATACTGCTCGTGGATTAAAGAGTGGTAGAGGCGAGGAACATTATCGTCCAATTACAGAACAACAATTCAAAGAGTGGGGAGTAAAGTATCACGAGTTGTGTTTTAAAGGACATAACGGAGATTACTTCATAGATGACAGAGGAATAAATGCAGAGGAGTTTTTTGATGATGAAAATGAAACAGAAGTGTAATATACTGATTCCAATGGCAGGTCGTGGCTCACGATTTGAGGAACAAGGGTATACAGACAAAAAACCATTTATTGATGTAAATGGAAAACCAATGATACAGAGAGTAATTGAAAATCTCAATATGGAATTTGATAGTAATTATGAATTTATAATGATTTGTTTACAAGAGGATTTTGATAAATATGATTTTAGAATATTTGATGATATCATAGGACATACAGAATATAAAGTTGTTTGTTTAGAAGATGTAACAGAGGGAGCAGCACAAACCATACTACAAGCAAAAGATATCATAGACAATGATAAACCATTAATGACTATGAACTCAGACCAATTGGTAGATTGGGATGTAGAAAGATTGTTTGAAATGTGTGAACAATTTGACGGAGTAATTCCTTGCTTTTACGGAGAGGGAAATGCTTGGAGTTATGCCAGAACACTTGATAACGGATATGTCCAAGAGGTAGCAGAAAAGAAACAAATCTCAAACACTGCAACAGCAGGATATTACTATTGGAAAAAAGGTAGTGATTTCGTAAAGTATGCAGAACAAATGATTGAAGACAATAGTAGAACCAATGGAGAGTTCTATGTAGCACCAGTTTATAACTGGGCAGTTCTTGACGGAAAACGAATAGGTGTGTTTATGGTGGATAAATGTTATTCATTAGGAACACCAGAAGACTTAAAAGAATATTTAAATGGCTAAACCAATAACATACGCATATTTAGAAACAACAAACTATTGTAATTTAGATTGTAGTTTTTGTAATAGAACTGATGTAATCGGTCCACTTAAACATATGTCATTAGAAAATTGGGGTAAGTTATTAGATGGAATAAAACATCACCCAATCAAAGAAGCAAAACTTATGGGGATGGGTGAACCAATGTTACATCCACAATTTGATGAAGTGTGTAGAATGTTTAAAGAAGTGTTTCCAGATTGTAAAGTAGTTGTAGCGACAAATTGTCAATACAATATTGGACCAGGTAAAAGACTTCGTAAAGTTTTTGAAAACTCACTACAATACATAGACCTACTATACTTCTCTATTGACGGATATGAAAAAAACTACGAACGAGATAGAGCACCAGCAAAGTGGAGTAAGTTGATAAAGTTTTTAGACAATACACGAAATCTTGATAGACAAGGTTGTGATATTGTTGTGAACTATGTTGTAAATGCATACAATGTAAATGACATTACAAAGATAGACGAACTTAGAGTAAATTATGATTTAGGTCAATTAAGATTAAACATCGCACAAATATGGGACGAGGGAAGTAGTATCAAAGATAATGTAGCAACATCGGGTTATACAAAAGACCAATTAGATTATCTAAAAAAGAATTGGGGTGGTAAAATTATGGGTAAATCCAAATGGGACTATAAAGATTGCTTTTGGGTAAACAACGCACTATACACTACCGTAGAAGGACACGTCAAAATGTGTTGTTTGAATACAGGAGCAGAACCATTTGGTAATTTGTTTGTAAATTCAATAGACGAGATAAGGGAAATGGCAGATTATCAAAATGTAAAAAAAGGTTGTAATACAAACAATCCAACATCACACTGTAATAATTGTTCATATAAAGAATTATCACCAATTTTGGAGTATGTTGGAGTATGAAAAAGATAGCAGTTTGTATATCAGGTTTAGTTAGACATTGGGAGGAAACATATCCTTTATTTGAATATTGGAATAATTTGTATGATGACGTAGAGTTTGTTTTTTTCTTATCTACTTGGAAAGGAAATACTTGGTATGACAAAAACAAATTTCCAAATTTTAAAATTACAGATTATAATTTCAGTAATTATGAATTTATTCAAGATTATTCTTTACACAAAGAAAATGAAGTTAAAATACCAGAAAGAAATAAAAAACTACCAAATACTTTTTTAAGAGCATATTTGTGGAAGAAAGTTAATCTTTTGAGAAAAAAGTATGAAAAAAATAATAATATGACATTTGACTCAGTTATGTTAATTAGAAATGATTGTTTTGTTCCAGAAGATTTAATTAGTCGTAGTGTAGAGATGTCAAATCTATATGAATATAATGATTATAATTTAGTTTTTACTGCAAGTGGTGGTGAAATATATTATGAAACAGAAAGACCAGTCCTTTTTACTGGTAATGATAATTGGTGGCTTTCAAGCTCTAAAACAATGAATATAATTATGGATTTATACGATTGGATGATAAATAAAAAACTTTTTTCTACATCTTGTCATAAAGCACCACCGGAATTTTTTGTAAGAAACAATATACATAATTTTTCTATAAACTCAGCACCTATTAAACTATATAGAGAAGAACCTTTAGTGAAAAACGGAAATCCAACACCACAATTTATGAGAAATTTAATTGAAAAAATTGGTGTGAAAGAAATTTACAATATTCGGTTCCAAGAATTAGTAAAAATGTGGCATTATGAATAAAGAAAAATTTTTAAAACATAGAAAAAAACAAGAACAAAACTTTTTTAATAAGGTTGATGTGTCTAATCCGTTAAGTTCAATTTTGACAATAGAATTGAACACAACCGAACTTTGTAACAGAACTTGTATTTTTTGTCCAAGACACGACTCGGAGGTTTATCCAAATAGAAATTTAAATATGAGTGTTGAGGACGCTGAAGTTATAGCTATAAACTTATCTAATCACGATTACAAAGGTAAAATATCTTATAGTGGTTATAGTGAGAATTTTTTGAATAAAAAGTTTATAGACATAATTTCAGTTATGAGAAAACATTTACCAGACAATTTGTTTGAGTGCAACACTAATGGAGACTTTTTAAAAAAAGAAACTATTGAAGATTTTTTTGATAAAGGTTTAGATTTACTATATATTAACTTGTATGACGGAGTTGAACAAATAGAAGAGTTTGATAAAATAATGTCAGACGTAGATAAAGCAAAATACAAATATAGAGCACATTATTCACAAGATGATTATGGATTATTCGTTAACAATAGAGGTGGTAATATAGACTGGTTAGGATTTGATGATAGTGATGTGGAATCATTAAAAGGAAAACCTTGTCATTATCCATTTTATAAATTGTTTGTAGATTGGAACGGAGATGTTTTGTTTTGTTCAAATGATTGGGGAAAAGAAATCGTTATTGGTAATTTAGTAAAAGACAAATTATATGATGTTTGGTTTAGTGATAAGATGTATGAAATACGAAATAAATTAAAACAAGGAATTAGAGATTTTAGTCCTTGTAAAAATTGTTCGGTAAATGGACAATTATTTGGAAAGGAAAGTTTTAACATTATAAATGAGTATTATGAAAATAGCAATAACTAACAGCAACAGAGGATTAGGTAAAGAATTATCTACAAGATTTGATAATGTCATTGAGGGATTTTCAGAAGATTGTGATGTTTTTATTAATAATCGACACAATAGTTTCAAACAAACAGAACTATTAATGGAAGTATTTGATAAATGGAAACATACTGAAAAGACTATTGTGAATATCGGTAGTAGAAGCAAGTATCCAAATATATCAAAGGGATTTTTATATTCAGCTTCTAAGTCGGCACTAAATCATTTGTCAAATAATTTAAGACTAAATACAGATAAGACTTGTAGAATTATAGATATAAATTGTGGTTTATTAGAATCAAATTTACCAAGTCTTACTTACAAAGAAATAGCAGACATAGTAGTTTGGTGTATTAATCAACCAAAACATATTGAGATTGGAGAGATATCGGTATGGGAAAAAACACCTTACAAAATAGTATCGGAATTAAAAGATGAAAAACCATTTATATAAAGTAAAAAGAAAATTTGATTACACGAATAAAAACGACTATGATTTTATTCTAAACCAATCAGAACGCTCACAATCAATTCCACACTCGTATTATACAAAGTTTCTAAGAAGTTTAAAACAAGAGGACTTTGCATACTATCCAAATACAAAAAACTTCAAAGAAAAAATATGTGAATTTTATAATGTCAACACAGAAAATTTATTTTTAAGTGATGGCTC
>Ga0206125_10004532_pt1 | contig 12243 bp, 17 predicted proteins | sample Helgoland_Spring_4_FD_148598 | JGI IMG/M metagenome (GOLD analysis project Ga0206125, IMG submission 148598) | Pelagic subsurface seawater microbial communities from Kabeltonne, Helgoland, North Sea - Helgoland_Spring_Bloom_20160331_1 | ecosystem: Environmental > Aquatic > Marine > Epipelagic ...
TTTTATTATATCCCAAACAATTTTTTATTTTTTTTTTCCAAAATATTTTTTTTTATATTTTCCAAAAAATTGAAATTTTAAATTTTTTAAAAATAATAACAACAACAACAACTATATATTATTTTATGGCGACCTTTACCGCTTTAATGAACTCCAGTAAGTTGCTCCTTGAAAAAATGGAAAGGCTCCAAAAAGAAAATAATAAATTAAAAAAAGAAAATAAAATTTTGATTGAAAGAATGGATAATGCACAAAATATATTGGAGGATGAAAACTTTTTACAATGTATAGATTGTTGCTTATATTATGATAGTGATGGTTTAGAATTTGGCGAAAATGGTTCTGGTATTCGTTGTCGTGAGTGCGATATAAAATTAAATAAATAAATAAATAAATAAATAAAAATAATAAAAAATAATATTTTTTTTTTCCAAAATATTTTTTTTTATATTTTCCAAAAAATTGAAATTTAAAATTTTTTAAAAATAATAACAACAACAACAACTATATATTATTTTATTAAATAATATGGCGTTAGAGGAAGCACAACAATTTTATGCATACTTGCATAAAGTCGGTCGCCGTTATTTATTTGTATCAGCAAATGGAGGATATGAAATTATAAATTGTAAAGATAAAAAAGAAAAAAACATCCTTACCCCTTGGATATTGCATAAATTATTTATGGGATTGTTATATATGAAATTAGAATCTGACGACTTTTATAAAATAGAAGAATTGAAAAGAAGGGTTAATGTTAATATGCATAAAATATTAGAAAATGCTGATAAAATGGGAAATTATGGAGATTTGGCGACGACAGGAAATACGGAAATAACAGTAGATAATAAAGGGTGTAGTGTTGCTGAATTTATAGAAATGGGAAAAAAGATAGTTAAAGAAAGTAAAGGCGAGAATGGTGTATTTTTGCAAGTCTGTAACTCCATGAAGGAAAATAAAAAAATGCTTGATAATATTTATAAGGATTTTCCAAAAATGAAAATAATTAAAGATTTTGCTGTTGATGCTGGTATAACAAGCAATTATCATTTGCAAGAAGAAATAGAAAAAATTATTAATAAACACCCTTTAAAAAATTATATACAATTTTTGAAAAAGACAAAAAAGAAAAAGAGAAAAAAGACAAAAAGAAATAGGAAAAAAAATAAAAAAAATTAATTGCGACCCAAATAAATAAATTAAAATATTTAATAATATATATATGGAAAAAACAAAACTATATCAAGCAATAGCTGTAGACTATAATTTTTTTTATGTAATTTGTCCAAACAAAACATGCAAACATCATATACATAAATATCCATCTTTTTTAAATATCGAGGATCGAAATGAAATAGTACAATCTATATGTAAAGTTGATAATGAAAAAAAAGTATGTGTAAGAATTGATGAAACTTCATGCCGTGTTACTTTAACATATTATCCAAATAAATCTATAACTATTTCAAAGAGAAAATTTAACCAACAAAAGAGAGAATTTGAACCAAGCGAGGTTGCAGAGGGAAATATTAAAGTTAGACATGGAGATTTTATTGTAAAATTTAAATAGTAAAATAAATTGACTTAAAAAAATATTAATATTAAGTATTAAACAATGGAAGCATATTTAGCAAAAAGACCCTCGCTTAAAGAAGGAACTAAAAAATCACATAAAAAAAGATATAATGACATGTTAAATTATTTAAAACAAACAAATAATATTGAAAAGATTGATATTGATATTATTAATAATGAAATATATAGTGATTTAATTAAAGAATATATTGAAACAAAATCTCTCCCTTCTCGTTGTCCATATATTTCAACTATCCAATTTATTATTTCACCAATTAGAGGCAAACCAGTTAATAAAAATATACAGTTATATGAGTATTGGAAAAAATATTTTTATGATACAGATAATAAATATAGGAGTAAACAAGCAAATCAAATTAAGACAGATAAGCAAAAAAAGAAATGGCTAGAATGGGAAATTATTTTAAAATTTAGAAAAAATTTAAAAAAAAGTTTTAGAAAAAAAAAAATTAATATTTTGCTTAAAAGTAAATATAAAAAAAATATTGATGATATTAATATAAAAGTAGATATTATTAAATTAATTACAGACAACTTTTTTCAATACCAATACTATTTAATGCTTTGTATGCATACTTATATTGAACCGGTTAGAACAGAGTATAGCGAAATGATTATTTGTAGTTGGGATTATTATAGAAATTTAAATCACGAAGAAACTTATATTAATACTTATTTAATTAATAACAAAAGAAAAACAAAAAAAATTGTTTTGGGAAAAAACGCAAGAAAAAATAAAATGAAAAAAAATTTAATTATTGAATTACCAAAAGAATTATGTTCAATTATTAATACTTTTATTGATATGCGAAATATTTTATTTAATTTTACAACAAAAGATAGTGATACTATTCCACTATTTTATAAACATACAAGATTTCCAACTAAAAGTGGTAATGATTTAAGTTATGGTATGGAGCCAAATTTATATTCTAAAAATTTTATTAGTTTTATGGACAGAAATTTAGGTAAGAAAATTGGCGTGTCTTTATTGAGAACCATTTATACTTCATACGACAGACGAGGAGAAAAATCGTTAGAGGAAAAGAAAAAAACTTGTTTAATTATGAACCATTCACCAAATACACAAGAATTATATTATTTAAAGCATGATTAATAAATATACTAATAAAACTATTTAAATATAAACACTTAATAATAGTAACAGAATATGAAAAAACTTTATTTTACAAAAGAAGAAAAGAAAAAAGCAAGGAAAAAATGGAATAAAGCATATTACGAACGACGAAAAAAATTAATTCAAACAGCAAAAAGGATAATTGAAGAGCAAGAGAAAAAACAATCAATAACATTATAAATTCTAGAATATAATAAACAAATAAAATTTTTTTATTTATTATATATAAAATGAAAGTTGTATTTAGTACCGCAAAGCAAAAAGGAAAAAAGATGCAAGCTGTATTTTATGAAAAAGGTAAAGATGGAAAAATGAAAAAAAAGAAAACAGTTGCATTTGGTAGTGCTGGAATGTCTGATTATACGATTCACGGCGACAAAGAAAGAAGAAAAAGATATTTAGACAGACACCGAAAAAGAGAGAATTGGAATAACCCCATGTCTGCCGGAGCTTTATCAAAATTTATATTATGGGGCGACAGCACCTCAAAGCAATCAAATATTAGAGCATTTAAAAGCAGATTTAATTTGTCTTAATTTTTTTTAATAGTTCTTTCATAACTTTATCTCTATTATATACCATTTCATTAACGTCATCGCTATAATTAACACCAGAACCCCCATCAATAATAATATAACCTTTATAACATCTATTACATATGTCATTTGGGCCATCTTTCATTTTTTTTTCATACTCCTCTTTATATTCATCACCTTCATAACACTCACCACAATTATGACATTTAAATAATGTGCAAAGTCCTTTTTCAACACATGCTCCACAACACCAGTCCATGCCATAATCACCAATACAATCATCATCATACTCACCATTGAACCACTCTTCACATTTTTCACAATAATGAACGTTTTCATTACCTTCACCCCTAATAGTTTCATCTAATAGACTATTATATGTATTATTTAATTTTTCCATTTCTTTTTTATGTCTTTGCTCCATTCTTTGCATCTTTTCAAGGAGCAATTTATTAAAGCATTGGAGTTCCGCAAAGTTAGACATAGTTAGATGGGTTTTACTTATTATTATTATAAAAATTTTATACTTCAATTTTTTGAAAATATATTTTTTTTTAATATTTTAATAATATATAATGCCAATTTTAAATACAAAAAATAATAGAATTTCATCACAGAACGGTATTTTAAAAGATTTACAACCATTAAAAAATGAAATAAAAAAATTAACTCTTGCGATTGTAGAATGCAAAGGCAATATTAGTAAAATAAAGAGAGATTTAGACGCTTTTGCACAAGTTAAAAATAAATTAGATACATTTGTTAGTTACACAGATAAAAAACGAGTTAATAATTGTATTAAAGATTTAACAAATATTAAAAAACAAATAAACATGTCAAAGACATCAAAGATATTTAAAGAAATTACAACAATAAAAGAACGTGTTGGATCGGTGGAAGATTTGGAAGAACGATTAAATAAACTAGAAGGTATAGTAGATTCTCTCTTTGAAGACAAGGAATCATCATCAGAAGAAGAAGAAGAAGAAACAATAAAAGAAGAAGATTAAATTATTTTATTTACTTATATTAAATATGTCTGATAATTTACACACATTTAATGACGAAGTATTGGAACAAGATGAAATGTTGGCGGATTTGACCGCTTTAACTGCAACGGTAAATACAAATACTGGAAATATAACAACAATTAATAATTTAAATATTGCTAATAAATTTGCTGGTTCTGTAAGTAGTGGATTAAAAACATTAATTGAAGGCAATGACACAGATATTCAAAACATAGAAACCAAAACAGATTTAATCACTATTTCAAATGCAATCAATATGGACGATGAAAAAGCATTAAGAATAACAAACACAAGTAAGAATTCTTATCCAAGTGGAGATGCAACAAAAGTCGGACACATTTCTGTTAGTTCCGCTGTAAATTTAAATACCATGAATACATCAATAACCACAAATACAAATGCTATTGACGCAATAGAAGTTAAAACAGATTTTATATCAATAACACAAAATTGTGATTTAGACACGATGGAAAGTGATATTACAACAAATAATTCAAAAATAACATATCCATCATCAGCTTCAACAAAACTCGCTCTTATTGGCATTACATCATCTGTTAATTTAAATTCCCTCGTCACACAAAGCAACGCTAATGTATCGGATATTACCGCATTAGAAAATGCGTATCCAAGAAATACAATTCTCGCATGGTATGCTTCTCAAACTGGTAATATATTTTTTGACGGAAACGTAACATTTAATTGGGACGGTACAAATCGTCAGTTAAGGTTTTTTATACAAAATATTGCTTCTAATCAATATGTGACCGGCGGAGTAACGATTTCAAAATATCCATCAAGTGGAATACAAATTAGTAATTATTTATCATTAGGTGTAAGCACTGCTTATAAATATTTTACCGGTTCGCAAGTTCCAGCAAATAGTTCATATCTTAATACCACTTATAATTTACCGAGTTATACAAGAGCAGTCTATTGGTTGCAACCATTTTCATTAAGCACTTTTCCAACATATGAAATTAGTGTATTTGTAGGTAGTTCTTTTAGTTATATGAAAATCCATATTAAAAAATATAATAATTAAATTTTATTTAAACTTTTTTTATATTTTCATATATTAAATGACTGACACAAGCGGAGTAGATACATGGGTGATATTCCTTAACAATGAATTGTTATTTTTTACAGAGGACGAACAATTTGCTAATTTTAATGATGTAGCAGAAGAAAAAAGACCAAATTGTGAGATGTTAAAAAATATAGAAGGTTTCACCGGACAGCAATTAGTTAGATTAATACAAGATGGAAGTGGCAATAAAATTCCACAACTTTATGATAATCCTCCTCCTCAATTAGATTAATTTTTTTTTCTTTTTATAATATTTTATTATATTATATTATAATGTCAAATAATTTACACGGACTAGATGAAGAAGAAGTAGAACAAGATGAAATGTTGGCAAAATTAAATTTAATAACTATTACTTCTGCTAAAAATTTAGATGATATGAGTGATAGTATTATTATAAATGGAGCAAATAATGTAACTCAAAATGCTAAATTTGATATGACGGCAACAAGCACCTTAAGAACATATGCAGAAACAACAAGGACAACAGCAACAAATAATGCATCGGCAATTGCTGGATTAACTAGTGGATTATTTAGTGATTGTATAAAATTTACCACAAATGGAACTTATAATTATACAACTGAAAATGGTAATAGTGGTTCGGCTATAGGAAATTTAGTACCTCTTTCTGCTACTAGTAGAAGATTTATTTTAGTAAGGACAGACACTTATTCAAGTGACATAACATTAAGCAATAACGATTGTGTTTTTACGCCATCAGAAACTGGAACTTATTTATCAATTATTAGTGCTGAATTTTATGATAATTCAGCAGATTTAAAGCAAATAACATTATCTCTCTATGAAAGAGTTGCTAGTAATGCTATTGATGTGAAACAAATAGCAAGAGGGACTTTTGTTGGTTCATCTACTGGATATGAATATGGGAGATTAGAAAATACTATGGTCGTTTCACTAGTTGCCGGAACAGAATACTGGTATGATATACTAGGCAACGCAAACGGAGGAGTTATAAATAAATCATCCGCTTTAACAAATTTCACTTTACTTAAAATAAGTAAATCTTTTTAAACATGCTTTACATTTTCCATTATTAATTCTGTTTTATTTACAAAATTAATAATACTATTTAAATCATAAAAATATTTGGAACTCATAAGAGTTTGACCATTCATAACATAAATTTTAAAAATATGTTTATTTGAAATACCAATTGTTTTTAAAATATCAATAATATATTCTTTACTTTTTGTTTTGGGTATTTGTAAATTACCATTAAAATATTCTATGTAATAATAATCACAATCTAATTCTAATTTTATATATTTCTTATAACACCAGAATGATCTTTTCTTAATTATAAAATAATAGTTAAATGGACTTTGTCTTGCTACTGCAATTGGTAGAACGAGAGGACTTGGTGCGGTGGGTTTTGGAGAGAAATCGTGTTGCATATATATAACTATGTTAAATAATTTACCAAAACATTTATTGAAATATATAAATGAATTTGTAGAACCAAGTGACGACCAATTAGAAATATGGAAAATGAACCATTACGTAGATGGATATTATAAAGTAATAGAAGACGTTGAAGATATTATTACAGAAATAAAAATAGGTAGAAACGGAAACATGAAGTGCTATTTCTCTCTTTTCTCGTGGAGTTTATTAGATACAGAATTTTTTTTTGATTCTTATACTGATGAAGAAAGCGATGATAATCTTTCTTTGGTTATTTCATAAAATTCTTTATTTTTTTCAATACCAATAAATTTTCTACCTAAAGTATGACAAGCAACGCCACAAGATCCGCTTCCCATAGTTATATCCAAGCAAGTATCACCTTCATTCGAAAAATATTTTAATAAATGTTCCAAAATAAATTGTGGTTTTTCAGTTACTTTTTTTATTGTTTTATTTTTTATTTTTGCATTACATTTTATAATATTTAATGGTAATTTTGGTTCATAATCATTACCGTCTCTTTTGGCTTGTAACCATTTCGCAACACCATTATTATTAAAATCTTTTGGTAATATTTCATTTTCTTCAATAATATTTAAAGGTAACCTTGGTTCATAAACTTCTAAAGACCTTTTAAATTTCATATTATATAATTCACTATCTATTATTTCATTTTCATTAATAATATTTAATGGTAATTTTGGATTATATTTTCTAGTTTTTGAATGATACATTTTATTATCTTTACCCATAACCATGGGAGAAAAAACTTTATTTTTATTATTTATTTTATGATATTTTGCATAATTATATACTGGTTGTTTTTTATAAAAAATTAAAATATATTCTGTTGATTTTCCAAATCTTTTTCTAGATAATAATGGAGTTGTCGTCTGTCCTTTATTCCATACTATTTCATATTTAAAATATTTAGGTTGACTATTATATATTTCCATAGCAAATTTAAAATCACCAAAGAGAAAAATAGGACATGTTGGTTTACATATCCTCCACAACTGTTTCCACATTCTCTCTAAATCTATTGGGCAATCCCATTTTAAATGTTTAAATCTTCCATAAGGCAAATCAGCTATGACGATATCTACCGAATTGTCCGATAAATCTTTCATAATTTCCAAACAATCTCCATTATATAATTGCATTTATATATTAAAAATATTTTATAATATGATAAATTGACTTAAATAAATCTTAATAATTATATTATTAAAAAGAAAATGTCGGTTGAAACTAAAATTCATTTTTACAAAGATGGCGAAGACAAAGGTATTTATAATGTTTATAATGGAGATTGTGATGGTAGAGATACTTTTTGGTGTTCTCTATCAGAATGGGATGGTCTTATGAAATTACAAATGGTTAATAATGAAGTGTTGTATTTTAATGGTAATGGTGAAGAAATGTTTGTATTTGAAGAAGGAGAAGAAGAATATAAAGTAATTAAAAAATTTAATAATTCCAGTAAAAAATCTGTTTTAACTTTACGATGCGTGGGCGATAAATGGACTTCAAAATGGCTTCCGTTTCCAATGAAAAATAAACCAAAACAAATAACTTATGATGAACAAAAAGAATTAATTAAAAAATTAAAAGAAAAAATTAAAGAACTTAACAAAGGAAATAAAAGAAAATTAAAAACTGAAAATAATAAATTAAAAAAAGAAAATGAAAAATTAAAAGAAGAAAATAAAGAACTACAAAAAATTTTTGATAATGAACATTCTATTAGCAGTTAAAATCTTCTAAAGGTTTTATATATTTATGTGGTACAAAAGAACATAATTTCTTCTCATTCCAGCCACGTCTATTTGTTCCACCCATTCTAACAGTAAATTGTTTTGTTTTTGGAATCCAATAATATAATCCATCAATACAATCCCAAACAATAACTGATATTTTATCTTTTGTTTTAAAAGCAAATTCTAACTTATTTAATCCAACTTGTAAATCATAAAATTGATTATGGCGTATACGCCTCGTTTTTAACTCAATTTGGTATTTTTCATTCTCGTAATCAAAAATATCATATTGATTATTTTGTTCTAAATCATTACCAAAAATTTCTTTAAATTTTGGTAATAATTTTTTTTCGTTCGACAACCCCAGTTGTAAATCTTTTTTTTTTATTTCCATCGTATAAATTGAAGTTAATTTATTATTAAGATTTAAACTTAAAAAGATAATTTTAAGTATTAAGTATAATGCAAAATCTTAACCATTACGACACACAAAAAAAATTCGATGAACTATGTGGATTTAAAAATAATTATGTTGTTTATAAATTTGGTACAAAAAATCCACTTCATGCTTTTAAAGATTTAGACCCAGCAAAAGCATTCACAGAAAAAGAAAGATTGAGAGGAAGTTCTTATGCTTTGCGTCCGGGCTTTAATAATTTAATTTGTGTTGAACCGGATTATAAAAAAGATAAAGAAGTATCTGATTTACCGGAAAGATTTAGAAAAACTTATTGCGATAATACAACTGGGGGAAAACATTATTGGTTTATAATGCCTAATGGTATACCTTCTTATTGGAAAAACTTTGTTAAACAAACAGAATATAAATTTGATTTATTTGTTAATAAAAATACTGGAGTAGCTCATACAAATTGCAATATTCCAAATAAATATTATAATAACATATCTTATATGCCTCCTCAAATCTTACCACAAGAATTATTTAATAAAATCGATTCTTACCAAAAAAAAAATCAAATTGTTAAAAATAAACTAGCAGAAAATAAAATTGTTACAAAAGATACAAAAAAAAGTTCAAAAACTTCTTACAAACAATTAAGAAAAATGTTAAATATGTTGCCTATTAAATATTTTGATGATGGTACGCTTTGGAGGAAAATGTGTTGGATAATTCATTTTGAAACAAAAGGGAGCGATGAAGGGTTTGATTTATTTGAGGAAATGTCTAGAAAAGTTGAAAAATATAAAGATTTAGATCAAAGCGTTCATGTTAAAGAATGGGATAATTCAAATAAAGTAAATAATAAACAATTAACTATTGCTTCCTTATTTAAATATTTACAAGATGAAGGTTTTGAATACAAAGATATTTTGGGTCATAAAAAATTTGATAGAAAATATTTTGATAAAATAAAATCAGAAAAAAGTGATGAAGATATAAAAAAATTAGAAGAAGAAATAAAAAATATTGAAAAAAAAATAGAAGAAACAGATGACGATGATAGAATTAAAGCAACAACAAAAAGAAAAGATATAAAAAAATTAAATAAAAAAATTGCAACTTTAAAAGAACAAATTGGGGCAATATGGGAGGATATGAAAAATGAAGAATATAATTTTAAAAAAAAATATTTTGAAGAATTTAATTTTAAAATTATTAATCCATTTTGTTATGGCGTAGTCACCGAAAAAGAATTAATATTTTATAAAAAAGGAGATATGATTAATTTATATGAAAATTTAGAATTGGGCGGAGAAGAAGGATTATTTATTGGAACGTGGTTCAAAGATAAAAGAAATAAAATTATGGACTACGTTGAATTTTTGCCTACTGGTTTAAAATGTCCAAAAGATACATATAATTTATTTAATGGTTTTAAAATAGAGAAAAACAATTATGAAATGGTTGATATATCAAATATAAATATTATTTTAAATCATATTAAAAATTTAGGTGGTGGTGATGAAAAATCTTTTGAATATCAATTAAATTATTTTGCTCATATTATACAAAAACCACATTGCAAATCAAGAGTTGCCGTTGTATACAAAAGCGATAAGGAAGGTTGTGGTAAAAATTTATTTCTTGAAGCATTTTATAATACACTATTAGGGAGAGATTATGGTATGGCAACAGCAGACCAAGAAGATATTTTTAGAAGGTTTAATACATCTTATCAAAAGTTTATGATTATATTTGATGAGGCAAGAGGAAAAGATAGTTTTATGAATAGTGAAAAAATTAAATCAAGAATTACATGCGACTGTGTTTATATGGAACAAAAGGGTTTCAAAGGAAAAATGATTATGGATTTTGCGAGGTGCTTTTTCCTTACTAATAATAGAACCGGTGTAAAGGTTGGATTAAATGATAGAAGATTTGTTATTTTTAAATGTATAGATTATTTTGCTAATGACCCAAAATATTTTAAACCACTAGCCAAAGCATTATATGATAAAAATATTATGAAAACATTTTATAACTTTTTAAAAAAGAGAGATATAGAAAATTTTGACCCAATTAATGACAGACCATTCACAGAAGAATATAAAAACATGCAAAGCGTAAATATCCCAACTATTGCTCGGTTCTTTTGTTCATATGTTGATAATGAAGAATTTTATAAACACTTTAATCAACAAACGCATGTGGATGTTATTGAAAAAGCAAGTGAACTATTTGAAAAATGTAATGAATGGGCGTTAGAAAAAGGATACAAAACAACCAACCAAACAGCATTTGGATTAGATATTAAACAATTTGAAGGGGTTGAAAAATATAGAAAAAAGAGTGGAAAGGTATATAAAATTAATCTAAATAAATTAAAGAACTTCTTAATTGATAAAAATTATTATGAAACTTTGGAAGAATTTGAAGAAAAAAGTTCTGATTATCAAAAAAAGGGGGTTAAAAATGAAATAGTATGTTAAAAGGTGTAAGGGTTGTAGGGTGTATACCCATATTTTCCAAGTTATATATATAAAAAATATTTTTTTTAACAAACAATTACTTTATCAATGAAACTCTATAAAAACTATACAAACTATACATACTATACACCCCAATAATAATATATATATATATAATAATAATATTATTACCTATTTGGTCTGTTTTTTTGTGGTGTAGGGTTTGGTGTAGGGGGGGTGTATGCCCTACATTATTTATCTTTTTTATCTTTTGAATTTGCTGAACCAGTTGCTCCCAAGTATGTTCCAAGTATTAAACTGATTGTTGATGATGCGAACTCTGATTGCGAACCCTTTGAAAGTTGTATAAAACAAAAAGTTAATACAGATAATGATACGACAGTTTTCGCGAGAAATTCCATTAAAGGTTTATCACATCTACACATAGAACCGCAGCATGAATTGACTTCAAATTCTTCGTCCGGTTTATATAATAATTTTCCGTGTTCATTATGGAATACACCGCTTTCTATTTTTTGTATTTGTTTTTTTTCAACTATTTCATTACGATCCATTTCTTTTTTAATTGGAATAATAACATTTTCTTTTGGTTTTTTATAATTTTTCTTCGGAACTTTTTTCTCTTCTTTTTTTGTTTCCATTTATATATATGGAAATAGAAAATAATAATATAGAAAAATTCAATTACGAAATGTTTGATGAATGTGAACACGCACCAGCAATTATTTTAGCGTCGAGTAGAGGTGGAGGCAAAAGTGTTTTATTAAAA
>Ga0206125_10004533_pt1 | contig 12242 bp, 10 predicted proteins | sample Helgoland_Spring_4_FD_148598 | JGI IMG/M metagenome (GOLD analysis project Ga0206125, IMG submission 148598) | Pelagic subsurface seawater microbial communities from Kabeltonne, Helgoland, North Sea - Helgoland_Spring_Bloom_20160331_1 | ecosystem: Environmental > Aquatic > Marine > Epipelagic ...
TTATTATTGTATTATGTTTTTTTGTGGATAAATGTTTGCTCCATTCACTTAATTTGTTACAACTATAGCAACAATTATTACATACATATCTTTTGGATATTAGTGGATAATTTTGTACAATTTTTTCTTTTATTATTTTTGGTTTTGGTTTTGGTAAAGGTTCAATACTATTTAAGGTTGCGTGTAATGTTTCAAAATATTTTTGTTCAACTTTTCTAGCTTCATAATGGTCATTACATTCATGAAACCCAACAATATCCATTTTCCAATTATTCCATCCTCCATGTTCGCGAATGAATTGGTAAACTTTCAGATTATGATTTCTACATTTGTCTCTATTGCATGCTGCCTTATGCATGTATTTTCTTTGTACAAAATTGGTAGTATGTCCAACATAAATGTCTTTTACATCGTCTGTTTTACAATATATTTTATAGAATATCGTATTGGAGTAATCAATTTCATCTTTTGGCATTACTATACACCCACATTAAAAAAGTCATAAAATGATCGCAAATGAATCGCACAATATTCCTAAACTGTCAAAATACAATAAACAATATAATTACTTGTAACCCTTAAATTTGGTTCCTTTTGCTTGAACGTTTGTTGGAGTAAAAGTTGAAATGCCTAATACCTGTTGTCCTGAATTTTGTATGTATTGTTGCGTCGATGGATTTCCTTTATTTGCTACTAAATTCTTATGGTTGTTATTGGTTTCCATTTTCAAATTAGCCATATACGCTTTTCTATACTCTGGAGTGTTCATTTTTATGTATTATGATTATGAATATGTTCATTTCAATTTTTATAAAAATAGTTGTTTTACACTTTTCTCATTTAAAATGCCTATTTTTACATGGTATGAAATATGTTAATTTTACTTATATTTAAATACAAACCCGGCACAACTATTTTGCCGTCCCTTCAATACACAACCTATATCAATATTTTTTGTGATATTATATTCAGTTTGTAAATATTTTCTTGCGTCTATTTGGTAAGTAAATGTTTTTACGAATGTTCCGTCTGTTGTAAATATATCAAATGGTTTATTGCACCCACGCGCATCTAATTTCTTATATATTGCTTCGGGGTTATTGATATTATACAGTTTCACACGTTCTCTACACTTTTCTTTTAATTCGGGGTTATCTATAAAACGCTGTTTTGATATTTCACTCATTTTGACCCTTAATTCTGGATTATCTATATGAGATTGTTTTGTTGTTTCACTCATCTGTTTCCTTAATTCAGGGTTATCTATAAAACGCTGTTTCATTCGTTCGGTGTGTTTCTCTATTACACCAGGACTTTTATAATATTGTTTCATTTTTTCACTGTGTTCTTTCCCGGCGTCTGGATTATCTATATGACGCTGTTTTGATATTTCACTCATTTTTTCTTTTAATTCGGGGTTATCTATAAAACGCTGTTTTGATATTTCACTCATTTTGACCCTTAATTCGGGGTTATCTATATGAAGTTGTTTTGATATTTCACTCATTTTGACCCTTAATTCGGGGTTATCTATATGACGTTGTTTCATTTTTTCACCATGTTGTTTCCCTAATTCTGGATTATCTATATGAAGTTGTTTCTTTATTTCACTCATTTTTTCTCTTATTTCGGGATTATCTATAAAACTCTGTTTCATTTTTTCACCGTGTTGTTTCCTTAATTCTGGATTATCTATATAAAGTTGTTTTATTTTTTCACCGTGTTGCTTCCCTGCGTCTGGGTTATCTATATGATATTGTTTCATTTGTTCACTCATTTTTTCTCTTAATTCGGGGTTATCTGTGAATCTTTTTTTCATTCTTTCGCAATGTTCTTTTATTGCACCATCGGCTTTATAACGAAGTTTCATTCTTTCACTCATTTTTTCTATTGCTTCCGGGTGTTTGTGATGAAATTTTTTTTGTGCTTTACTCATTTTCAGTTTGTCTTCATCCGTAAAAACATACCCATTACATCCATCTCCGCCCAAAGTCATATTATATCCATTATTACCTATAAAAGAATTGTACATTTGTATATATTCTGTTTCCTTTTCTTCCAATTCTTCTTGTATTTCCGATGCATATATTTTTACAAGTTCAAATGTATCTACCATTTCATATTTTCTCAACGCACAATACAATCGTCTGGGATCATCATTTTTCGCAGATATGTAATGTTCATATTTTCGCCTTTGTATTGAGCGCCTGGTTAGACCAATATAATGCTTTCCATTAGGAAACACTATTTTGTAAATAGAACCAATCATTTTTATTCTATATGTTGGTTTTGTATTTATTTACATCAATTTTAAATGTTCAAAGGTGTAAAAATCGCACAATATTCCTAAACTGTCAATACAATAAAAAACAATATATGTATTATGAATTATTTTATGGTATGAGTACAACGTTCTTTTACATGTATATCCTTTATAATTTCCAAAGCATCTGTTCTTTTTTTTAATTTATCAAGTTCCTTTATCAACTTATGCACTACATTCTGATTACGTAATGGAATACTACTATTTTTTATAATTTGTATGGATATGATTTGTAAGCATTCATGATATTCTTCACATCTGTTTTTGAATACCATAAGTGTTTCTTTATCGTTAGAAGTGATCGTATTTTTGTATTGTATGTTTTCTTTGTTATAGTCTTTTGATTGATACAGTTTTCCATCAATAGTGCTACTATTGTAAAATATCCCTGTAATCAATCGTTTATTGATGGTATCATTCGTAGAATAGTTTGATATATTTAAATATTTCTTAGTCAATGCTTCGGGAACAATAACATAATGTTGTGATACCGGGTAATAACTACGTATGATACCGCCAAGAGTATATTTAATCACGTCTAAAAACAAATGATATTGGCTAAACACCCGACTGATACGATGTGCTGTTCCAAAACTACAATGTAACATATCGTAACATATCCCTGACCATACCTTAACATTACATGTTTCTATTCCTAATTTCAACCAACATTCGTCTATTGAACTATTACAATTACTGGGATCAATATATGACTGGATATTGAGCGATCCTTCAATATTATTTACTATATCATCATTTTGTGACAATGGCTTGAGAATAGTAGGTTCTTTATTTTTCTTTATTTCAGATATTGGAATATAACTGGTATTTGGTTCTATCATTTATGTTGTGATTTTTGTTACCGTAACTTACAACATAATCTTATTCAATTTTTCATAGAATATAATAACGAAATTATTATATTTTATTTATATGTATGTGACTAGTTAAGACGTCTAAGCTCACGAATAGTTTTGTCGCTACGTCTTCCCTTAAGGGAATCAATTAAACGTTCGGCACGGGTACGTTTTAATGCTTTTTTGGTTGTAGTCGCACTTTTTTTCACGTTTTTAGATTTGCGACAATAGCTACGAACCTTACCAGTGGCGCGTCTGCATCCTTTCATTTTCTTGCACTTGGATACAGTTTTGATTCCTTTACACATGCTAGTTTTTACGCGTTTACCATTTTTAGCAACACTGCGGGTTTTAGAAGGCATTATATAGTTAATAAAATATTAAATTAAATTCTAATATTTTAATAATATTTTAGAGAAACTTCCTAAATTTATCATCTATGAATTGTCTATATTCAATATACTCGGTAAAACCAATACTAGTTAATAGAAATAAAGCGCTTGTAAAAACTAATTTCTGATCAAAATCACTAAATTGTGATATTGTCCTCCATGGATTAAAGCGCAATATTAATACAAAGCATATATAGAACTTTATGTAGGAAGTTATTTGAACAATATAAGATTCAATATCAAATAATTGGAATCCAATGATTAATAAAAAGTACAATATATAACTGGTATACAATAAAGTGAAGTAAAAGTATTCATGACTCTTCATATAATAAATAGATATATAAAAGCTTTAGGAAAAAAAATTTTACTGACTTAATATATATAATGACATTCGACAAATTTCACGACCAGTTTTTCGGCCCTCTTGACAAATCATACTGTAGCTTATTTTTACTTTTCTCAGTAATTGGTTTAATCGTATTGATGCTTACCGTAGTTGGCATCATCTTTCAACTATTAACATTCCAAAAGAAGAATTTCACACCTCTTATGTGGACATATGCGTTGGTAGGACCTTTAGTGTTTTACATTCAAAACAGATTATTATACGGCATGTGTATGTAAACTGTTGATTGAAGGATATTAGTAATTGATTAGTAATTGATTAGTAATTGATAATTTTTCTTAATTTTTGCTCTTAAATTTAATCTTCATATATATTATTATGTTTAAATCTAATAATGTATACATTTGCCATTTAGAGAAAGATGTCAAACGTTTTAATAAACAGTTTCATCATACAGTAACGCCATCTAATTATAATATGTCTATAAGTGAAGTTCCCGATAATACTAAATACAGTACTGTTAATTATAAACGTGGTGTGGATACTTTGGAAAAGAGAGTACCTACTTCATATAATAACAACACACTTGCTACAATGTATGCTGAAAGTATAGACAATGAAACTAACCTATATAACGCTGACGTGAAAAATAATGCCGATAACTTCAACTCTTATGTACCTAATATGAATGGCGATTTATATAGTCTGAACACGCCTTATCAGAAAAGATCCGGTCCTCATGATCTTCTCTTTGATATTCCTAAATTTTCAAGTAGTTGCACGCCACCAGTGAATGATATTTTACCTTTTAATAATTTTACTCGTGAACAACGAAACAACATTTAGTGGTCCATTTAAATTGTAAGTAATTGTAAGTAATTGTAAGTAAATATAATATTTTTACTTACAAATAATTAGTAGTATAATATATATACTATACATGAAAAAGCCTATATGTAGTCCTTACTCTATCAAGAATAATTCGGATGATTTGAATGATTTGACTTGTTTTACATATGAAAATTTAAAACGTATTCAGTCATATTGGAATGATCGTCACCCAGATAGCACGATTACCACAGATGATCCTACCGAGTTATGGGAGACCTTAAACTTCTATATGAAGAAGGTCCTATGTAATAATGAGATGTGTTGGGTGCGGAAAGTAGTTACTGATTTAAATATATCTAATGATATTTTTGCTGAATCATTTGTACCAAAAATGCCTAAATCGTGGGTTTCTAACCCTCGCGAATGGTTAAGCGATTTAGATATATCTAAAGTAATGAAACAGTATGAAATTGCGCATGACGATTTCATATTTCTGGGTCCATCTCCTATTGATTATAATGTGTGTAATAAAATGAGAAATGATTGGGTATGGCCGGAACTTAAACATTTTTCTTTACAAAAATATATAGAATTACAGCCTATAGGTAAAACAAAAATAGGTATCGTTTTTAATTTGGATAATCATACTGGCGAAGGGACTCATTGGGTCGCGCTATTCATAAATATTGTAGAAGAACGAATATATTACTTTGATAGTAACGGTAATACAATTCCTGCGAATATAAAAAGGCTTACTGACGTTATAAAGGAGCAAGGAAAGATGTATAATAAAAAATTCACTCTATCTATGAATTATCCAAAGGTTCATCAAAATAAAAATACTGAATGTGGAATGTATGTAATATTTTTTATAGTGACAATGCTCACCAGTAATAAGTGGAGTATTTTTAAGAATGAAAAGATACATGACGACGAAATATTCAAATATAGAAAAGTATTTTTTAATGATATGTAAATCATGTAGGAACTGTAAATCATGTAGGAACTGTAAATCATGTAGGAACTGTATATTTCGTAATAAGAACCCAATATCCCAAATACGGATTCATCAATGCATCTGTTGTATATATAGTCTCCCAATGAATATTTTTAAATATGTCGTTTGCCGGCCAGCTATTTGAGAAAAAATATGCTACTTTATATATATCTAACATTGCGTCGGGATTTTCTTTTCTTTCATTCATAATATTGAAAAACGTATCACTGCGCATCGCGCTTATAAAATACCAACCGGGTCCATCTACAATTGTCCAATTAGATTCAGGAATATCACTCATATATAATTCAACTGTTTTTTTTTATCAATATAAATTCATAAAAAAATATATAATCGTCTATAGTAATTTGTTGTTATTAGTATGTGTATAACAATATTACATTACCTCTGTATCAATATATTTTTTTCCATCTTTCTCAATTAATTTACCTTCCAATCGTATATTAATATTTGGATTAGCCAAAGCCTGAAGATAGTTATCTATATCATATATTAAATCAGTATCTTTTCCATTTTTATCTACTCTTAGTGCGTAATCTATACCATTAATATTAACACGCTTAGCATTCCATTTTTCTTCCACCTCATTAAGTTTTTTGTTTTTACTATCTTTGCTATCGTCCATAATATTTGGTTTATAGGAGAATACGTTACTATCAACATTATTTCCAAATGAATAACATTCTAAAGCTTCTCCAGACGATGAGGTAGAATGTACTGCGCAATCAATTGATGCTTCTTTTATATTTTTCAGTATCTGTTGAGATAGATTTTCTTTGCGCATAGATGTTTCATAAAGAGTTTCGTCACTAGTCATAGGTCTCAAATTGGTTTTATTAATTCTACTCACATCATTATTACGAATATCAAGATTCATTTTTTTGTCAATCTGTTCATCTGAGAATTGCATTAAATAATAGAACACCTTAATTTTTCGCTCATTTTCAGGTAAATCAATATGGCTACATATTCTACGTGCTCTACCGATTACTTGTTGACTTCTCACGGGATGCCAATAAGGTTCCATTATATGTATGTATTTAGTATTCATTAAACTAATCCCTTCCGCTCCCGACGACGTGATCATAAACAATTTTATTATTTCACCATTAATATTATTTTCATGAATAGATTTTAACTGTTCTGTTAATGATAGTGGTAAATATTCCCACGTTCCATTGAATACATGGCGTATCATTTCCTTTTCTTCCGCGGTTTCTGTGCCCGTATATAAAGCAAATGTCTTTCCATTTTTAATATTTTCTACGGATGTATTTAAAACCCATTGTTGTTTGCTATTTTTTTTCATTTTGAATTGAGTATACCCATTAGCTTCCAAAACCATGGAAAATACACCAATCCCTTCAATAGTTCTGAATTGACTATATAATAAGTGTAGTCCCTTCATATCATCAATATTATCAAGTACTTCAGCAAATTTAGGACTGAATACTTTTAAATTCTCTCCAACTAAATATTTACTACTCTGTTGTTTAATAGTGTCAAGTGCCATTTTAATGCGAATATTATACGCTTTATTATCGTACGCTGCGTCCATAGGGTTTCCATCATTATCAACGGGTACTATAGGTTCAATGTCAGTATCTGATACACCGTCTAGCGCTTCTTCATCTACCATATTATTTACAGAATCTTCTAATGAACCACTTGGCATAGGGCGTCCAGGAGGATCAGGGAATACAAAGTTACAGAATGCTCTAGAAAATACTCTGTAAGTTGATTTTACTTCCTCGTATATATCTTCTGTTGGTTTTTTCATCATTTTTTTAGTGCGGTTTTTCTTTTCATCATCACGTTCTATCATACGTATCTCTTGATATTTTGAAAATTGGTAATCACTCATATTAATACGAACAATGTGAGTATCCTTTAAATGATCGTATTGTGGCATAAGTCCTTCCGACGCACTTTTAAAATAGGAGGTTAATCCTAGAATTCTCTTTTTAAACAGATTTTCATTTTTCATATTACCTGTTACCTCATTAAAAAACAATTCGCGAAAATCCTCTAGTTTATCAGGGAGTGTTTTACTATTGGCAATTTTTACATCTTCCTTTCTAGGTACAATACCATTTTTCTCTAAAAGATCAATAATGGATTTAATAAATGCGGAATCGTTTAATTCTTCAGTGTTATTGTATCGGACCCCTTTGTAGGCTAGACCATAAAATTTATTTACAAACCCAAATGGGGTTCTAGTGATGTAAAGTATACCCGATTTATATTCTAAATAATCTACAATTTTGTGTTTTGTAAATATTTTTTTAAATTGTTCTTCTGTATATTTTCTTTGCCCTGTTTTGATAGGAATATGAAAGGTTTTGATATATCCTCTTAAAATATTATACAAAATGGCAATTTCATTAGGATAATTAATAATGGGTGTTCCACTTAACATTATGATTTTGGCATTATTAGCTTTCATTAGATTGTGATATAAAAGTGTGGATGTATGTTGAGTGATATCTTTTGATTTTCCAATTTTATTCACTATTCTACTGATAAAATTATGCGCTTCATCAATAATGACGACTTTATTATCAAATGGATTAATAGTATTATTTTTAGTAAGTTGATTAACGTGTTTTTTCTGAAGACCATTATAGTTAATAAACTGGTATTTGTAATGGATCATCTCATTTAATTGTTTATCCAGGTCTTGTTTTTGTATGGGAGATAATTGCTCATAATTTGAAGGCTTTGTGATGTCTACCATCCATGCTCCTTTTGCGGAGTCAATATAATTTACCGGCAATTGTAATATGTGCGAAAGTTGATCTTTGGTATTTTCATCGCTTAATGGAATAAATTCCCAGAATTGTTTTTTCTTGTAAATCGGATTTCCGCATTTTTTGAGTTCTTCAAAGTAATTTACTCTCAGAGAGGCAGGGGTCATAACAATAACTTTTTTCGATTGAACTAATCCTTCAGCGAACGCAATACTAGATGCCGCGCTTAAAAAACTTTCAGAAACGGCAATAGATGAACATGTTTTACCAGACCCGAGACCATGATATAAAAGAAGTCCTCTATATGGTGTATATATATTGAGATAATCTAGTATTATCTTCTGATGTGTTAAAAGTGAAAAATCTTTTGATTGTATCGCGACTCCATCTTTATTAGTTGTAACCACATTTTTAGTGGTTTTATCGCACTGAACGCGCGATCCAGTGTTTATAATTTCTTTACGATAATCAGAAAATAATGTATTGGCAAAATTTAAAAAAACTTCTCTATTACTCATATAATAAGATGGTTTTTTGATGAGTACAATATCTTTTTGTTTAGGTAACCTTTGTTTTATTTCATCTCCTATTTCAAAGGAGGTGATTTCAGTTACAGCAGGTTTGTCTATATTTGTTTTTCTACGTCGTTTTATAGGAGCGGTTGATTTATTAGTCGGGATCAGTTCATCTACACGTTCTTCCTTCAACATACTATCTTTATTCGTAATTTTAGGTACATTTTGGATAACCTTCCTTATTTCATTTATTTCTCTCATGAATAAATCCTCGTCAAAATCATCTTTATTTTTCGTATGGTCGTAAATATGAAAATCCGGATTTTTTTCCAACAATGATTCCAAATCAACCTCTTGAATATCGTCATCTTCAATCATATACGGATCATTTGATTGAGCAAAATTTAAGACAACATCTTCATGCTTTTTTGGAATAGGCTTTTCCTTCAATTGTTCTATAAGTTTCTCCATTATATTTTTCATATATTTTAATTTCTATATTTTAATTTGTATTTTAAATGATGATATAATTGATGATATTAATGATGAATCAAGTGTATAGCTTTCTCACATGCTAATTGTTCCGCCTTTCTTTTAATTCTGTGATATGCGCTAGATAAGAATACTAATATTTTATTATTGACTGCGAGGTAATCATGAATGGCATTAAATGATTTTAGACTTTCAAAATTTATTGCGTTCGCTACAGATGTTTCGTGTAGTTGTTGACCTATACATAAATATACGCCCATATAATATCCATCGTCGTGTTCATGAGGAAGTTCAACATAGCACGGAGTAGTCTTAAATTCTTTTTGAATTTTCACCTGGATAATATTTTTATAATTATCGTCTTCATCAATTAGTTTCCAATCAACATGTTTCGAGAATATGTTTTCGATGAATATTTGTGCCATTTGGAATCCAGGTCCAGTTACAAATACATTATCGAACCAACAATCTTCGTCCTTGATATCGATTTTGTTAAATTCCAAAAATAGGGCACCTAAAAACGCCTCAAACAGACATCCTAATTTTTTAATATTGGTACGTGTATTTTTCTCTTCTGCGTGTTTTGAAACAATGAACCACTTATGCAACCCCATTTCATAGGCAATTCTTCCTATATGTTCATTTTTAACAAGTGCAATTTTCTTTTCAGTCATGAACCCTTCATTTTCTTTTGGAAATGTTCTATATAAATAGTATTTGGTAACGCATTCTAATACCCCATCCCCTAAGAATTCTAACCGCTCATTAGATTTGGTGCTAAGAGGTAAACAGTTATATGGTTTTTCAACAACCACGATATTTTCCTTTTCGTTTTCTAAGAAAGGTTTTTTTACGTATGATTTGTGCACAAATGCTCGCTTATATAGTTTATCGTTAAATACGTTACCAGGAAGCCCGTATTTTTTCAGAAGGGATTGAATTTCATGAATCGTTATTTCTGAATTATTCGGGTTATATGGATTAAATACTAACTTATCTCCGATCTTTTGAACATCATCCTCAAGTTTATTCATTCTAGTTTATAATATAATGTATCGTTTAATATTAAAATCAATTTTATCTAAAATAGTAATGAATATATTATCATCAAATATACACAGAAATATATAGAGAAATAAACTACGTATATGTAGTAATATTTTTACCACTTTTTAAATTATATAGGTTATAATATAAATGCCAATAATTCCTCACGAACAAGTATGTGATTTTGCCAAACTTACCATGTTAGTATACGAATACGGTAATACTTTTGTATTGGATAATAAAAGTACTGTTGAATCATTTGTGTCTAGTTTGAATGACAATAGTCATACTATAAAAAATGAATCCCGGTTAAAAGCTATCCAGGATCTTTCTACATCTTCTCCTCATGGATATGTCCATAAATTCTATTCTATTGACTCTACCGATCTTCAAGTAGGTATTACGGTAAGCAAAAGTCACAAAAGAATTACAGTTGTATTCCGCGGTTCAGAGTCAAAATCCGACTGGTATTACGATCTATCGGTGTTGAAAACTCAACTACATGATAACGTATATGTTCATGGAGGGTTCCATACTCAGTTACATGGAGAGGATATGTATAAAAATCTATGTGAAGAAATATTTGAAGTAATGAAGGAGCATAACGACTATGAAGTCTTCATTACTGGACATAGTCTTGGCGCTGCGTTATCAACACTATTTGGTTACGAACTATCTCGCGAAGAAAAAATGAAGGAAAGTAAAGTTACCATCGTTTCGTTTGCCAGCCCACGTGTAGGTAACTTAGAATTTCGTAAGAGCTTCGATTCTCAGGAAAATCTAATCCATTATAGAGTTACTAATAATAGGGATGCTGTCACAGCTATTCCAATGATATTTTTTCATCACGTGGGAATAAATATCGCGGTGAGCGAAGATGAATGCAAAATATATGAAAATTATTCATACAATACCTGGTTTCGTTATTCATTATTCTCGTGCTTCAGTATAAGCGATCACAATATTGATTTGTACCACGAGCGACTATTGAAGCATAAATGGGACTAAAGCGATGACTAGTGATCATTAAGAAACATTTCAAAAAAAACAATATAAACATGATATAAAACTACTATTATATATCATGAAAATATCACTCGATATACGCGAACGGGCATTAATAGAGGAAATCGAACATGATTCCACGTTTTCTCATACGATTGTAAAAGAACAATTAGATCTGGGAGATATACTTATATATGACGACGATGACAATTTAAAATTGATTATAGAGAGAAAAACTCCATCTGATTTAATGTCTAGTATTAAAGATGGTAGATATTCCGAACAATCATATAGATTAAATGGACACCCTGTACACAATCATAATATAGTATATTTAATTGAAGGAAATTTCAATTCGCATAAGGATAGTAGTATAATATTGTCGGCAATGGTTTCTATTTTTTATCACAAAGGCTTTAGTATTTGGCAATCATCCAATATGAAAATGACAAAACAGTTGATTGAAAAGTTTGCCTCAAAAATTGGAAAAGAGTTGGGAAAGAAAGAAAGCTATTACGCCTCCGAAAATAATAAAGAACCTGATTATGTTAGTTGCATTAAAAGTACTAAAAAAGAAAATATCACAGTCGATAACATTCATGAAATTATGCTTTGTCAAATTCCCAACGTCAGTGCTACCATAGCTAAAGTAATTATCAATAA
>Ga0206125_10004551_pt1 | contig 12206 bp, 10 predicted proteins | sample Helgoland_Spring_4_FD_148598 | JGI IMG/M metagenome (GOLD analysis project Ga0206125, IMG submission 148598) | Pelagic subsurface seawater microbial communities from Kabeltonne, Helgoland, North Sea - Helgoland_Spring_Bloom_20160331_1 | ecosystem: Environmental > Aquatic > Marine > Epipelagic ...
AAAAGAAACAGTAAGAGCCGCTAAACGAGCTGGAGCTGATTGTATTAAGTTACAAACTTACACCGCCAATACCTTAACTATTAACTCAACTAAAGAAGATTTTAAAATTAGTAATGGTTCAATTTGGGATGGGCGAACATTCTATGAATTATATCAAGAAGCATACACACCTTGGGAGTGGCATAAAGAGTTGATGGATACAGCCAAAGAAGAAGGTTTAATTTGTTTTTCTTCTCCATTTGACCCTACTGCAGTTGATTTCTTAGAAGATTTAAATGTGCCGGCATATAAAATTGCTTCTTTTGAAATTACAGATATTCCGTTAATTGAATATGCGGCTTCAAAAGGAAAACCTGTTATAATTTCTACAGGAATAGCAACAATGGAAGATATTAAATTAGCTATAGATGCTTGTAGACGTGTTGGAAATAATGATATTGCATTGTTAAAGTGTACATCTAGCTATCCTGCTCCTGTAGAAGAAGCTAATCTTGTTATGGTGAAAGATTTGGCAGAAAGATTTGATGTTATTTCTGGTTTATCTGATCATACCTTAGGGGCAATTGCTCCTGTAGTTGCAACATGTATGGGAGCTAAAATTATTGAAAAACATTTTATTCTAGATAAAAGTATAGGTGGCCCTGACGCGTCATTTTCATTAGATGAAAAGGAATTTAAAGAAATGGTTGATCTGGTTAGAGCAGCTGAACAAGCTATAGGTAAAGTAGATTATACTTTAACTCAGAAACAAGTAAAAGGAAAAGATTTTAGTAGGTCCCTATATATAGTAGAAAATATTAAAGCAGGTGATTTACTCACAGATAAAAATGTTAGATCTATCCGCCCAAGTTTTGGTTTACATCCAAAATATTTGAAGGATATTTTGGGGAAAAAAGTAAATCAATTATTAGAGAGAGGCACCAGAATGGATTTAAAATATATAAGTAAAAAATGAAAATTCTTTTTGTTGAAAATAGATATAAAACCGCTCTTTGGGAGGTTATTGCTAAAGAATATGAAAAACTAGGTCATGAAATATATTGGATAGCTCAAAACCCGATGTTCAAACCTTCTTTTGGTAATATATCTATATTACCTTTCCCTAAAAAAATAAATTTCAAAAAGGTTTATAGTCCTGAAATCCAAAAAGTAATAGATAGTAACAGAGGATTAAATTATTTTGGTTTAAAATCTGATGATTTTATTTTCTGGTATGAGAAAGAGGTAGAAAAAATAATTGAAGCTATATCTCCTGATTTAGTGTTTGGAGAGTCAACTCTCTTTCATGAGTTATTAGCAATTAATTCATGTAAAAAAAGAAATATACTTTATTTGCATCCTTCATCAACAAGATACCCCAACAATAGGTTTTCATTCTATCTTTATGATACACAAATACCTTTTAAAGGTTCAAATGATCAGCTTAATAATGAAAACGCTTTAAAAATCATTGAGGCAGTTAGAACCAGACAGGCACAACCTGATTATATGTCCGTATTAAGTTATAAATTAACAAAATTAGATTGGCTAAAAGATAAAATACGATTATCTCTAGGCTATTACTTTGGAGAAAAGTATAATACACCATCTCCATTTGTAAAGAAAAAAATTAATACTCATTTTGCCAAAAATATAATTGAATGGGATAAAATAGCTATTGATTCAGTCGATGTTCAAAAAGGTTTTAATGTACTATATGCTATGCAAATGCAACCTGAAGCAAATATTGATGTGTGGGGTCATCCAAATAGTAATCAAGTAGAACTTATTTCACGCATAATAAAAAATTTAAATAATTCGGAAAAATTAATTATAAAGCCTAATCCAAAATCAAAATATGAAATTTCAAATGATTTGCTTACTTTATTTCGTTTGAACCATACGAAAGTTGTGTTACTGAAACATAGTTCTAAAATGGATGATATCTTGATGAAAACAAATGTTGTTTTAACTGTTAGCGGTACTATTGCTATAGAGTGCATCTTTGATAATAAGCCTATAATTATGTTAGCAGAAGCGCTTCACACAAAGCAAAAGAACATATATTATCTGAAAACGAATGAATCCATGCGTCCTGTTTTTGATCAAGTTCAAAATAAAAAATTTCCAGCCATAAGTGAAAATGAAAAAGTCGATTATTTACAAGAATTAATTCAAACTAGTTATGAAGGGACAAATGGTGACGGACTTCATAATCTTCATTACATTAATGACAATGAAAATTTAGATAATTTGAAGGATGCATATATTGATATATTAAATTATGTATAATATAAAAGTAATTAAATATTTAGAACCAAAAAAACTAATTCTATTCGGGTTATTTATATGGCTCTTTTTGTTTTTTTTCTCCCCTTTTTCCTCTGTAGAAAATATTAGTATAAGTTATTATTTATTCATTTTTATAAATATTTTATTTTATTTAATAGGTGCTTTATTAATTGGCACAAGAATTAAACCACATCCAATAAATAGAGCTAAAGCTATTAAATTTTTTTACTTATTTTTTTGGATAGCATTGTTCGGGGTATTATTTAAACTAACTGATAAATTTATTATTAGAGGAGTGACTTTTGACGTATCATCTCTAGAAAATAGAGATTCTCTCGGGCAAGGTTCAGGAAATATTATAGGAATTCTTGGAAGTTTATTATCTCCATTAAGTTTTCACGTTTTGTTTTTATTTTTTAAATATAAGATTAATACAAATAAAATTATAAAGGTTATAATTTTATTAATGCCATTTACTCAAGTTCTAGACGCACTAGCAATTGGATCACGTTCTTCTATATTAGTTACAATATTATTTGTTATTCTATTTTTAATGATTTTAAATAAATTGAAACTTACCTTCAAAAAAGGAGTTATATATTTTAGCTTATTTATAGGATTTTTATTTTTTTTACAAAATATTTTTATTAAAAGAACATCAGAGTTTATTGATGAATCTGTATTGAAAGAGCATACTTTAGAATTGTCAGGATTTAATTATATGCTTAATACTAATCAAGAGTTTAATGATTTTACAATAAATAACAACAATTATATAGCTGATATGCTTTTTGTGTACACTTTAACAGCTAAGTATTATTTACATGGAATGTTAGAATTAAATCATTTAATAAATAATTTTAATAAAAACCATACATACGGAGGTTATACTTTTATTTTATATAAACGAATATTATATAAGATTATAGGAAAAAAGGCTGATAATAGGAATTATGCTACTATAATGCCTCGAAATGGAATATTCACTTCTTTTTTAGGCCCAATTTTTGTTGACTTTGGATGGTTTTCACCTATTTTTTTATTGCTATTTGGTGCTTATTCCAAAAGAATTCATAGTAGACTAATTTCAAATGATGACTCTGCAGTATTACTTTATGTTTATTTATCAGTTGTCATTTTATTTTTTCCTGTATTTAACTTTATTAGTGGAGCTAATGGATTATATATCTTTACCTCCTTTTTATTAATCAAGCCAATAACTAAACTTAAATTATGAACAAAATAAAATATATTTATTTTCACTTGATGCGTCAAGTGAAGAGTTATAAATTAAGAAACATTTTTGCAAGTTTCCAGTCATTTATAAAAGGAAAAGAAACTATAACAGGTGTTTCTTCATTATTTAATATAAATAATGAATCACAGAAAGTAGAGGAATTAATTAAAAATGGATATACTGAACTTGGATTAATTCAAAATAAAGATTTAGTAGATGAATTAATAACTAATTGCAAAGCACTTAATTTATATGATCCTTTTGACAAGGAAAAACATTTTTTTGATGCTGATAATATTCCTGAAGATACTCATGTTGCTATGTATTCTAGAAATGATTTAGTTCAAAATGAAAATGTATTAAAAATAGCTAATGACCCAAGTGTTTTAAGAGTCGTTCAAGATTTTTTAGGAACAGTACCAACAATTTCTAATATTAACATGTGGTGGTCTACTTCTAATCACTCACAAGCAAAAGATGCTCAGTTTTTTCACAGAGATGTTGATGATATTAAATTTTGCAAATTATTTGTTTATTTAACAGATGTTGGTCCTAATGATGGTCCACATACATTTGTTAAAGGATCAACATCATCAGATAAGTTAACATATATTAGAAGATATACTGACGACGAGATAATTAAAAATTTTGGTAAGGAAAATATTATTAATTTTATTAGACCTAAATACAGTTGCTTTATTGTTAATTCATATGGCTTTCATAAAGGGACTCTTCCAATAGATAATGATAGACTTTTATTACAAGTCCAATATTCAATTAATCCAATAGCTATAGAGAACTATACATCAATAGAACTCTCACATTCTTACAATAAATATATTAACAGATTAATATTAGAGTAAATGAGAAAAATTATTCAAACTATTTCATCTATTTTTTTTGTCAGATATTTTGTTAAATTAATTTTAAACATTAAATCTTTTTTTGATAGAATTTGGTCCAACTTAAAATTCAAATCTTTAGTCAAAAATAGTGGTGATAGTACCTGTCATTATTCCACCGAAATAAAATTTGGAGAAAACATCAGAATTGGTAATAATTCAAGAATAGGGCCTAATTGCACTCTAGGCGCTAAAGGATCTATAGTAATTGGAGATAATGTTGTTGTTTCTAAGAATGTAACAATAGAAACAGCTGGATTAGACTACAAAACAGGACCTTCTTCAAATCATTCGCATAAATATTCTCCAATAACTATAGAGAGCGGAGTATGGTTGGCATCTAATGTTATTATTTTAGGGGGGGTAACTATTGGGAAAAATAGTATTATTGGAGCTGGAGTAGTATTAACTCAAAATGTAGAGCCAAACTCATTGATCTCTGATCATGCCTATCCAAGATTATTAGATTTAAATATACTAAGTTAATTAAATTCAAAAACTTTATAATATGAAAAAATATTTTTTAGCATTTTTAATGTTCATTACACCAAATTTGGTTCTTAGACATCTTTTAATGCTATTTAGAATAAATGTTGGGAAAAATTTTAAGATAGGTTTTTCAATTTTAATAGCTAGTAAGATATCTATAGATCAAAATGTTTCTATAGGGCATTTAAATTTCATTAACGTAGATCAATTTAAAATGGGAAACAAATCTTATATAGGATTTATGAATATTATAAAAGGACCATTTGATATTATTTTAAAAGAAACTGCTGCAGTTGGTAAACTAAATACAATTACAAGGGCAAAAAAACCCATCACTTCTGGATATTCAAAATTAGAGTTAGGAATACTTGTGAAAGTTAATTCATTTCATTTTTTAGATTTAACAAAATCTATTATTGTTGGTGATTATTCAACATTTGCTGGATTAAGAAGTCAAATATGGACACATGGATATGTACTAAATTATAAGGGTATATCTCGCTATCGAATTGATGGTGAAGTAATCATTGGAGATAATGTTTATATAGGTTCAGGTTCTATAATTAACAGTGGAGTAAAAATATGTAATTCTGTAATGCTTGGTGCAGGTTCAAATATCACAAATAATATAACTAATAAAGGTCTTTACACATCAGTTAACCCCAAAAGAATTATGGACAATCATTTTGATATTAAAGAAACACTTAAAAAAACATCCAATAAAATAGAAGGGGTTTATGAAAGATAAATTATACAAATTATTAGATTATAAATATCTGATATTTTTAGTATGTTTTTTGATAGCCAAGGTGTCCGTTTTTTTTGGTCCTATTATATTGTCAAATACTATTAATGACATAAATATATATGGGAATTTTGAATTTATTTTAGGAACAGCAATGATTTTTATAAATTTTACAAATATTGGTTTCAGTGGAGCTATTCCATATTTTTTAATAAAAAAAAAAGAAGTAACATTCTCTAGTTTTTTTTATAAACACCTTTTTTACTTATCTGTAATTAGTGTGTTTTTCTATTTTGTAAATTTATTTTTTGACAATGACTATTTAATAGCAATTTTTATTGCAATTACTCTCACTATGTATTTGCAATTAGGTACAAGGTTTAAAACCGATGGAAATAGTTCCATTGGAGTTCTTGCTGATAGTTTGTTTTACATTGGCTTAGTATTGTTTTCAATTTTACTTTTTTTTACAGATATTAGTTTTAATTTCTCTTACTTGACATCCTTTACCCTAGTCATTAATTTTTTTATTTTATTTTATTCATTTAGAAAAATCGATAATCTAAATTTAAGAATTAACGAATACAAGAAAGTTTTAAACTTTTCACTTAAACTTATTATTTTTAGTGTTTCTATAGTCTTTATTTACACCAGTCAACGGTTTTTGATAGGTTCTTTTCTAAGCAATGAATATGTTGGGATTTACTCTGTAATATTTAGAATGAGTGCTGTAGTAATAATTTTTCATCAATTAATTTCGACTGCATTTTTTAAAAATATTTATGAGGCTGGGTATAAGAAATTAGATTTATTATTTTCAACAACACTAATTTTAATTCTATTTACTAGTCTTTTAATATGGAATTATTCTGCCTTTTTTTCAGAGTTAATTTTTAATTCTAATATTTCAAATATCATAATAAACAATAAGGAGATTCATCTTATTATTATTATTCAAATTTTACTTTGGGTAATTTCAGCTCAAAATGAAAATATTATAAATCGAGAGAATCTATCTTTAAAAGCATTTAATCGATCTTTTCTTATAGTTATATTTATTTCCCTTTTTTATTCTTTATTTTTTTGGAATAATGATTTAAACTTAACTTCTTTATTAATATACATTACACTGGTAATGTCTCTGGTTAATTTCAGCAATTATCAACTGTTGTATTCTCATAAAATTAAACTTAATAACACTATCATCGTAAATATTTTAAGTATCATAATAGTCCTAATAATAATAATAATAATCAATCAATGAAAAAATTAAATCACAGATTAATAAAACAACTTATACGTATAAGATGTGTAGAACAATCTTTTTTAGATATATTCTCACAAGGTAAATTGAATGGCACCGTACATACTTGTATTGGTCAAGAATTAAGTGCTGCGGCTTTTGCAGGGCAGATTAAAAAATCAGATTTCGTTTTTTCTAATCATCGTTGTCATGGCCACTTTATAGCTTACACAAAACAATGGAAAGGCTTGATCTCTGAACTTATGGGTAAAGAAAATGGTGTTTGTGGTGGAGTGGGTAGTAGTCAGCACCTTCAATTAGATAACTTTTATTCTAACGGAATTCAGGGAGGAATTGTTCCTCTAAGTGCAGGCTTTTCATTAGCAAATAAATTAAAGAAGAACAATAATATTGGGGTCGTTTACATTGGTGATGGTACCTTAGGTGAAGGAGTTGTATATGAAACAATGAATTTTATTCAAAAAAATGATATCCCTTTAATTATTGTATGTGAGAATAATCAATATGCTCAATCAACACCAAAAGATTCTGTTTTCTCTGGTTCTATTAAAGGACGAGCTGAATCATTTGGAATAGAATTTAGAGAATCTGATACTTTTGATAAAGATATTAAGATTATGGATGAAGCTAAGGATTCAATTAATTGGGTTAGAGATAATAAAAAACCAATTTTTCACCTTGTTAATACTTATAGGCTAAAAGCACATTCCAAAGGCGATGATGATCGTGATCATAAAGAAATTAAATCCTATGAAGATAAAGACATTCTTAATTTACTTTTAAAGGAAGATCCTGTTTACTATAACAAGATCTATAATGAAATTAACGATGAAGTATTAGAATATATTGATTTAGCAACTAATCAGAATGAGTTAGACCCTAAACTTTATTTTGAGCAAAATATTGATAATAATGAAATTAAATATTCTGATTTTATTCCAACCTCGAAAAGATTAATTACAAGAATCAATGAATCTTTTAGTAATTTGATTGAGAATGATGATGTGGTATTTATTGGAGAAGATATTGTTGATCCCTACGGTGGAGCATTTAAAGCTACAAGAGGTTTAAGTACCAAAAGAACAGATAGGGTAATTCCTACTACCATTTCTGAACAACTAATTGCAGGTATTTCAAATGGGTTGGCTTTAAATGGTTTTATTCCTTTTACAGAATTTATGTTTGGAGATTTTACAGCTTTAGCATTTGATCAGTTTTTAAATCACTCTGCAAAAGTTTATAATATGTATAATAAACAGGTTAGTTGTCCAGTTGTATTTAGAACCCCAATGGGAGGGCACCGTGGATATGGGCCTACACATAGTCAGACTTTAGAAAAACATTTTATCGGAATGGATGAATTTTCGATTTACGCATTGAATAGATTTATTGATCCTAAAATAATTTACGATTTCGCTTACAAGCGAAAACACCCATCTCTAATAATTGAAAATAAAGTAGATTATGGGAAAAAAGATAATTTTAAAATATCAGACGAATATGAATTTTTAATTACGGATGAGAACCTACCCTCATTGCTAATAAAACCAAAATATGACATCCCTGAAACTGTAATCATCACATATGGGGGTAATATTGATTTAATAATAAATGAACTAGATGAATACTTTTATGAATGTGATAAACTAGTGAAAGTTTTGGTGTTATCTCAAATAGATCCAATCCCAGAAAAAATTATATATGAAACTTGTAATAGTGCAGAAAATGTAATTTTTGTAGAGGAAGGTATTGAGGGTGGTTCAGTAGGTGATCATTACATTTCATGGATGTCACAAAACTTGAAACCTAAGAAATACAAATCTTTGTCATCTGTTAGAACAACAATTCCAAGTGTTAAAAGTCTAGAACAACTAGCATTGATTTCAAAATCAAAAATTAATAATTATTTAAAATCTATATAATCATGAAAAAAATAATTGTTCCACAAGAAAGTGTAAATGATGACGATGTCACAGTCGTAACAATCAAAGTAACAGAAAAACAAAAAGTTTCAGAAGGTGATATATTAGCTGAAATAGAAACTTCTAAAGCAATAGTGGATATAGAAAGTAGTTTGAATGGTTTTGTTCATGTTAAATGTAAAGAAGGGGATGATATCCCTGTAGGAAGTGTAATGTTTGAAGTATACGAGTCAGAAAATTTTGTTGCAAAAACTGAAGATATAGAATCTGAGAATAGCGTGTCTGAGACTGAATATTATGAAAAGGTTGTGAATGATGAATCCAATTCCGAGTCTAAATTACTTTCTGATATTGAGGAACCCGAAACTGTTTTAGAGAGCAATCACAATTTAAAATTTAAAACTAAATTTTCAAAAAATGCGGAGAAATTAATTAAAGGGCATAATATTAATAAATCAGAGTTCAATTCTCAACAATTTGTGAATTCGAAAAAAATTAATGATTTTTTAGGTTATAATGATGTAATTAAAGCTGTAAAGCCGAAAAAAAATGACACATTAATAGATGATTCAATGTCTTTAAAAAAATTATCTAAAGCAAAAATCAATGAAATTAATTATTTGTCAGATGTAAACTCCACTGGATTAGTTTCACAACTTGGAATTGATGTCAAGGCAACTATGGATGGAATAAAAAATGCTCAGAATTTTATTGAAAGTACTCCATTACCCACCATAATTCATGAAACTTCTAGGTTATTAAAAACCCATTCAAATTTAAATTCATTTTATGAAAATAATAATATAATTCTTTACAATAACATTAATATTGGTGTCGCTTTTGACGACAATATTAATGGACTTAAGGTTGGAACTATTGATAATGCTAACAAATTAAATCTAAAAAGTATTGAAAATAGCATAACTGATTTATCAATAAAATATCAAGAGAATAAACTTAGTGTTAAAGAGATCACTAATCACACAATAACTATTTCTGATTTATTTTCAACTGATATTACCGCATTTAAACCACTAGTAAATAGTAAGAATTCAATTATTTTAGGAATTGCAAGTCTTCGAAAAAATAGCTTTAGGATAGAATGTTCATTTGATCATAGAATTTCAAGTGGTCTGGAAATATCATACTTTTTAAAAGAATTAAAGAATAGATTAGAATCAAGGTTTTTAGAATCTAAAAAATATAATTTTACCATTTCGGAAAATGACAGTTGTGTAAAATGTTTGAGAGAACCACAAGACGATTTAGATGGTGAAATATATTTTACTAGTGTATATAATTCAAAATTAAAAGGTAATATTTGTTCAATTTGTTTAAACGGTTTTTGATATGAGTAAAAAAATAATAGATGCATATAATGCATTAAGTAAAAATAAAATAAACTCTGTTGATGATGTTATATCATCAGAAGGAATGTCGTCTTTAGTAAGAGATAGATTTAGAAGTTTTTTAATTAAATTAGGATATGACTGGAAGGGAGAAACTATAACTATAAATGACCTGTTAAGTAATGATTCGAAATCAGGCGATACTAATACTAAGGTGTCAACAAAAAAAAATAGTTTAATTGAAGTTGGTAATGTTGGAATTGACATTCAAAATGTAAATATATTACCTGACTTTGAAGATGTTTGGTTAAGTGAGTTTTATACTACAAATTTTTCTGATTCTGAAATCACGCATTGTCTCAAGTTAGATAACCCAAAAGAATCTTTTGCTGGTATATACTCTGCTAAGGAATCTATTATTAAAGCATTAGGTGGAGATGGTTTTTTTGAAAAGAGTACTATTGTTATAGACCATAATGAAGTTGGAGCTCCTATTCACCAAGATTTTTTCATTTCTATTTCTCATGATAATGATTTTGCAGTAAGTATTGCTATAAAAAAACCATTACTAACTAAAGAGAATGTTTCAGAACCTAAGGAAAAATTTAATGAAGTTAAAATCGAAAATATAGTGAAAAAAGGTATTAATTTAAACTTACTCTTATTTATTTTTCAATTGATAGTAATCTCAATTTTCTTAATCCCAAAATGTATTGCATATTTTAAATAAATGAAAATATTACACATTGGTAAATATTACCCACCATATTTTGGAGGAATTGAAAAAGTCAATTTTGATTTAGTTGAGGGGCTAAATGAAGCTGGAGTTGTAACAGATGTTATTTGTTTTAATAATAAATACAAAACAGCAGTTGAAAAGGGGAAGTATTCGATTTTTAGAATGAGCCGGATAACCGAAATATTTTCTGTTCCATTTTCACTGTCATATTATATTAAACTTCTATTTATTGTTAACAATTACGATATTGTGCATTTGCATCTACCTAATCCATCTGCAGCAATTTCTCTCCTATTAACAAATTTTAAAGGAAAAATAATTTTACATTGGCATAGTGATGTTATTAAACAAAAGTTTTTTAAAAAAATATATTCACCTTTTGATAATTTTTTAAAAGGAAAAGCAAAAATAATAATAGTTACCTCAAAGAATTATCTCGATAACTCGAAAGATCTAAGGAATTATAAAGAAAAGTGTAAGGTAATTCCTATAGGAATAGACAATTCTGAATTAGTTTCAGATAATTCTTTTTTTAAAGAATTAAAAAATGAATATAAAGGGAAAAAAATAATATTCTCATTAGGTAGGTTAACATATTACAAAGGTTTTGATTATTTGATTGATGCTGCTAAAGAGTTAAAAGACGATACTTTAATTTTACTAGGTGGTACAGGAGAATTATATTCGGATTTAAAAAATCAAATTATAAATGCAGGTTTACAAAATAAAATAAGGTTATTAGGAAAAATCCCATTTAATCATGTTGAATCCTATTTTAAATTAGCTGATATTTTCTGTTTACCATCTGTTCACAAATCTGAAGCATTTGGTGTAGTTTTAATTGAGGCCATGAGTTTGGGTTGTCCGCAAGTTGTTTTTAATATTAAAGGCTCAGGTGTTCCATGGGTAGTTGAAAATAATAAAACTGGTTTAGTAGTTGAAAGTATTAATAGTAAATTATTAGCTAAGAAGTTAAACTTGTTAATTTCCGACGATAATTTATTAGAAGAGTTTAGTAGTCAATCTATTAATAGGTATAATGTATTGTTTAAAAAGCAAGAAATGATAAGTAAAACATTAGAATTATACAATAAAATATAAATGAATAATTTTTTCACTAAAACAAAAGAAATTATAAAATCTAATGGATTTTCAATAGTCTCTCATGATTTTGAAAGACCTTGGGGAGGTTTCCTAGTTATTGATGAAAGCCAAGCACAAGACTTTTCAAATCAGTTCTTTAAAGGCTTAGATGTAAATACCTTAAAAATTGGTGGCAAGTTGAGTC
>Ga0206125_10004553_pt1 | contig 12204 bp, 16 predicted proteins | sample Helgoland_Spring_4_FD_148598 | JGI IMG/M metagenome (GOLD analysis project Ga0206125, IMG submission 148598) | Pelagic subsurface seawater microbial communities from Kabeltonne, Helgoland, North Sea - Helgoland_Spring_Bloom_20160331_1 | ecosystem: Environmental > Aquatic > Marine > Epipelagic ...
ACAAAACATTTAGCAGTCAAACTGGTAATTTTACTGATATCAATAAAAAAAGCTTCTACCATACGACCTATAATAACGAAAGCAAAATACACGAAACGGCTACAGAAATAAAATTATTGTAACCCAAGCCATTCGTGTTTAATTTATCTTAATCCACCTTGTAAACCGCTTACAAGGTGGATTTTTACTTAAGATTAACTAGAAAATTAATATCCATCTGTAAATACTATAACTTTTTATAATAATTGTATAAAAGCTATCTTTCATAAGTAAAGTATCTTTGAAATGTAAACTTTAAAACTTTAAGTCATGTTTTTTTTAAGCATTTTAGCTGTCATTTTGGTCGCTTGTGTAGTACTTTGGATTATTAATACCTATCTTCCTTTAGATGGTGTTTTAAAGAAGATTTTCAACACGGCAATCGCACTGGCAATAATGATTTGGCTCTTAAAATCGATTGATTTACTTTAAATTTTTGCACACTAGAGTTGTTGTGATTCCAGAAACTAAACCTTTTTTGAATCATTAATGATATTAAATTTACTTTAAAATATAAAATTATGAATCTTAAAAGAATTTTCGGAGCTGTTTTAACCACACTTGGTATTGGAGCATTAATATACGACGCAATGGTATTTAGTAGTACCACAGGTAGTAATCAAGATATAAAATCCTTAATAATTTACGGAATATTAGGTCTTGTATTTTTCACCTCTGGAATAAGTTTAGTACGTACTACTAAGGATGAAGCTTAATTTGGAATTCTAGCAATTTTTAATCAAAGGGCACTATTTTGATAGATCAAAATAGTGCCAAAAGAATAAAATGTTGTTTTTTTAGCAACATTTTTGGTTTGGTTTTGGTTTTGATGAGGACTGCTGAGTTAATCAGCGGTCCTTTTTTGATTTGTTTTATGAACTTATTTTAGAGCACATATCATTGGTGATACAATTTAAATGTGCAAATATTATAACATTTGTAAAAAGTACTATAAAACATTCCGCTTGTAATTTAGCGAACTTTGTAAAAGAGAAAAACAAACGCAGATTAAGTGATTGTTTTACATCAGTTTCCAATCCTTAAATTTAAAAATTATGAGTAACCTACTTTACACTATCGCTGTTATTTTAGTCCTTTTTTGGGCTATCGGATTTTTTGCATACAGTGCAGGATCAATTATACATATTCTGCTTGTGATTGCAATAATTGCAATATTATTTAGACTTATTCAAGGAAAAAAACTTTAAAACAATTATATTATGAAAAACAATAAAGCACTTATAGGATTTTTAGGCGGTATAGCTACCGGAGCATTACTTGGAGTACTGTACGCACCTGATAAAGGGAGTAAAACACGTAAAAAGATAAAGCAAAAAGGATCAGATTACACCAAAGATGCAAAAGACAAAGCAGCTGAAATTTTAGATACTTTTTCTGAAAAATACGAAAGTCTTAAAGCTGACAGCAAAGAATTAATTGCACAAGGAAAATCGAAATTTGGAAAATAATATTTTCTGAACCCAGCTTTTAGCTCGGATAAATTACGCTTCAATCTATACTGCAGCATACCACATGCGCTTTCTTATGGTAACAGTTGGCTAGCTCGTGTGGTTTTTATATTAAAAATTTCGCCAACGAATACTTTACCTACCACTGTTACGCTCTGATAATTTATAACAAGGGCGATTCTAAATTTAACATTAAGTCTTAAAAAAAACTAGCATCAAAACACCTTTATTTAAAAGGTAAAAGGCAACTAGTACTTATTTAGATTTAATTATACTACCCGCGGCAACACGCATTTTCAAAATGAAATAGTAATTCTATTTCATCAATTTTTCACCAAGCGATTACCCTCATTTCAATATCTATTAAGCCTCATAGATATACTTTTATACCGATTTTTTACATTAGGTATTGCATCTAATTTCTACTGCTCTTCTACATCTTTTAGAAGTCTAGTAACCAAAATAAGGTGACTTACTATAAATAAAAACAATTTTTAATTTCTAAAAAAAATACAATGTCAATACAAACAACCAATCCAGCAACAAATAAAGTAGTCCAATCATTTGATGAAATGACAGATAAACAAGTAGATGCAGCCATAGCAAAATCGCAATCTACATTTCAAGTTTGGAAAAAGAAGTCTTATCAAGACAGAGCAATTTTAGTCCGTAAGGTAGCTCAGTTAATGCGTGAGCAAAAAAGTAAATTAGCAAAATTAATCACCTTAGAAATGGGGAAAATAGTTTCGCAATCTGAAAGTGAAATTGATTTGAGTGCCAACATAATAGACTACTATGCTGATAATGCTGAAACATTTCTAGCCGATAAAAAACTGAATCCCGATGCTGGTGAAGCATTTGTGCGAAGTAGCCCAATAGGCGTTTTATTTGGAGTCATGCCCTGGAATTTTCCGTTTTACCAAGTAGTCCGATTTGCAGCTCCAAACATCATGGTGGGAAATACTATTTTGTTAAAACATGCTTCGATCGTGCCACAGTGCGCTATTGCTATTGAAAACCTTTTTAAAGAGGCTGGCGCTCCAGAGGGATTGTATACTAACCTGATGATCTCAGGTAAAAGGAGTACGGCCTTGGTTGCTGATGTTCGAATAAAAGGGGTTTCCTTGACAGGAAGCGAAGGCGCAGGAGCTAGCATGGCTGCAGCAGCAGGAAAAAATTTAAAAAGGTCGGTTTTAGAGCTGGGAGGAAGCGATTCTTTTATAATTCTGGAAGATGCTGATATTGATAAAGCTATTGAAATGGCTATAATTGGTAGAATGAACAACAACGGCCAAAGTTGTGTCGCCTCTAAAAGGTTTATTGCTGTGGAGGCAATTGCAGATGAATTTTTAGAAAAATTTACAGCAGCAATAGCTAATTTAAAAGTGGGCGACCCTATGGATCCTAAAACGCAAGTAGGTCCGTTAAGTAGTGAACAAGCATTGGAAGATTTACTAGATCAAGTGTCAAGATTTCAAAAGGCAGGTGCTAAAATAGCCACGGGAGGAAAACGAGCTTTTGCAGAAGGAGCGTATATGCAGCCTACCTTATTAACCAACCTAAAAAGAGGCGAGCCTACATTTTATGAAGAATTATTTGGTCCAGTAGCTTCTTTTTATAGAGTCGAAAATGAACAAGAGGCAATCGACTTAGCTAATGATTCGCCGTTTGGACTTGGTGGCTCTATTTATACCAAAGATATTATGAGAGCGATAAAAATTGCAGACCAAATTGACTCGGGTATGGTTTTCATTAACCAACCAACTTCAACACAACCTGACTTGCCTTTTGGAGGAACAAAGCGCTCTGGTTACGGCCGTGAATTGGCTGAACAAGGAATTCACGAGTTTGTAAATAAAAAATTAATTAGAGTAAGTTAAATTCATTTTTTCAAGCCAAACAATGAATATGTAAGTAGTTCACGCCAAGATAGTAAGTTGCTACTATACTGTAAATCGTATAACTTTTAAAAGTAATCTCGTAAGGAAAATTAGCTAGACCTTAATTAACTTTGAAACAGCGCTACATAGTAGTATTGTTATCATTTAATGGATGAAAACGATCACATTACATATTTGATAATTCGTTTTAAAAATCCAAAATAACTAACCTTTTAAATCATTCAACATGAAATCTAAATCAATTGGAATCTCAGTAATCATAATAGGAGTGCTAATGGTATTTTACACCGGTTTTAATTACGTAACCGAAAAAAAAGTAGTTGATATTGGCCCTATTGAAATTAATAAAAAAGAAAATCATCCAGTACAATGGTCCCCAATTGTAGGTGTGATTTTAATTGTAGGAGGTGCGGTTCTTGTTATAAAAGACAACAAGTAATAACGAAGGTATTTATTAAAATTAGTATTAAATCAAAAATAAAAAGAATGAAACCACATATTGGAATTACAGATAAAAATTTAAAAAACAGTATTGAATTACTTTCGGTAACATTAGCAGATGCAATGACCTTATACACCAAAACAAGAAAATTTCATTGGAATGTTACGGGAGAAAGTTTTATGGAAATGCACAAACTTTTTGAAAATCAATATACTCAGTTGGAGAAAAATATTGACGAAATTGCAGAGCGAATTAGCAAATTAGGTGGAAAAACTATTGGTACAATGACTGAGTTTATTGAAAAAACGCGTTTAAAAGAGTCGCCAGCTGTATATCCAACTAGTAAAGAAATGGTTAAAGAATTATTAGATGACCATGAAAAAGTTGTTGTGCAACTACGAAAAGATATTACAATAGCAGCCGAAGAAAACGCTGATCTTGGAACAGCTGATTTCTTAACTGCCATGCTATTACAACATGAATCGACAGCTTGGATTTTAAGAAGGTATATAAGTGAGTAAAAGCATTACGAGATGGTACTAGCGACCTTACATAGCTAATACCCTCGTATGATAGATTAATTGAGAAGAAGGACTGTTTATATTGTAAGCAGTCCTTTTTTTAGTAGTTATTGCGACAATTATATTTTATAGTATAGGTTTATACTGAACTTAAAAAAAACTAGCGAATTAAATACTTCCCCTAAAAAATTACCCGCTAACAACTTACATAATAGCTGTAAATAGCTATCACATTCTACTAAATCTAGTTCAAACAACCTGCTAATTTTAGAATATTATTATAAAGTCTTACAATATCTTAATCGTATTTAATACCCACCTTTACATATAGTTAGACCATTATTTCACAATCAATAATAAAGATTATAATAAGGCATAAAACCCAAAGCACAGCGGTGTCTAAAATGGATAACCATACTTTAAATAAGGTTAATAAAGTAATACACAAGGTTAAGTTCACAATAAAACTTGCACTAGACATTAAAAATAGTGAGTACTAATAATGAAAGCGCGTTTATATTATTACAATCAAAAACTAAAAAATATTAATCTTAAAACACTACTATTTTGACTACATATTTAAAAAGCACCTTCGATGATGTAGGGAGCATTACCCTATTCATCAGTCAGTTTTTCAAAGAAGTTTTTGCTCCTCCATATGAGTTTAATGAATTTCTAAAACAAAGCTATAAAATTGGCTATAAATCTATTCCCTTGGTTACAATAACTGGTTTCATAATGGGGTTAGTACTTACTTTACAGTCGCGCCCTACCCTAGCTAGTTTTGGAGCTGAATCCTGGCTTCCTAGTATGGTAGCATTATCGCTAATTAGAGAAATTGCACCTGTTATTACGGCACTAATTTGTGCAGGTAAAATAGCTTCAGGAATTGGTGCCGAATTGGGTTCAATGAAGGTTACTGAACAAATAGATGCTATGGAAGTTGCCGCTGTTAATCCCTTTAAATACCTGGTTGTAACTCGCGTGTTAGCAACGACATTCATGATTCCGTTACTTGTCATTCTTGCCGATTTCGTGGGAATAATTGGTGGATATGTAGGATTTAATATTCATGGCGATGCCAGCTTCACCTTATACCTTAGCAAAGTATTTGACATCTTAACATTTGCTGATGTACTACCTGCCACAATTAAAACATTCTTTTTTGGGTTTTTCATTGGAATCATTGGATGCTACAAAGGATACAATGCCAATAATGGAACCGAAAGTGTGGGACTAGCTGCAAATTCAGCAGTAGTAAGCGCATCACTCAGTATTTTTATTATTGATATGCTCGCTGTTCAATTAACCGACTTATTGCTTTAATTATGTTAGAACAATCCCCAAGAGAAAAAAGTACGGCAAAAATGAGTCCGACTATTGAAATTAACAATTTACACAAAACCTTTGGAAAAGATAACCATGTTCTCAAAGGCGTTACTTTAACTGTTAATAAAGGTGAGGATTTGGTCATATTGGGAAAATCAGGAACTGGGAAATCAATTACAATTAAATGTATAGTCGGATTAATAAAGCCAGACAAAGGGGAAATCAAGGTCTTAGGACAGGACATCACAACTTTGAAAACGTCAGATTTAAATAAAATAAGAGTTAAAATAGGATTTCTATTTCAAAATTCTGCTTTATATGACTCCATGTCTGTGAGAGAGAATTTAGATTTTACCCTAAGAAGACATTCTAATACTTTGACAGAAAAAGAAATTACCTCCGAAATACTAGAAGTGCTCGAAAGTGTAGGATTAGCCGAGGCCATTGATAAAATGCCGTCTGAGTTGTCAGGAGGTATGCGTAAGCGTATTGGACTTGCCAGGACCTTAATTTTAAAGCCCGAAATAATTTTGTACGATGAACCTACAACTGGTTTAGACACAATAACTTCCAAAGAAATCAGCGAACTGATTTTACGCATCCAAAAAGAGCGAAAAACGTCTTCCATAATTATCACGCATGATATGGCGTGTGCTAAGATGACTGCAGACCGTATAATGATTTTGAAAGACGGAATAATACATGCAGAAGGTACCTATACCGAATTAGAAAATAGTGATGATGAATGGATTCGATCCTTTTTTATATAATTTAATAATCAAAAGCAACAGGCTATGAATACGCAATCAAATCATATTGGAAAATTAGGAATGTTCGTAATAGGAGCATTATTATTGTTTGCAGTAACTATTTTTTTTATTGGTAAACAAAAAAACATGTTTGGATCGACCTTTCGCATCCAAGCAAATTTTAAAAATGTAAGCGGACTTACAGTAGGAAATAATGTTCGGTTTTCAGGAATAAACATCGGGACAGTTGATGAAATTCAATTAGTTTCGGATTCTTCGGTTGTGGTGAGTATGACCATAGAAAAAGATGTGCAAAAATTTATTAAAATAGATGCGACGGCAAGCATAGGATCTGATGGATTAATGGGAGATAAAGTGGTAACCATCTATCCTGGAACGCATTCCAAAAAAATAATTCAGGAAAATGGAAAAATTGGATCAGTTGAAGCCATAGAAATGGATGACATTATGCGAACTGCAAAAGTTACTATGGAAAATGCTAGTGTTATTACTCAAGAATTAGCACAATTTACATATGATATGAATAATGGGCATGGTACCATTTCAAGATTAATGACGGATGAAAAACTAGCTAATAGCCTGGATAAAACAATGACAAATTTACAAAATAGCAGTAAAGGACTTAATGAGAATATGGAAGCTGCGAAACATAATTTTTTACTAAGAGGTTATTTTAAGAAAAAGGAAAAAGCCGCAGCAAAGAAAAAGGAAGAATTGGAAAAAGCCAAACAAGAAGCCGCTGAGGGTAATTGATAATCTTACCTTTATTCTAAAAATAAATTAATTACCGCTACCCTTACCTTTAAAAAAGGTAAGGGTAGCTTTATTTATAACCAATAACAGAAGAATCTCTAATCTTGAAATTTTGTAAAAACTGAGCTAAGTTTTATAATAATAAATGAAAATTCAAAGCTGATCTTTGTTGTATATCAGATCACTAACTAATTAAAACCAACATGATGAAAAAAACAAATACTATTAGACTAGCGGCTTTCATTTTTATTGGAACAACCATCTTATCCTGCAAAGATGCACCCATACAAGATGATATTACTTCAGTTACAACTGATAAAGGGACATCCATCATGATCAAAAGCACCATTCAAAAAAAAGATTGGGAAAAATTTAAAATAACATTAGACAGCACCATTAACAGCAATGATATTCGAATAGCGGAACTAAAGATCAAAATGAAAGATACCCAAAAAAATATCGACTCGACAGTTGTATTAAAGATGAAAGCACTTGAAGAAAAAAATCAGATGATCAAAACAAAGTTGAATACTTTTTCCACTCAAGCCACTAAAAATTGGGGCACATTCAAAACAGAAATAGAAAGCGATCTTATAGATTTTGAACAGACATTAGAAAAACTAGTTATTGAAATGGGTATATAAAAAGCGCTTTTTGCAAGCCTTTTAGTCGCAAAACACATTTAATGCAATAGAGTGTAATCAAAAATGTAAATCATATAACTTTTGTCGAAAGTTACGTAACAACAACGGTTTACATCTTGTCTATCTTTGAATTAACAAAATAAGTACTAACAAAAAACAAATGAAAATGAAAAACATAAATAAAATAGTAATAGCTAGTTTAGTTTTGACAATAGGAGCATTTACTAAAACACAGGCACAAGATGCGATCTCTAAACCAGCAACAATTGGTTTTAAAGGTGGGGTCAATTTCTCTAATCTCTATTCAGACAGTGTAGATGACGAAAATGTCTTAACTGGTTTTAATGCAGGTTTGTATGCTAAATTTCCTGTGACAAAATCATTTGCAATACAACCTGAAATATATTACACCACTAAAGGAGCGGAACAAACCTACAATAATGCATTTGCCAATGGAGTAGCGAAGTTTAATGTTAACTACATTGAAGTGCCTGTTTTAGCAGTCATTAATTTAACTGAAAACTTTAATATCCATGCTGGTCCTTATGCTGCTTACATGGTTAGTGGAAAAACAACCAATGATTCTAATTTTTCAAGTTCTCAAACAACATTAGACACTAATGATTTTGAAAGATTTGATGCTGGTATAGCAGCAGGTATTGGCTTAGATTTCGAACTTTTAAGTTTTGGAGTACGCTATAATTATGGCTTAACTAAAATAGGAAAAGAAAGAAACTTTGGAGGCACTACTTACACCTATCCAGATGCAAAAAACAGTGTCCTTAACTTTTATATCGGTTTAGCATTAAACTAATGTATCAAACTATTAAATAATACTAACCATAAAAACAATAATTATGAGCAATTTACTTTACACCATCGCAGTTATTCTAATCATTTTTTGGGCCATCGGATTTTTTGCATACAGTGCAGGATCAATCATCCATATCTTACTTGTAATTGCTGTAATTGCAGTTCTACTAAGATTAATACAGGGACGAAGACTATAAAACATAATCATATGAAAACGAATAAAACATTAATAGGAATTTTAAGTGGACTAGCCGCAGGAGCGCTAATAGGAATCCTTTTTGCACCTGATAAAGGGAGTACAACTAGGAAAAAAATAAAACGGAAAAGTAGTAAGTACACAGCTAAAGCCAAAGATAAATTTGACGATGCTTTAGAAAACTTATCTAAAAAATACGACGATTTAAATGCCGAGGGGAAGTCATTATTTACAGCCGGAAAAAAAGAATTAAAAAACGGAATAGACCATGTAAATAGTTAACTCACGATTTAATTCAATTATAAACTAGCCATACAAATTGTAAACATTTACTCAAATGTACAATTGTATGGTTTTTTATTTAATCGAATTACTGGATCACTTTTGTATACGTTCTACATCATGATTTTCAATTGGCATACCTAGTTTCAAAGAAAAAAGTATTGGACAAATAACAATCGATCCTAATAAAAAACAGAATAATAATTATTTTACATCAAATTAAATACTACTTTTACTACTATAAAAAGTATTGAAATGACTGCTAACGAGAACATACTCAACCAATTTTATAGTGCCTTCGCTGCTGCGGATGCAAAAACAATGAGCAAATATTATGCTCCTTCAGTACGTTTTCATGACCCTGCATTTGGTTTATTAAAAGATCAAGACGTTCCCAAAATGTGGAAAATGTTACTTGCCAACACCAAAGGGAAATTAAAAATTGAATATTATGATATCAAAGCAGATGAGTATATTGGTTCTGCCAGATGGATCGCTACCTATACTTTTAGCAAAACAAATAGGAAGGTCGTAAATAAAATTCATTCGCATTTTCATTTTAAAGATGGATTGATAATAAAACAAAATGACAATTTTGACATCTGGAAATGGGCTAAACAAGCATTTGGTATTACAGGAGTTTTATTTGGATGGACCGGGTATATGCAAAATAAAATCCAACAAAAAGCAATTTCGTCTTTGAATCGGTTCCAAGACTAAGAATTTACAATCCAATACCTCGATAATAGCAGTTCCTAGCTGTTAGTTTGTCAAAATGTCTAAAAATACTTCTTTCGCAATAAAAATTTTCAAATTGAAGTCCCCTCACCTATACAGTATTATTAAATTGTATACTTTTCCTCTTTATTTTAAAAATAATCACCAATATATTTATAATCAATTACTTGCCATACAATAGTTTTTAGTGAAAAAGGAAGATTTTCAAATTAAGCAGACTTATCTGAACAAAACTATCTAAAACTTTGTTCAAACGATTTAATATAAAATTGGGCAATTTATTTCATTTCATTATCTTGCAAGGGTTCATAGTGCAAATATCAAAATAAGAATAATGAAAGAAGTAGTACACAAAAAATTAAACGAATTACAGGCAACAGCAATATGTGGAAATGATATTAGTTCATCTTGTCTCTACGTATCCGCATTAACGATCATGTATGCTGGACAATACGCCTGGATTTCTTTATTATTTGTCGGCGTTGTGTTATTTTTATTTCGAAAAATATATGGCGAGGTTGTTGGAGCACTACCTTTAAATGGAGGAGCCTATAATGTTCTTTTAAACACTTCATCAAAAAGATTAGCCTCTGTAGCTGCGACCTTAACCGTTTTATCCTATATGGCTACGGCGGTAATATCAGCTTCTGAGGGAATGCATTACCTGCACAACATAGCTGCCGGAATCAATATTACCATTGCCACTGTTACCGTTTTATTAATTTTTACAGGATTAGCAATTGTCGGAATTGGAGAGTCAGCGATTGTTGCTGTAATCATATTTATTACCCACCTTACAACCCTAAGTTTACTTGTAATTGCCTCTGTTTGGTTTATTTTCATGAACGGTCTCGAGGTATTTAACTTGAATTGGAGCCTGCCTATTACATCAGGAACAATTATGAATGCCTTGTTTTTAGGGTTTTCAGCGGCAATGTTAGGGATTTCTGGTTTTGAAAGTTCTGCTAATTTTGTTGAAGAGCAAGAACATGGAGTTTTCCCGAAAACACTTCGCAATATGTGGGCTATAGTTAGTTTTTTTAATCCTGTTATTGCATTATTACTTATTTGTATTATTCCACTAGCTCAAGTTGGAGAACATCAAGAATCTCTGCTGGCCTTTTTAGGAGAAACGACCGGAGGTTCTTGGTTAGCTTATTTAATTTCTGTTGATGCAGTACTAGTACTTTGTGGTGCAGTTTTGACTTCATTTGTTGGTGTTTCTGGTTTATTAAACCGAATGACGCTTGACAGAATATTGCCAAACTACTTTTTAAAACAAAACAGAAGAGGTTCTAACTACCGCATTATTATCAGTTTTTTAGTGTTATGCATTTCGGTTTTACTTGTTACTAAAGGAGACATCGTAGCACTAGCGGGTGTTTATACGTTTTCTTTCTTAGCAGTTATGGGTTTATTTGGAATTGGAAATCTATTATTAAAATTCAAAAGAAAAAAATTACCTAGGCCAGAAAAAGCTCGTGGTATTTCAGTGGTTATTGCAGTAGCCTTAATCATTACTGCTTTTATAGGAAACATGGAATTGAATATCGATTCCTTCTACACCTTTTTACAATATTTAGTTCCTGCTTTTGGTTTTGTTGCCATAATGCTCAATCGTTCCTTAATCATAAGACTTCTTATAGATGCATTAGAGTATTTTTATAAGCCACTTCGTAGAATGGTTATTACCAGTAACCGTTATTTATCAAAGATGAACATTAAAATTCAATCGCAAGAATTTGTATTTTTTACCAAAGGTGATGATGTCGCGATCATTAATAAAGTAATGCAATATGTTGAAAATAACGAATCAACTAAAAAATTAAAAATTGTTAATATCAATAAAGATCACGAAAACAATGATCTATTAATATCTGATCTTAAAGTTTTAGACAGAGCTTATCCTGAGATTGATATCGAATTTATTGAATTAGAAGGTGTTTTTGGACCTGAAATCATTGATGAACTATCCATTAAATGGAATATTCCAAAAAACTTTATGTTTATAGGTTCACCAGGAGATCGTTTTTCTTATCGAGTTTCTGAACTTGGGGGCGTTCGTTTGATTATGTAATAGTTTTCTAATTTGCTCCGATAGTGCTCCTTACAGGTATAAAAATAAACTTTATGAATGAAATAATAGATTATACCCTTTTTAAGGAAGGCGATTTAGACATTAAAGTAATCAGTATTATTAAAGCGATACTATTTATAATTGCTGTATTACTTGTTCTAAAACTAATTAGAAAAACGATTTACAAAATCGACAAAATTGATAGTAGCAAAAAGTATTCTATTTATAAT
>Ga0206125_10004554_pt1 | contig 12202 bp, 12 predicted proteins | sample Helgoland_Spring_4_FD_148598 | JGI IMG/M metagenome (GOLD analysis project Ga0206125, IMG submission 148598) | Pelagic subsurface seawater microbial communities from Kabeltonne, Helgoland, North Sea - Helgoland_Spring_Bloom_20160331_1 | ecosystem: Environmental > Aquatic > Marine > Epipelagic ...
CTAGAAGTAATTGAACCTCCGATCCCCCGATCACTATTAGTTGCTACGCTTAACAGTCGGATGCCTTAACCACTGGGCCATGGAAGCAAATGGTATCATTTAAAGTCTGCGCTTAGACGAATGTCTGATCCAACGACATATGCGAATAATGGGGCTCGAACCCATGACCTCGGCATTATAAGTACCGCGCACTACCAACTGTGCTATACTCGCGAGATGACCTCATATAGGACTTGAACCTATAACCTTGTTTTTAATAGAAACATGCTCTAACCAATTGAGCCAATGAGGTAAATGGTGTCATTTAATGTCTACACATAGACGAATGTCTGACCCAACGACTGAAGTATCCCATTCTTATGTTTTATACTTACCTATTTGATTATTAATAATATTATATAAGCAGATTTTCAAATCAATTTTATTGCAATCCTTATAACATTTTTTTAAATAGTTACTCTATACTACAATATTTTCTATAAATATAGAAAATAACAACTAAAAATTAATCCCCAGAGGGGATCGAACCCTCAATCTTCCACTTAGAAGGTGGACGCCTTAGCCATTTGGCCATGGGGACTTAAATTGTGTGTCATTTAATGTCTGACCTAACGACAATGCTACTAAGGGAATCGAACCCTAGTATAACACACATGATGTGATTATAATAACCAATAGAAGCTTAATTGTATCCACTGAGCCGGATTTGAACCAGCGACCACCCGATATTTGTTATCCACTACAGTCGGGCGCTCTACCATCTGAGCTATCAATGGTTGATATCATTTAATGTCTGATTCAACGACAAATTTATAATATACCAGATGGTGTTTTACTCCATGATGTATATGTAATTACGAATCAAACTCGATTCAACGAACATTGTTTTTTTTTAAATAATTGAAAATGCCTTATATGGGATTCGAACCCATAGATATAATATGTTATATTATATTCTCCATTAGATATAATGGCTAATCTGTATCACCAGCAGGGTTCGAACCTGCGCATCCGAAGATAACAGAGCTTAAGTCTGTCGCCTTAGACCACTCGGCCATGATGACTATTGGTATCATTTATTGTCTGATCCAACGACTAAGACTTCCAATGGGAATCGAACCCATATAAACATTTATTCAGGAATGGTTATAATACCAACAAAGAAGTTAATTAACTATTAAATAGTTTTTTTTATTAGGTTTTAAACTTATTGTGCTCCTCTACACTATATTATATGCTATTAGTTTTAAGTGGTTTAAAATATAACTATTTTATTAGGTGTGTTAAACTATAAGGTTTTTAAATTATGGGGCGCTCCTCTACACTATATTATATGCTATTAGTTTTAAGTGGTAACTATTTTATTAGGTGTGTTAAACTATAAGGTTTTTAAACTATTATTTCTTAAATAATAGAATCAATTGTAAATAAAGTGAATAATTTAATTAGGTAAAATTAATCCAAGTAATACCCCGAGTGCAACAGTATCATACCATCTGGCTTTAGTAACAAATGGAACTAATCTCTTTAAGATATTATTCCATAACCAAGGCCCAACCAACAGATTTAATACTAAAACAATTAATACACCTAGTAGTAAAGATGCTAAACTAACTTTACCATTTTGCGCTTCATCTACATTTACAACATTATTACTTTTAATAGCATTCTCAACAACATTCGAAATTTTATTAGCTCCAAACATTTATAAAATAATAACAGATAATAATTTTACTAAAATTATTATATTTTAATTTATTAATGATTACCAATTTATTAATTATTTTATTATTTATTATATTATTCTTAAAATTTCCTATAAGATTTAGTGGAAAAAGAATTATCTATAAGTTAAACTATAATTTAATATCTAAATATTTAGTATTCTTAATAATAGCAATCGAATTATATCAATTACACACCCGTTCATTTAAAAAATATTCTAACTATTTAGTAATTGTGCCTGCTATAATATGCTACATAATTATAGATATTATTAGTGGTCAACCTGTAATAGATGATGGATCATTTAATCCTCCTCCAAAATATGTTTCCAAATCTAATTTATTATACATATTATTATTAGGTATCTTAATATTTAATTGGATAAAACAACCTAATCGAATATTAGCATCCTTAAATATTGTAGTATTAATAATTATATATATTATTCAACAAAAGTTTTCTCCATGTAAATATAACCTACCTTCATCGTGGTCTAAAATATAAATATAAAAAAAACTATAAGTATATTTTATTAATAATAGTTGATTTCTCTAAAGACATATAAATAGGTTTATTCATTGCATCCTTAAATGATTCATTTAACACATATTTATACCCACTATCGGGTCTTTTTACCTTATTAATATTATTCTTTAATAGCACGTTTTCATTTCTATTTCTAAATAAATATGGAAATGTTAGAGGGTCCAATAATTCAAATTGATTATTACACATCAACATTTCAGGCACATCTAAAGCAACATTTAATTTAGCATTTAATTTTCGATATGTTTTTTTTGTTGCCGAAGGTACTTGTTTATCAAATGGAAATTCGCATAATTCATTTTTATCATTTATTATTTTAATAGACCCCCGCATCATGTAAGAAACATTACTTTGTTTAATTAATTCAGTGTCGGTCTTAACATACCAAAATAAACATTTATTAAATACAGATTTTTCTCTAACACAATATTTACCAACATATGATAACTTAGGAATCTCAATGGTTTTAAGAACACCTCTTAATTCATCATTGTCATAATCACCTAATTTTTTTGGATAGACACATAGATTTAAACATCTTAAATCTTCGAGACGTTGATCTAAAATAGACTTTCTAAAAGCTTCAATTAATCTATTATATTTAATATATCTTTCATTATCGTCTATTTCTAATTTATTTATTAATCCCCAAATTAAAAATAAATCTTTCCAATACCCAATTTCACCAAATATCCGTTCATTTACTATTTCTATACACGCCTCAGGAAATATATCATACAGTTCTAAAAAATATTTATAACTTAATAATTTTTGTTTAGAACCTTCCCTAACATGCCTCTTATAAAACCATATTTTAAATATGTCAATTAGGGCGTATTGTTTTTCGATTTTATTAGGTTGTATCTTGGCTTCATTAATCATACTAGTTATATGATAGTTGATATTATTTTCCGTTAAGTTCATAAATGTTTTAATTCTACATTCATTCGTCATATTATTAATTATAATATAAAAAAATTCTTTTAAATTAATTTAGTTTTATAATATATTTTTAACTAACAAGATAATATTACTGAAAATTTACATGTATATATTTACATTCAGCACCTCTGTTACACTTGTCGAATAAATTATCTCTACAGAAATTTTTAAAGTCGAGTCCTTTACTATGTGCATAATATCGTAACATTTTGATTGGATCAGGGTTGCCTTTTGTATCACGTGGAGCAATAATAGTTACTATTTTATTTCCACGCACATAATACACTAATGTATTGACTAAATCTAAATATTTAGTACAACCATTTTCACTTGTATAAATAGGGAAAGTCTTAATATGTTCTATATCTAATGTTTTTTTACAAATTTTTCGTTCTTTACATCGTTCAGAAGCATGTGGTGTAAATTTCATCATAGTGGGTTAGTGGGTGTTAAATAACAATGTCTGTTAAAATCACATTCAATTTTATAAATTGAACTTAAAATTTAGATGAATGAATGAATGAACATAATAGGTCTCGAACCTAAAAAATCTCCAATAGTTATGTTCTAATAATAGTCTAATTCCTATAAGTCAATATGGTTAATACCATATACCTATCATAAATGATAGTTCTCCCTGATACTCCTGATGCTCCCTGATGCTCCCTGATACTCCTGATACTCCTGATGCTCTTGATACTCCTGATGCTCCCTATACTCTATACTCTATACTCTATACTCTATACTCTATACTCTATACTCTATACTCTATACTCTATACTCTATACTCTATACTCTATACTCTATACTCTATACTCTATACTCTATACTCTATAATCTATACTCTATACTCTATACTCTATAATCTATACTCTATACTCTATACTCTATAATCTATACTCTATAATCTATACTCTATACTCTATAATCTATACTCTATACTCTATAATCTATACTCTATACTCTATACTCTATACTCTATACTCTATACTCTATAATCTATACTCTATACTCTATACTCTATACCACTTTCAAATATCTCCTTGTCCTTGGCTATACTTGAGGGTCTTCGGGTGTGACGTTATCATTGTACGTCAGCTTCAACCCAACTTTCGCGATTTACCAACTGTTCCAAAAATTATGATGTTTATTATCATCTACTTTTTGACGCCTTCTTAGAATGCGAATGCCTTTATAAGACGGTGATACATGCTATTCAATATTATTATAAGTTTTATTTATTTAACTAATCAAAATATTTAAATACTATAATCACTTACTAAAATAAATTTTATTTTTATTTTAAAATGAAATCCTACAAGTTCAATGCGGGTCATTCGTATGACTAACGCACAATTAATCCTAAACCATATATGCTGAATAAATACTTAATAATCAGTATTTAATAAAAGCCTCTAGAGAGATTTGAACTCTCGACCTTTGGTTTACAAGACCAACGCTCTAACCAACTGAGCTACAAAGGCTATATTCTTTTAAGGTTTATTATTGATATGTCATTGAGAAAGTCTTCTTATCGAAATTGATTTAGGTATAAAAAAACAAATAGAAACACCGAGTGGATCATCAGAGCATCATTTGTCTTAGAGTTCTGATGGTGGCGTCGCTGTTGCCCGGAGTGTGTAGTATTCCGATCCCTCCTATATCGTTCCAGACACTTACTGTCGATGCCTTGTCATCCACTAGAACATTCGGGACTCCATCTACTACTGCATAAACCGTCTTCTTAGCGGCAGGAGTGATGATGATCTCGTTTGGTGGGCATATCGGGTCCAACCACTCCTTTACCCAGTGTACCTTGCCTTCTTCCGAAGACATCTGCGAGCCGATACGTTCTCGTATAGGTGCCGATAGGATGTTGACTGTATGACCGGAAGAAGTTAGGAACGGCCAGAGTTGTTCCACACCGTCTCGAAACGGTGGCATAGATGCAAACACCTCGCCAGGGTTGGCACCAATGGCACTCATCATGAATTCGCGGACCGACTGTATGTTCAGCTCATTTCGGTCTTGAACACGCCATCCAAGACCTAATTCTGTCCTCACCTTACACAATGCTTTGAAGTAGCTTTTGGACATTTTTGTTTTGACCAGCGGCTCACAGTCCAATAACCGATTGATAAGTCCCACAACTGCTGTTTCGAAGTCCACAAGGACTCCATCCATGTCACAGTACACTACAGCATCGAGTGGTATCATATACAACATATTCTATAATATCTAATTCTTTAAGTAATTTATAAAATTGATTTGTTAAATAAAATTTTTTATAAATAAACAATGTCTATTTACGAACATTCCGAAGCTATTAAATATCATATTCTTAACCAGGTTGATGCCTATGCTCTTAAAAATGGAATAGATTTCCCAAAAGGTAGTTTGTCAAAACATATCACATTTGACCGAGAAGACATCGAATTAATTGTAAATCAGGTGATTAAAATTAAAAAGAACCCTAAAAAGGTTAAGTTTAATATTAAAACTAACCGAAAGTTTAATATTAAACCTAAGAATGATTCTGACTATGATTTATTTGTTTCAATTTGTGTAATGCATGGACTCGAATACTTTGAATATTATGAGGAGAATAATTGGTGTGGTCCAGCTCTTAAAGTTGATGATAGTGAATATGATATAATTAGTGAATATTTTAATTCACTCGATGTTAATAGTGTAAGTGGAACTGATTTCTATATTATTCATCCTAAAAATAAATGTAAAAATAATATCACTTATAAGTACGAACCCATAGAATTATGTAAACTTGAACCTAAGTCATTAATTATTCCAACATCGGATGATGAAGTTCCTAAAGTTTCTAAAGTTCCTAAAGTTTCTAAAGTTTCTAAAGTTCTTAAAGTTCCTAAAGTTCCTAAAGTTCCTAAAGTTCCTAAAGTTCCTAAAGTTCCTAAAGTTCCTAAGGTTCCAAGTCCTATAGATATTTATGACCAACCAACAGATGATGAAGATTCGGATGAAGAAATAGTGTTGGAAGAATGGATCCATGAAAAGACAAATATTACCTATTTAGTTGATAAAACTACAAATACCCTATACTGTAATACCACCGAAGAAATAATTGGTAAGAAAGTTGATGAGTTTACACTTGAATTTTATTAAAATTGAATGTTTATTTTAATTTATTATTTTTATTAATGAATGATATTATATCTGAAGATATTAATACTTTAATTAATTTTCTATATATTAAATATAATTCTAAATATAGTTTGGAATTTTTATTAAACAGATATACGCCTAATATAAGCATAGAAAAAAAATCTGTAGAAAAAAAGAAAAAGAATAAGAAAAAGAAAATAATTAAATTTAACAAAAAAATACCTAAAAAATATCCCCGTAATAAAAATAGATGCAATGCCCGATGTTGGGGTGGATTAGAAACAGTAAAATACGACCCGATTAATAAAAAATGGTCTTATGGTAAACAATGTTCACGCTATAAGTCCAAGGGTAGGTACTGTCTAACCCATTATAAACAATCGATATCATCATATGGTCTCCATCAAGGTAATATAGAAGAAGACCCACCTCACCCCCACTACTTAAAGTATAAGAACAAAATTGAAACGCAATTTAATATAAAATATTAACCATAATTTAACCGTCTAATACTATGACTAACTTTCAAGAAGACTCTTACACATACACAAAATGGCTAAGTGTCAATTTTCATGAAGAATATAATACAAATCCATTCAAACCGACATATGAGGATGACATGGATATAGTTCACGAATATGATTCCTATGATTATTTGATTCCACACTCTGACGATGGAGGGTATTCTTCTGAATACTATGAAAATGGAATGTTCGATGGACCACCAAATATAATCACATACGAGGAAGAAGATGTAGAAGAAGTTTATGATATATTTGAATATGCTTAAACTATTAACTATTTATTAACTATTAACTATTTTTATTCGCATAGCATATCATAGCATATCATAGCATAGCATAGCATATCATAGCATAGTATATCCAAATTAAAACAAAATTGATTTATGAGTATGGTTATATAGTATAGCACACCTTGATTCATACCGATTTCCACACAATGTCAACTCAAAATCTCAAACTCGAATCGCCCGGTAGAACCGGGCGATACAACGGGTGTGGATTAATCCTAAGATATCCACATGCGTGTAGGTCGAACACGATGGCCTGCAAGACTGGGATTTCATTCGACGATTTGAGGCGAATTCTTAATGAATGGGACGAAACCCACGATTGTAAATCAGTCGTTCCTAGTGCGATGCCGAATTCGGTGCCAAATGATGAATGGGATGACTATTTACCCCGATTAGTCCCCAATACTGAAAATCTGTCTAACTACAGACTCTTTCATTTAGAAAGAGAATCTCATCACCTCTGGATGAAATACATTATTTACAATAAATTAACGAAGATGTATATTCTTAGGAGTGCGACTGGCGAAACAATTCCGGAGGACGCTAATGGAAAACAAGCATTTGGAAAATGTGTAGCATCACATTCTGATGGATGGTTCGTGAATGAAACCAATATAATCTCAGACCAAACTTTTTGGAAGCGAGTAAAACAACGTGTAGCACTTAATTAATATAACCGATTTATCATTTTATTAGAATAAACCATTTTTTTTTTTCTTGTAGTGTAGTGTAGTGTAGTGTAGTGTAGTGAATCTTAAACAAAATTGATTTTGTATTTGAATGTATAGTATAGCACATATTGATTCATACGAATTCATACCGATTTACACTCTTTCACCTACTCTTTCCAACATGAATTCTTCCCAACAAACTCTTTACGTCGGTTCTGAAGCGGACATTCATAATATGGTCGAGATTTTGAAATCTCGACCTTATCAACCGGCGAATCAACCAGTTGTCTTCGCAACAGAATTACCTATGCCTCTTGTGGCAGAATTCGGTGTCAATATTGGATCTGATGTTGAACAACTTACAATCCAACGAGCCGTCGATGATTTCATTGAAACACAAAACATTCACACCAAACTACAATTGGATGATTGGTGTAATGATAGAGGTCGTGGACGAACACCATTATATGCCTACGTGAAAAAGATAGCATCTAACCATTGGAACAAGCTTGTCGATCCAAGAGCAGGAGTTCGAGGGTATTATGAAACACAGCTTGAAGGATACAAAATTTACAACCAATAATATAACCGATTTATCATTTTATTAGAATAAACCATTTTTTTGTTTTTTCTTGTAGTGTAGTGTAGGGTAGTGTAGTGTAGTGTAGTCTAAACAAAATTGATTTGATGAGAGAGATATGAATTATAGCATATTGATTCATACGAATTCCATACCGATTTACACACTCTTTTCCAAAACTACTCTTCTCAACTACTCTTCTTCACCTACACTTCTCAACTCTTCTTTACCCGAACAACATTTTCACGACTACCATGTTCCCTCCAGAATTCTTCTGGACAATGGTTGTCGCAACCCAAGTGTTTGTCGAAGATGACGACGAAACAGATTGGGCCACACAGACGACACGAGACCACTTCGTAAAACCCAATCCAATCTGGGTCAAACAGAAGTTTGATGAAATACGACGCACAACTGGATGTGTAATGTTTCTTTCTGAAGCACAACCTGAGTTCCAACGTCCAAAGCCATTTTACTACATCCAAGGTACCTGGGAAGGTGTTATTCGGTGTCAATTTATGATCCAGCAATTGATGTGCGAGTACACTGCTCAAAAGTGTGTTGATTTTGATGAGCGATACGATATCAACAAAGCGTGTTCTTTTGCAGTCCAAACAATTTTGGTTCCCAATGAAATCGACCTTTGCTACTTTCTCTCTGGGGGGGCTCATTTACTGGACAAAAAGGAAGCCATTGTGCTCTTGGATGATTTGTGTGTCGAAGGAACCAAAGTAGAAATTACGTGTCCACCTCGGCATTTTTGTAACCGACCGTGTCCATGTTTGCTAGAGTCGTATAGAGAACGAACGGGTAGGACATGGTGCCAATACATTCAAATCATCGGACCAGAGCCATCGAAGGTTGAAGCATCGCGGCAGATTATTCTTGCCAAGTTGTTCAGTGGGTTGAAAAAAAAAATAATATTTTTAATCGGAGAAATATATTGATGTGGCGGGGTGTGTAGAATTTAAGATAACTATCATTTTAGAATAAACCATTTTTTTGTTTCATTAATTATTCTGGTAGATATATAACTATTACAGTTGATAAAATGTTTTTTTCTCTCTTTAACATTTAAAAAATTATTTATATTATTTAATATACTTGTATATATATTTAATATATTAATAAATATTATAATTTAAAAATTATTGTTACTATTAAGTTTCTATTTTCTTTGTTTCATTAATTATCATTATTTCTGTTTCATCTTCTATTAAATCCTTTATATTACTTTCATCATCTTCAAAATTATTTTGGAAGTTAACATATTTTTTATTTGGTTTTTCTATATCATCATGTGTCATATCAATCATTGTATAACCTTTATCAACCATATCTTTAACAACGGACTTTTTTTTCCTGAGTTCCCATATAGAATCATTCCATACTAAAGCAAATGGTTCTTTTTTATTTGTTATTTTTACATTGTGATTTTCGGGATGATCAGCATTAAAATGTAGCATTTTTATTAAATCTTGAATACTATCATATGGTCGATTTAATAATTGAGCTATTTTTTCAGCTGTTAAATAATCAGTATTCTCTTTTCCATAGTTATTAACCACTATGATATTATTAGTATTATTATTATTATTTGTTGTATTATTAATAGTGCATGTTTTATCTAACATTTTCCCAATCTTCTTTTCTAACTTATTCTTCTCTCTTTCTAATGTTTTAATTTTATTAGTCATTATAGATGTATTTTCTTTACAACGATGAAGTTCATGTCTTCGTTTGATGGCATAAGTTGTAAAATTATATTCGCAATAATTACATACAAAATTTAGCTCTTTTTGGCTCTTTTTTGGCTCTTTTTGGCTCTTTTTTGGCTCTATTTGGCTCTTTACCTTGATTTCTTCTGTTTTACTTATATTTTTTAAATGTTTCTTAGTCTTAAGGTGTCTATTATAATCGTTTTTCTGTGTAGAAGAGAATAAACAAGTATAGCAAGTGTATAATACCATTATATAATGGTTAAATAAAATAATTCTTAAGTTTAAGTTATATTATATTAAGTTTTTTATTAAGTTTATTTAGTAGTTAAGTTTTTATAAGAAAATAAGGTAATAGAATAATAAGTAAATACGTTAAAATATAAGGATTTAATAAAAAAAACTTAAGTTTTGACGTTTTTTTTTGAGGGGGGGGGGGAAGCCTAAAAAAAGTTTCCAAAAAAACAAAAATTATTTATATTAAACAAACTAAGGTGCTATTCAATATGATTATTCTATATTCCTTTAGTTTTAAAGTTTAACATTGAATAATTTATTTAATTACTTATTATAGATGTGATTTGTTATATTTATTAATCTGTATATATTCGTTTGTTACCATAAATGTAATTTTAGAATTGCATATATAGCAGAGAAATGGTGGCTCTTTTTGGCTCTTCTGTGGCTCTTTTTGGCTCTTTTTTGGCTCTATTTGGCTCTTTACCTTAGTTTCTTCTGTTTTACTTATATTTTTTAAATGTTTCTTAGTAATAAGGGTGTCTATTATAATCGTTTTGCGGTTTATAAGAGAATACTCAAGTATAACACGTATACAATACCATATATAATAGAAATATAAATTATTTTTTAAGTTTATTTAATATATTATTAAGTTTATTTTATATATTTATAAGTTTTATTAATTAAATAAGTTTTTATAAGAAAGTAAGGTAATATAAATCAAAGTAGAATAAGTAAAAATATAAGGATTAAATAAAAAACTTAAGTTTTAACGTTTTTTTGGAGGGGGGGGGGGGAGCCTAAAAAAAGTTTTGAAAAATCAAAAATACTTTTTGTATAGTTAACAACTATTTTTAACAAAAGTTTAAAAATTGAAGTATTTAATATTGATAATACATTCAAATCATCGGTCCAGAGCCATCGAAGGTTGAAGCATCACGGCAGATTATTCTTGCCAAGTTGTTCAGTGGGTTGATGTGGTGTGGGGGGTGTAGAATTTAAGATAACTATCATTTTATTAGAATAAACCATTTTTTTGTTTAAGTGTATAGTGTATAGTGTAGCATAGAATCATTAACAAAATTGATTTGATAATCTAGATATGAATTATAGCATATTGATTCATACGAATCCATACCGAATTACACATTATGTCTGTCTCCGAAACGTCTTCCTTTGAAGATATATTCCGCTCATTGTTGCGTAACCCTTATGTCTTAGCAAAGGTCGAGAAAATGCTTCCAACAATTCTTACCACCATGTCTTCCTTCGAAGAGATCATCCGCAAATTGTTGTGTGACCCACACATCTTCGTGAACTTAGAGGAGTCGTCCATCCATACAATCATGGTCGCCTTGGGACGGGAATGGGATTGTGAAATCGGTGGTTATCGAAACAAGAAGGAACACTAAAGGGAACGGAAGCATCGTTAAGTCAAGAAGGTCGAAGTACCCACACTCGTTCTCCGACAAAACGGACCGAAATTCACGAAAAGCCTTGGATGTGACTAATAGTTATTCACGAGATAGAAACATAACCGATTTCTTATTAGAATACATATTTTTTGTTAAGTGTATAGCATAGCATAGCATAGCATAGCATAGCATAGCATAGCATAGCATAGCATAGCATAGTGTAGCATAGCATATTGTATCATAGCATAGCATAGTGTAGCATAGCATATTGTATCATAGCATAGCATAGTGTAGCATAGAATCATTAACAAAATTGATTTGGAAATCTGGCTATGAATTATAGCATATATTGATTCATACGAATTCATACCGATTTACACAAACACCTACATTCCTTTCACACTAAACACTCT
>Ga0206125_10004555_pt1 | contig 12200 bp, 8 predicted proteins | sample Helgoland_Spring_4_FD_148598 | JGI IMG/M metagenome (GOLD analysis project Ga0206125, IMG submission 148598) | Pelagic subsurface seawater microbial communities from Kabeltonne, Helgoland, North Sea - Helgoland_Spring_Bloom_20160331_1 | ecosystem: Environmental > Aquatic > Marine > Epipelagic ...
TGGAGCAAAAATTATTTTAAATGCAGATGATATTGTAATAAATGCTAGAAATACATTAAAATTACAAGGTGGAGATTTAACAGAAGTCATTGGTGGAAGCACAGAAATAAAACACAACGAGGGCGGACAAGTAGTAACTGGTGAAACAGAACAATTTGTAGATGAGTCAAGAGAAAGAGTTAAAAAAATAATAGTTGATGAAATTACAAACCAAATTAATCAGTTAAAAAATACTCTAGTTCCTAATGTAGAACAATACAATAAAACTATAAAACAAATAAAAAAATTATCTGATAAAGTTAAAGATAGTAGAAAAAACAATGAAAGACTAATTAACAAAACAAGAAAGGTATCGGTAACTTTTAATGCTGAAAAGTTTGCAAAAACACAAGATAAAATAAATAAACTACAAGCAGATTTAGCCCAAGTTCCTAACCCACCATCATCACCAACTGATGGCGTAAAGTTGTTAAAAATTATAAAACAATTATTTGATGTATTTAGAAGTTTTTCAATATTAGATTTTATGAACACAGATATTGTAACAATTGAAAAGAAAAAATAGGAGTAAAAATGAAATCGAATAAATTAGTATCATTAATAAAAGAAGTTGTCAAACAAGAGGTTAAAAAACAGATAACTGATATACTTATTAGTGAAACAAATATTCCCAAAGAAACCCCAGTAGTTAAGAAGAAAAAAGTTAAAGAACAGAAGTTTACAGACAATTCAGTTCTTAACAAAATTCTAAACGAAACTGCTCAACAAAAAGAAGAATATCCAACATTAGGTGGAGGAACTTTTGATTCAAGTCGTATGACTGAGATGTTAGGATACGGCGGTGGTTTAGGGAATAAAGAAGTTAAACGAGAAGTAGCGGCCGCAAGCACATTACAAAGTGCCGGTATGAATCCAGATGACGCACCAGAGCACTTAAAGAACGCACTGACAAGAGACTATTCTGGTTTAATAAAAGCTATTGATAAGAAAAAAGGTAAATAATGGCAAGTGCAAGAGAAAATGATTTAAACCCAGATATTTTCATTGGTTTAAAACTTCCCTTCAACAGAGATAAATCAGGTTTGTTTGGTAGAACACAAACAACATTAGAACAAGCTGGTTCTAATATAAAAAACCTTTTATTAACTGCTAAAGGGGAACGAGTAATGCAACCCGACTTCGGTTCTCGTTTAAGAGAATTATTATTTGAACAATATACAGAAGATTTATCATCAAGAATACAATCAGAGATACAAGAAGCAATATCCACTTGGTTACCTTACATTAATATTTCTAATGTAAATATAATTCAATCAGATGAAGACCCTAATACAACTAATGTTAGTATTGATTTTGCATTGAACTATGAACCAGATAGATTTGAAAGTATTACTTTAAACTTTGAAGGAGATTCAGAATCAACAAGTGTTGGTTATTAGGAGTAAACAATGGGATACGAATTAACAAGTAAAAAGAAAAATAAAGAAGTAAGATATTTGAATAAAGACTTTTCTCAATTTAGAAATAATTTGATTGAGTTTTCTAAACAATATTTTCCAAACACTTACCAAGACTTTAATGAGTCATCACCTGGTATGATGTTTATTGAAATGGCATCTTATGTAGGTGATGTTATGTCATACTATGTTGACTCACAATTTAAAGAATCTTTATTAGGATATTCAGAAGAATTAAGAACACTTTACTCAATGGCTCAATCATTTGGTTATAAACCAAGATTGTCTGCACCTTCTTCAACTAGATTAGAATTTTTCCAATTAGTTCCAAACACTGGTGAAGGTAATAATGCAGCACCAGATTACAATTATGCATTAAATATTAAAGCAGGAACAAGAGTAGAAACTGCAGACGGAGTAGTATTTAGAACAATTGAAGATTGTGATATGAGATATGAATCATCAAGGTCAGAAAGAGAAACAGAAATATTTGAAAGAGATTCTGCAACAGATACACCAACTTATTGGTATATTAGAAAAGAAGTAAGAGCACAAAGTGGTAATGTGACTGATGAAGATTTTAGTTTTGGTGGAGCTAAAAAATATGACAAAGTTCTATTATCAAATTCAAATGTAATAGATATTATAAGTTGCACAGATTCAGACGGAAATAAATGGTATGAGGTTGATTCTTTAGCTCAAGATACTATCTTTGATGAAATAGAAAACAATTCAGATAATGACCCAGAATTATCACAATACTCATCTAATGTTCCTTACATATTAAGGTTAAAAAGAGTTTCAAAAAGATTTACAACATTTAGAAGACCAGATGGAAAAACAGAATTAAGATTTGGAGCAGGTATTAGTGATAATGCTGATGAAGACATCATTCCAAATCCAGATAATGTTGGTTCTAACTTACCTGGTTCACCTTCAAAATTATATGAAACATTTGACCCAAGTAATTTTTTAAAAACAAAAACTTATGGACAAGCTCCTTCTAATACATCATTGACAATTAACTATCAATATGGTGGTGGAGCACAAGACAATGTAGCGGCTGGTAGAGTTAATAAAATTACCGGTATCACATTTGAAATAGATGAGACAAACTTAACACCATCAGTTGTTAACTTTTCCAAAACATCAGTAAGAGCTTCTAATGTTGAAGCGTCAAGTGGTGGTATGGGAGCAGAAAGTGTTGAAGAGTTAAGAGAAAACATTAAAGCTTATTTCCAAGCACAAAATCGTGCTGTAACTAAAGATGATTATATTATTAGAACTTATGCATTACCTGACAAATATGGTAATATTGCAAAAGCTTACATCACACAAGATACAATATTAGATGAAGAACAACAAACACAACCAAATCCATTAGCACTAAATCTATACATTTTAGGATTAAATACAAATAGACATCTTGTAAATGTAAATGATGCAGTAAAAGAAAATTTAAAAACTTATTTAACAAGATTTAAACCAGTAACTGATGCTGTAAACATTAAAAATGCTTATGTAATCAATATAGGTGTTAAAGCTAATATATTAACAAAAAGTGGTTTTGACCACCAAATAGTTATGACCAATGTTAACCAAAGAATAGCAGAATTTTTTGATGTAGATAGATGGCAAATAAATCAACCAATCATAATATCAGAATTACAAACAACAATACAGAATGATGTTGAAGGAGTATTATCAGTATTAGATATTACAATAACAAATCAAGATACTTATTCATCTACAGCGGGTTATAGTGGTAATAGATATAATATATCATCTGCACTAAGAAATGGTATAGTGTATCCAGCTAAAGACCCAAGTATATTTGAAGTTAAATTACCAAACACAGACATAACAACAGCAGTTGACGGAGGAGAAGGATAATGCATTTATTTGAATTCGCAGAAAAAGACTCAACACTATACGAAGGTAGTGCTACTCAAAGTAGAAATACTGGTTTAGATGAAATATTAGAGGTTCGTAAAGATATGAACGCAGATGGTTCAGTAGTAAATGTATCAAGAGCGTTAATTAAGTTTAATACAACTAATATATCTGAATCAGTTGTAGCAGGAACTATTCCTGAAAACGCAAGATACTACTTAAATTTATATGATGCTAACTCAAAAGAATTAACAACAAGTCAATCATTGTTTGCTTATCCAGTAAGTCAATCTTGGGTTCAAGGTGATGGAAGATTTTTTGATAGTCCAGCAACTACCGAGGGTTGTTCTTGGAGATATCGTGACGGAGAAACAACTGGAACACAATGGATTAGTGGTTCAAACAATACAGGTGGAACTTGGTATCAAGGAAGTGGTTATGAAGCATCTCAATCATTCAACCACGAAACAACTGATATGAGAATGGATGTTACAGATATTGTAACTAAATGGTTAAGTGGTTCAATAGCTAATGAAGGATTTATAGTAAAGCGTTCAGGTAGTATTGGTAATACTTCATCTTCATTAGATGAGGGAAGCACAGATAGACTTGGAAATTTCGCATTCTTCTCAAGAGATACACACACAATATATCCACCAAAGTTAGAAGTTGAATATGATGACTCTTCGTTCAACACAGGTTCATTAGTAACATTAGACTCAGACGATATTGATGAAGTTACAGTTTATATGAAAGGTTTACGACCAGAATATAAAGAAAAATCAAAAGTTAAATTCAGAGTTTATGGTCGTGAAAGATTTCCAACAAGAACTTATTCAACGAGTTCTCAAAATCTAACGGTAAAATTTATGCCAAGTCAAAGTCAATATTCAGTTAGAGATGCTCTAACAGAAGATACAATAGTTCCATTTTCATCTGGTTCGTATTTGAGTTGTGATGGTAAAGGAAACTTTTTTAGAATGGACTTAAATTCATTTCAACCAGAAAGACACTATCGTTTTCTTTACAAAGTAGTAAGTGGTAGTGGAAACACGAGAGTAGAACACATTGTAGACAATGACCATATATTTAAAATAACGAGGTAACCCGATGCCTTTCACGGAACAAGAATTACAAGACTATCAGTTTTATTTACAACTAAAACAAGAACGAGATGCAAGATATCAAGACTTTTATGATAAAGCCAAATCTGAATCAGATTCCGATACAAGAAATCATTTATTAGTAAAAGATACCAATACCTTGTATAGTTTTGAAGATATTGATGAAGAACGAAGAAAAGAAGCACCATTTGGTAGAATTGGTAGAAATGACGACAATCATTATGTTTACAAAGTAAATAGATATCCTGTCTTTGAAAAAGGAGAAAGATTAGAAAATGTAATTGATACAGAAATCAATAGTTTAATTCCATTAGCTCCAAGTTTACCAACAATAAGATTATATGAAGCACCAAATAATAATGTTTTATCACCACAAAAAGACGGAGTAGAATTTACATTATTATCACCTTCAAGAGAATTACCTAATGTAAGAACAAACGGATATACTATTGATTTAGTCAATGGAGATATAGTTGGTTATTTTGATTGGAATGATAACGAAGGTTTTGGTTTAAATTTGTGGTATTTAGAAGAAAATAGAAAAAGAAGATTTCCTACAATGAGAATTTTTAAATCTTATATTGGAACTTTTATTAGTAGATACTATGAATCAGAAATTATAATTGCACATCAAGGAGACTTAGAAAATATTTTAAACGGAAAACCAATGCAATTCAATGTGAGTTAATTAATATGACATTAGAACTATCAAGATTAAAACCAAACGACTATGAAATTTTAGATTCAGGTAATTACAGAATACCTGGTAAAGTAACAAGTGTTGACTCACCAGAATTTGGACTAGCCACTACGGACTATATTGAAATGGTTATATCAACACCAACCGGAGTTTTTTTAGATTCGTTTGTTATTGCTAGAGGTAGTGAATGCACTCAATACAAAACTTTAGATGAAAACAACGAACAGATTTTTAGTATAAATCCAGGTATTTTTATGAGAGAAAAAGGATATTTTTCCGGAGAATACAATGTTGAATTTAATTTTCTACGAGAAGTAGCCGGTTCCGAACAAGGTGTGTTAGTTGATAAAGAAAACAAAATATACAACGGAACAAGATTTGTAAGTAATAAAGGTTTAATTTATAAAGGTGGTGAAGTAAATCCAGATGAATTAGAAAAAGATGAATTTTTATTAAGAGAAAAAGATTACAAATTTTATGTTGATGAAATATCAGCAGACAGAACAGAAGTTAGATTAGCAACTTTACCAATTAGAAGTGGAAGATACAATACAGAATTTAAAGGATTGGGTTCTGACGAAATCGTATTAGATTACAACGAAACACTACAAGACATTGGTGATAAAAAATTTGAAATACCAAGTTTACAATCAAACACTTTACCACAAAATATTATTGGTGGTGAATTAGTCATTAGAGATGCATATAAAGTTCCAGGACTAAATATCAATAAAGATACATTTGATGCTCTAGTAGGATTAAATGTAACAACCCCAAAACCACGAGATGACAAAGCTAGAATGGCAATTCCAGGACTAATGACCTATGGTGGAGCACTAACTCAACATTCACAGACCACATATAATCTTTTAGATGCTGGACAAAATGCTAATGAAACTTCACACACACAAATTTATGGTGGTGATAATGACTATTATGCAAATACCATAACTGAAAATTTTTATGGTAAAGGGAATGACAAAAGAGAAACTCGTAGTGGTTATACTTCAACTGATATTCTACAATTAGCTCAACAATCAGGTAAATTAATTGAATTAAGAAATCTTTTATTCCATAATGTAGGAACAGGAATAAATGAAAGTTTCAACTTTACAGAAATGACCAAACTTTTTCGTGATGAAAAATTATCAAAACCAAATAAAAAATTTTATGACGGAGCCGCTTTAATTGGTTGGACATCATATGTTACTTATGGTTTTCCATTGTGGATTCGTTGTAATTCACTAGAACTAAATAAATTTATTTCCGGAGGTGGTTTATCAACAACAATATCAGTTAGAGTTAGTGGTAGAAGTGTAACAAAAGATGAATCAGGAAACACAGGAAATTATGGAGTTTATGAAATAAATGATATAGCTTTTGAGGGAGAAAATACTTTTATAAGAATTCCAAGACACCCAGAATATAAATTAAAAAAAGATTCTGGTAAACAAAATGATATACAAGGAGCCATTTTTGATATGGAAATAGATTTCAATGTAAAGTTTGCAGGTGTTGACAGAACTTATACAATTTTAAAACCTTCAGTATTTGGTGTTATACCAGATGATAATGGTGATAGAGCTAAATCTTTTATTCAGGGAGGATTTGAATAATGAGTATGTTTGAAATTCAATACGGCCCTAGATGGAAAAATGAAAATGGAGTTCAAATTTTCAATGTTACCGATATGGACAAAACAGCAGAAATCACTATAAAAGCAAATTGGAGTGGAATTCCTGACGGAGCACACTCACCAAGTATAACCAATGTAAAATGGAATATATTAGGAGATGATGGAACAGAACTTGTGAGTTACTCACCAGTCGGAAATAAAAAAATTAAATTTAATTTAAGTAAACAAGATGTTGGTAGTTATACGGCAGAAATGGTAATATTTTATCAATTCAGATATCAAGGAGATGATTTACCAATAGTAGATGAAGTAACAAAAGAAACATCATTTAAAATAGAAACCGAAGGAGACGACGGAAATGATGGAAATGAAACTAGTTCTAGTGGAGATGATAGTTTTGCACTTCCATTTAAATCAACAATTACAAATGTTAATACAACAACAAATTTAATTACTACACAAGATGACATAAATAAAGATTCATTAGGTTTACCAGAACTAATAACAAGCACAATAGAAGAAACAAAAGAAACTATAAATTATGCAATAAAATATGGAGCCGTAGATTATCAAAATTTAAATGTATTGTTAAACACTAGTGGTGTAAAAACTATGATAACCAATACAGATATTGATGTTGAAAACACACCAATAGACCCGTATTCAGTAGTGTTAAAATTATATGAACCATTATCAAATGATGTTGGAGTAAAAAATAAAGTTAGTGTTGTTAAAGAAATGGCAGAACCTATTCGTGAAACTATACGATTAGCTCCATTTAACGATGCAGATTTAGGTGATAGATTTTTATATGAAGCAGATGACAAGTCTATTGATTACATAAACAATTTAAGAACAAGAAGATTGAAATTAGATGATGTTTTAACTACTGACAACTTTATTTCTAGTTCTATAAGAGACAATATTCTAAGTGGTAGTGTTTCTGCAGAGGTAAATGTTGATTATAATGATTATGGTAACTTTTCTATATTTGGTTCAGCTCAAAAAAGATTAGAAAACTTTAGAACAAAATTAGTAGACTATGAGTTCTATTCTAAAGAAAGTGGTTCATTAGCCGCACAAACAGCTAGTGCAGTATTTAAATCTGAAATTACTAGAAACGAAGAATTTAAAAGAGATATTACTAATAACTTTGACCATTATGAAAAGTATTTATTTTACCAAAGTTCATCATACTCTACTTCTTCATTTGGATTAGGATTTGATACAAGTTGGCCAAAAGAAAATTCAACAAAACCACATAATGTATTAAGTGTATCTGCATCAGCCGCTACAACTTGGTATAATAACAATTCAACTTCTGCTTCTATCTATGACCAAAACAATCCAAATCGTTTAATCAATTTAATTCCAGAACACATCAAGAGAGATTCTGAAAATCAACCATTCTTAGACTTCTTAGATATGGTTGGACATTATTATGATAACATATGGGTTTATGTAAAAGCAATGACCGATACATATGATAGACGAGAGGATTTATCAGAAGGATTATCAAAAGATTTAGTGTGGACAATTTCAAATGCATTTGGTTGGAAACAACCATCAGGAACTGAAATAACAGAACTACATAGATTAGTAACTGGACAATATTTGAGTGGTTCATTTGGTTCAGAAGAATATAAACAATATTCAGAAACATCAGGAAAAGAAATACAACAAGAAATTTGGAATCGTGTATTAACAAGTATGCCTTATATTTTAAAAAATAAAGGAACAAAAGAGTCAATTCAAGCTCTTGTTAATGCTTATGGTATTCCACCAACAATTTTAAAAGTTAGAGAATATGGTGGTTCAGATAATAAAGATTATCAACCAACATTTGAAACTCAACAAAGATTTACTAGAGCGTTAGATTTTAAAAATAGTCAACATATCCAAACACAATGGAAAGAAACTTCAGGTAGTTTACGAACACCAGATACCATTGAGTTTAGATTTAGAACTACATCTGGTTCTAATCAAGTATTGGTAGCCAAAGATGATAAATTTGCAGTTAGATTACTTGACGAAGGTTCAATATCAGATAATAAAGGTAAAGTAGAATTTTTAATTACAAGTTCACTAGGAACAGCAAGTGTTACTTCATCTTTATTCCCAGTTTACAATAATGAGTTTTGGTCAGTTGGTATAACTAGAGAATCAAGTAGTGGTTATAATACAACAGAAGACAGAACATTAGAATATAACACAACAAGTAGTATGAAGTATAATTTATTTGTAAAACAATATGAATCTGGTGTGGGTAGAATATTATATGATTCATCAACATCAATGACATTAAGTGGTTCAACCGCTTTAACAGGGTTAACTTCATCACTACATAACGGACAATGGACTGCAAGTGGAGACATATTCTTTGGTTCAACTGGTTCATTTGGTGATTTGGGTGTAGAGTTTACAGGTTCTTTACAAGAAATAAGATATTATAACTCACCACTAACAGAATCAGCATTTAACAATCATACAAGAGCTCCAAAAGCAATTAATGGTAATCACGCATCATCATCATTTACAGATTTAGTATTTAGATTAAGATTAGATGATAATAAAAATTTATCAACATCACCAACTTTAAGTAATATAGCACCAGACCAAAAGTTATTTGCTAACTCTGACGGAGCGTTTGAGTCAGGTAGTGCAGTTGGATTTACCACAAATACATTTAGTAATGTAGAACAAGAAGAAAAAACTTTATTACCAAATATTGGTATGGGTAGAAAAACAAATTCAAAAATTAGAATTGAACAAAATTATGTCCCAACTGGTTCAGACGGGATAATAAGACTTAGTGCAGAAGAAAGTATTGAAAAAGGTAATTTGGATACAATGCCAAAAGATTCTAATAGACTAGGAGTATTCTTCTCACCAACAGATGTTGTTAATCAAGATATTATTGAATCTATTGCAGATTTAGATATTGAAGAAGAAATAGCAGACCCAAGAGATGAGAAAGAATTCTTTTATAGAGGGTTAAAAACTTTAGCAGATTCATACTTCCAAAAATACACAGGAACAAATAGTTTCTGGGACTATATGAGATTGATTAAATACTATGACCAATCTATATTTGAACAAATTAAAAAGGTAACACCTGCTAGAGCCAAAACAACTTATGGTGTAATAATTGAACCGACTATTTTAGAAAGGTCAAAAAATATAATTTTAAGAGATGAATCATTTGAGAATTTACATAGAGAGGGTGAAATAAATGTTGGATTGTTAGAAGCTACACAATCACTAAACAGACCAGTTATGTCAATAACTTCATCAAGACTTGATTATAATGGAACAATATCAGAAAGTTTCGCATACGAACCATCAACTTATTTGTTAAAAAGTGCTTCACTATCATCTTCACTAGGATTTACAGAAAGAAGATATTTAGAAGCTAATGTAGAATATGGTTCAAGGTTGTATATGTCTTCAAGTAGAGTAACTTTTACACCACAACTTTCAAGTAGTAGAATTTATTCACCAGACATATTTTTTACAGAAGCAGTTTCAACATTTGTATCGAGTTCAAGAGAACACCCTACATTAGAAGAAATAGAAATACATTATACAACTGGTTCATCACTTGGATATTTATCACCAAGATTAGTTGACCAAGCTCATTATTCAAGTTCAAACTTTGTAGCATATTCTTCATCACTTAAACCTGCTAGAGTCCAAAGACCTACTGACTACATTAGTGGTTTAAAAAGAGGATATCAAGGAACAAAGAATACAAGAAAAACAACAACAGACGGACAATTACCATTTATAGTAAAATCATCACCACAAACTGCAATAATTTCTACGAAAGGTAGTCAAGACACTGGTGCAGGAACAGGTGGTAAAAGATTAGAAGTTAGAAAAGTAGGCAGTTAGTAATTAATTTAATTAAAAATTTTATTTTCATATATTTATAGATGACACCAAAAAGTTTCACAAAATGAAAATTCAAAATCAAAACACAATAGGAGTATTTTAATGGGAGTTTTAGATAACACATCCGTAACAGTAGACGCGATACTAACAAAAAAAGGTCGTGAAAAATTAGCGAAAGGTGAAGGACAATTCAGAATAACAAAATTTGCATTGGGAGATGACGAAATAGATTATAATCTATATGATGTCACACACCCAAATGGTTCTAATTTTTATGGTGAAGCTATAGAAAATATGAATTTATTAGAAGCAGTTCCAGACCAAAATTTATCATTAAGATTTAAACTAACTGATATAGTCGGTGGTTCAGGTGGTGGTGGAGGTTCAACAGGAACATACACTATAAGTTTAGCTCCAACACAAACTACACTTGATGACCAAAGAACATCAGTAAGTGTTACTCCTACAGTAACAGGGTTTGATGGTGCACTTAGTTATTCAGTCACAACTAGTGGAGATTCAAACATAGGAGCATATTTAGATTTTAGTATTAATGCTACAACAGGTGTTCTTACAATTACAAGAACAAATGCACCAAGTGTATTGAAAAATTATAACTTTACAATTTTAGAAGAAAACACAACACAAGAAGCAACAGCCAGAATTTCAATTCTGCCAGTAGGTTTAACACAATAGGAGACAATTAAATGGCATTCGTATCATTTGACCAAGAAAACGATATCATAACGGAAGAAGAAGTTAAATTAACTTCTGGTATATGGTCTGAAGGAGCAGGAACCTTAACAAGTTTTCACACATCATCAGTTCAATCATCTTCAAACGGACAATACTTTTTACAAGTATTTAATAAGGTAGTTTCTGATACAACATCAGCTCCACAATTTGCAATCCTATACGGACACAAAGCAGGAAGTGGTTCATTAGGTAAACCTGGTGTAGTTGGAAGAAGAGAAACAGCAACTGTATATGGACAGATGTTAAATTTAACTCAACCACCAGAAACAACAGAATTTACTTTTGGACAAGGAACATCAGCAGTTTCTCAACAAATTTATGCTTTATCATTTGATAGAGCTCGTTCAAGAGAAAAAGTTGACCCAGGAAATTGGGAATTACAACTAGCTGGTGGACAAGTTAATGCTGCAAATAAAAAAACAATTAAACTTATTGATGATAGTTCCACAAATACAAACCAGTATAATGGTGCAGGAATAACAGAATATAACATTGTTTCTGGTTCTATACAAGGTGGTTCAACAACAATTCATAAAGCGGCAGCTTCCGAAGGAACTGATAGTGGTTCGTTTGGTAAATTCTATCCGGACTTGGGTGTTCTTGTCTTAAATGCTACAAGATTACAAGTTAGTGATTTAGGAGACCCAACAGACGCTGTTGGTGGTGCAGGGCCACTTAGGTCAGCACTATTTGAATTAGGTAGAAATGCTGATAGTCCTTACACAAGTTCAAACACATTA
>Ga0206125_10004556_pt1 | contig 12197 bp, 13 predicted proteins | sample Helgoland_Spring_4_FD_148598 | JGI IMG/M metagenome (GOLD analysis project Ga0206125, IMG submission 148598) | Pelagic subsurface seawater microbial communities from Kabeltonne, Helgoland, North Sea - Helgoland_Spring_Bloom_20160331_1 | ecosystem: Environmental > Aquatic > Marine > Epipelagic ...
ATCAAATTTACTAGGTTATAAAAAATATGCGTGTTTTTGGTGTTTTTAGAATTTCGTCGCTAATCTCGTTAAATCAAATATCTAATTTAAGGAGGTTAAAAAAAAATGTAGGGGGTAATAGGAAATTATACCATATATATATTGCTTAGTTTTTTGGCTCTTGTCAAGGCGGTATATCGTAGTTTCTTACTCATCAAATCCCAATCGTGAATAGTTAAAGCACCTTGTATAGTAATACCTTGACTTTTATGTGTAGTCATACAATAAGCACAAAGCATATATTTTTGTAGGTCTTCTAAGGAACAATTAAAGAGGTGTTTCTCCTCCTCTCCTTTTTCACTTGCTCTTATAGATTCTAAGACTATTTGATTACCTATTGATTTTACTATAAACCGTTCATTATTACATAGTAAATCGTCCTTATTTAGTCGTGAAATCATAGGTAGTCCTTCATATACGTATATATCTTGAGTTGGGTTATCTTCGTCATAAATTTTCTTTAACGCTTTGTTTTTTGAGTAGGTTTTAGTGTCGTCGTTGATATATTTTGATTGTTCGCTTACTTTGTGAGGTTTATTGATTTTGATTTTGTTATTTAGTAGGGCGTTAATTTTCTTCCTAGTTTTATTTAAGTAGCATATATTAACCTTACCTATTTTAGGTGTAAAATCACTCTTCTTGATATTCATCATATCATCAAGATTTTTAGTCAAATCGGCTAGAGCGGTGTCATATCTATGTATTTTTTCTAACTCTATATAGGATTTTTTACCTAGTTCTAGTAAGGTAGGGTGTTCTCTATAATCTTCATATACCATATTTTCTACGGGCGGTATTTGCCTAAAATCACCTACAATTAGAAAGGGTATTTTTGTTAAGTTATGTAGATGATATAAACGCCTCCATAAAAACGAAGACACCATAGATATTTCATCAATAATTATTAGACCATATTCCGCCTTAATCTTGGAGATTCTACTCATTAAAAGTTCCCCTTTTTCATTAAGTTTTAAGAATTTGTGGATAGTTGTCCCACCTATATTAAGTGATGCTATATTAGTAAAGGCTAATTTTACCACCTTTTTACCTTCTTTCTCGTATTCTTCGGCTATATTATTTATTACATAACTTTTACCCGTCCCCGCTCTACCTAACACCATTAAACCTCCTTGTTTATCTACTAAATCTTTAACATCTTTAAAATTGCTACTATCATCAATACCGAATTTTTCCCACCTAATATCTATTGATTCTTGTATATGTTGAAGAATTTTTTTACCTTTAACTAGGCGTTCTTCGTTTTTATTTTGATGTATAAGTTTTGGATATTTTTCCTTACTATAACCTCCCCAATTATCATCTAAGGTTAATAATTTTGTAGGGTTTTTTACTAGTATACAATCGGTTTTACGATATAATAATTCTCCTCCACTCTCCTTAATCATATCATATAGGCGTATATTGGACTCGTCTAAAATTTGTATGTAGATTGGTAGTGAATTCTCTTGTAGGGGTCGCTCATCTACAATACCATACATATATATTTTAGTTTCACCTTCTCCCTCCACATAACAAAACGGCTTTTTATCTTTATTAGCATTAATATAGGTGATAAATTCATCAAAAGAAGATGATATATTAATTTTAGTATGTGTTGATGTGCTTTTACCTAATATACCCGTCATTAAATTTACCATATTTTTATAACAACCTATATTACCGTTGCTCCTACTTTTAAATTCGTTAATAAGTTTGTGAAAATGATTTTTTGGTAGATTATTCTTACTACTAATACATACACTTTTAATACTTTGATGACTAATTATACCTTCTTTTAGTCCTCTATCTACAATACCTTTACTATAAACATTTGAGCCGTGAAACAAGGTGAAATCTTTAGTATCAATTGTATATAATCCATTAGGTATTTCACTATGTTTAGCACTATCAAAAGGTATAAACACGCTATTAAAATCACATACTATAAACTCATTAATAGGATTTTGTAAGACCGCTCCATAACACTTATTAATATCATAACATTTAAATACATCTTTACCTACTATCTCCTCTTTCCAATAAGGCTCTATAGTAGGCTTACCCGATAATTTTTTAGCCTTGTCTAACCTCCATTTATCAAAAAATTTATGACCCGATGATTTAATAGGTTTAACTTCCTCTTTTTTTTCTTCAACCCATACTTTATTTACTATGTTTATAGTGTCGGTATTTTCTTCACCTAATAAGGTCATTTGAGCGTCTAAATCGTCTTTAGATTCGTTATTGATTGCTCCTAAATGTGTTCTATATTTGATTCCGCTTAATGATAAAAATTCTAATACTTGATTGTTTAAGGTGCTTAAATGCTCTTGATTTGGATATAATTCCTTAAATATTGTTGATGAAACTTGGACAATATGCTCTCCATTCCAATCTTTTCCTAATAATTCTTTAGCATAGTTATGCTCCTCTTTTTTAGTAAATATGAATTTTTCTTTATCAATAGTAAAGGATAAAATTTGGTTGCCTTTCATTATTATATTTTTATTTAATACTTGTATGTTTTTTGCCTTCATCGTGTCGTATAAATATTGTGTATTAGTTCGTTCGTCGCTTACTTCTATAATTTTAATAGGTGTTTCTTCTTCTTCTTCTTCATCTTCCTCTTTTTTGGGTTTGGTTTCTTTTTTTTTATGGTTATTTGTTATTAAATTAGTTTTATTTGAGTTTATAATGCTTAATGAGTTAATAGTTTTGGAGTCTTCTATGCCGTAAAAATGAGAATTAGCCACCTTAAAGGCTAGTGCCCTATGACCTCCCGATTTTTTAGGATAAAATTTGGCTATTGCTCGGTCATCTTGGTTTAAACAATACATAGGTATATTAAACTTGCTACAAAACTTTTTAATATTTCTAATAGATACGCTCCATAGGTGCTTATAATATTTTTGGTATGTTTCTTGTGGTTTAACATCTAATAAATTATAATCTCTCTTACTCATTATACCTAAAAGATTATCACTTTTAAAATATTCTTGTGGTATATCAATATTAGATACTTCTTCTACTTGAGGGGCTACCTTAATAAATATTTTTTGATATTCTTTGGCGTTGTTTCTTCCTAAATTTTTAATATCTTGTTGTGTATGATTACTATATTTATCTTGTATTTTAATTATAGACTTCCAAAATTTTGCTACTTCTTCATTATAAATCATCTCGTTTTTCTCCTCCCAAATACTAATTTGAGTTTTCCTTATACAAGGTAGGTCAAAACCATTAAAAAATTTAAATAATTTATGATAAGTTAATCTAGAAGATATAGATTTATCACTACTATAATAATGTATTAAATAATCATACACACACCTCCCCGTTTGTGTGTCCCAATCGGTTGTAGTAGGTATTTGTTCGTTATTATCTAAGTTAATATTATTGATATTAGTCATATCGTTAATAGTATTATGATTGTTGTATAATTCTTGTGGTAGTTGTTGGTGTTTATCTTGAGTTATTTCTCCGTAGTCTAGGTCGTCTTCTCCATTTAATTCTAAGTCTAATAAATCTTCTAAATTGGCTTCTTCGTCTATAAAGTCAAAGTCTTTTTTTACTTGGTTTATGTCTTGATTTATTTTTTTAGAAGTTGGAGTAGATTTAACATTAGAAACTTCCAATATACCATAATCTCTAATAGGTGATTGCTCCAACATATAATAGGTTTCGTCAATTTTCCAATTATCCATATCTTTAATAGTATCTTTAGTAGTGGTTAATATGCTAGTTGATGATTGATTAATAAACTTTTTACCTTTAGAATCCTTATATATTATATAATATTTATAGTCAAATGATACTATAACATTATCACTAATTTTTTTGAGGGTTGAAGAGGAGGATTTGTGGTAATTTTGTATTGCTTTTAAAATACTTTTTGACCTAATTTGATGAAGCACGGGTGAATATTGCCTAATTGTTATACCGCTATTAAATTCTTTAATAACTTTATTCCAAGTTTGCTTCGTAGATTTCTTTTTTTTAAAAATAATCTTTTTTTTACTCATACTATATGAATATATATTTTGACTAATCTTTAAGTAATTATTCATATATATTAAAACTCTATATAAATATCAAGAATTAAACGCACTTTTTAATTATTTAACCTAGTTGTTAATGAATATTCATATATACTATGAAAAGTCTATATAAATACTAATTAGTGAAATGGTCGTATAGGACTATTCTAAGTCTAAAATTTCTTCATCTTCGCTATAACTAGTTTCACTATCGCTAGATTCACTTTCTAAACTTAGTGTTTCGTCATCATCACGTATATTAATCTCTACTTCGTCGTCTTCTTCACTTTCTTCACTTTCTTCTACGTATTCATTCTCTATAATTAGGTTCATTAATTCGCTTGTATGTTTCACCTCTAATTCTCCTCCATCTCCTATATCATCACAAGCCCAATCAACTATAATATTATCATCTCCCGTATTTTCCCATACTATATCCACAAAAACAACATCACTTAGTAATATTTCATCTTCAACCTTGTCAATATTAGCATTAAAGTAGGTAAATAAATCGTTGTAAGTAATTAAGATTTTAATTGGTAAATTTGGATTATTATAACTCATTTTTATTATATTAATATAAATATAATAAAAATAATTTTAAAACCAAATAAAATATTTATTATAATTATATGGATATAAGTAGTATAAAATTATTAATTAAAATCTACTTTTATGGTAGTTGGCTTCATTTCTTCTATATTCTCTATAATATCGGGTGTAGATTGTTTTAATTTTTTGGCTTTATTTTTAAGATAATATGCCTTTTGTCGTGCTTTTCTCTTTTTAGTTTTTTCTACATCTAATAAAGTTCGTGCGTAATAGGCGTTGTAGGCTTTTCTTTGATATGAAGGAGTTTTAAATTCCTTGCTTTGCTTATCGGGTAAGGTTTCTTGTATTTCATTATCTAATGATTTAATCATTTGTTCATCTTCTTGATATTTACTCATATATATTATTATTATTAATATATATTAATAAATCTTTAAATAGATATAAACGAACCTAATAGGATAAGTTTTTTTAAAAGGTATGGGTTAAAATTGGCTCTTTCCATAGACTATAATAGTATATATACTACCATAGCAATTTATCGGCGTAATACCCCGCGCTTCCTATTATACTTCTATCTCTATTGTGTCGTTTTCTATATAAAAGTCTTCTCTTTTTAGCGTGTCCGCTACGATAAACGCCTAGTTTTTCTAATTCTAAATATGTGGGGTAATCACTATAACCCTTAGCCCCGACGGACACCAAATAATTATTATTTTTATCATACACATCAATTTTTTTGTTTTTACGACTAGATGGCTTAACAACTACACCTAAAGCGTTGGCTTTTGTGATAGTATATGGTTTAATAATGTATTTGCGGGACAAATCTCCAATTTTATTTTTGATAATTTCTCTTTGTTTCGGTGTTGTATTCATTATATATATAGTATATATATTTATAAATTATAAATTTTACGTAATCCACTCATTACTTCACGTCTAGCCCCCGCATTAGAAGGGGTAGTGAATAAATGATGACCTAAAGCACCTACCGCTCCTACTCCTCCTACTACCGCTCCTTTGCCTACATTTTTCATATAATCTTTTTGTTTTTTAGTTAATTTACCTCCTTTTAAATTAGCCGTTTCTATATTTCCTCCTTGTTGTTTCTTAATTTTACTCCAAGTCTTAGATGCTAGTTTCATTTTATTTTGAGGAGTCATATTACTATTTTTATGTTGATTAAACACTTTTTTTACTACGTCTTGATATGTCATCATATTATATATACTAATAGGATAATTTTATATTAGTTTAAATCCTATATAGATTTCCTTAAATAAGTTTCATCTTCCTTAATTGTAGGTAATTTTTTATTTTTATTTAACTTAATAACCTCACTAGAACTAGTATTTTTATAACCTTTATTCTTACAACTATCTATACAAGAATTTTTACCTATACAACATTCTATATTTATTACTTCATCAATTTTACTTTGAGGACGAACTAGGTTAGTTTTTAATACACTTGTAATATTATTTAGACCATATATAGAGATTAAATGACGAATTTCTTCACAATCTATACAAAGTTTAGATATAAATACCCAATTTTGACGACATAGCGGACACGTAAGCATTATACTTTTTAAAATATTTTAAATATTATTTAAATGTGATTATAAAATTACCTTTAGTTATTACTAATCCATTAATTCTCGTGCCGTCTTTCTCCTCTTGTTTTCTTTTTTTAGTATTTTCTATATTTTTTTTAATTAATCTACTACGATTTTTTTTATAATAATCCTTGTAGTATTGTTTTTTATCTTGAGTCATTATATATAAATATATAAAATTATTTTAATTCTTCCTCATTCATTAATGATTCTTTTTTTTTAATTTTTTGTTCCTCGTTAAGCATACAATCACTTTCACAACATTTTGAGGAGCATTTAACACGTAATTTACTTAAAATACTTCCTATACCTACTAACAATTTGAGTATTATATTTAGTTTTTGGGGATTTTTATTATTCATAATACTATAGTAAATAAATTAATATAAATTAAAATCCAATATCTTCATATATAGTATTAAAATTATTTTTACGATATTTTAACTTCTTTTTATCCTTAATATTTTTTAAACACTTATATTTAGTATCTATAATTAAACACCCGTGAGGGTCGTCGGTAGCATCTTCATAAATCTTACATAATTCTTTAAAGTTTCTAGGCTCTAATTGTAGGGCTAAATTTTTAAATTCCATTTGGTCGCCGAAGTTAAAAATTACATAATAATCACAATTTACCCTATTTGTGCGTCTTCCATCGGTGAATATCCTTTGGGTAAGTTCTATAATTGATGCGTTTCTATGTCTTCCACTTGTGAATAAATCGGTCATATAACGGCTCTTTTTATTCATTAAATCATCAAATACTATTAATGTTTGATTACCTTCGTAAAAACTCTCTTCTAATTCTTCACCTATTTTAGTTTCGTCTAAACCTTCTATAAGGACTAATTTATCACCTAAAATATCTTTAGTTTTTTGTATTTTCTCTTGTTCTAATGAAAATTTAGGGGCTACAAATAGAATTTTATCAAATGGGCTTTTATCATCTAATATTACTTCTTCTAAAATAAATCTTGTTTTACCGCTACCCGATGCTCCACAAATAATAGCCCTACACGGGTGTATGAATCCTAGTGGGTTAGGATTTCTTGCTTTTTTTTCTCCATCAATTAATTTAGACATTTATATATATATATAATAAATATAATAAAAATAATTAAAATATCCGTAGAATATTACGGAATATTACGGAATAGTATGGAATATTATGGAATTCTATGGTTTAAATATTTTTTATTATATTTATATATTATATAAATGCCTAGAACGTCAAATATTAAAATAAATAAAGGAGGAGAAATGTCAATATTACCTATTCACGGAGATAAACCTAAAATGAAATTAGCAAGATTTAAAGGAGGTAAATTAAGTCAAAAACAAAAAGATTATTTAAAAGATATGGGTAAAGGTGCGGTAGTAGGAGGTGTAGCGGGTTTAGGTGCTTTAGGTCATCACATAATTAAAAGTAATGATAGAGACGCTCTTAAAGCACTTTCGGGAGGTAATATAAAATCTAAAAAACATCGTTCTAATGTTGTAAGGAGTAGTGAAGCATCAAGGATACAACGACCTAGAAATAGTGAAATAGATAGTATGAGCGGACGACAATTACAACAATATTTAAACGCTAAAAATAGGGAGGGTAGGCTACAACGAAACACCTTAGGCTCTACTCGTGATGTATTACTACAAGAGATATTAGGAAGTATGGAGGGTAGAGGTATTGATAATCATAATAAAAAATATTCTAAAGGTATTAGTAAGGGTAATGGATTAAGATTACCTTCATTAGGAGGAGGTTCGTTAGATAATATAGTAAAAAATGATATGAGATTAAAACATCTTAAGGATATGGGAGTAAGAGTAGATAGTTATAGCCCATATTTAATTAAAGCCGTTGTAGATGGGGATTATAGGAGTTTTAGAACTACTAACGCTAGTGAATGGAAAGATTTAGTTAACGAATGTGCTTTAAGAGGAGTCCAAGTAAATATTATGGGTAGAAAAACTCAATTTGGAAAAAATCTTGATGGGTTTTTGAGAAATGGAACTATGGGAGGAGAAAAGATAAATACCGATGACCAAATAAATATAGATATAGACGATGGAGACGCTAATATTAATAGAAGTGGTTTAGAGGGAGGAAGTTTAACGGCGGTTAATGGAGTATTACCTACTATAAAAACACCTACTAAAGATAGTATGATTAGTGAAATAATTAGTATGAGTGTAAATTTAGGATATAACCCCGCTTTAGATTTATTAAATAGTATGAAATCCTCCTTAACAACTCAAGAATATAGTGATTTATACGTATATTTAGGTCAAAATTCATTACCTTTGATTTAACGGAGTATGTCTATGACTTAGGTCTATGGGGTTTAAATATAAAAATAATAATATTTGATATATATATATAAATGAGTTTATGTGTTATGGATAATCATAAAGATTTAAAATTATACGAAAATATTAAAAATGATGTTAATCAAGAATATAAAAATTTATCTACCTATCATATTAAGTCAATTATAGATGAAAAATATATTAAATTAGGAGGTAAGTTTAAAAATGATAAACAAATAGACAATATGGCTAATTATGTTAAAAATTTATCAAATACTAATAATAAAGAAGAAAAAACTAATTTAACATCAATAGAATTAATTAAAAAACTAGGACAAAAGAAATTTATAGCCTTAAAACTATGTAAAGAAATAGACCCAAACGGTTTTATTGATTGGTCTAACGGTCGTTTTATTGAGAGCGGGGATATAAATAAATATCAATAAGCGAAGCAAAAATCCTTTGGATAATAAGTTTTAATTTAATTAATTATATATTAATATTAATAAATGAGTCTTACATCATATATTAATAGTAATCAAGAAAATTTGATAGAACTTCTTATAGACTTTGACGAGTTAAACGCTAACGGATTAATTAGTGGGACAATAGATAATTTTAGTGTTAGTTTTCCACAAACCATTAATTTAAATTCTAATAGTGATTATGATATAGGTGTAGAATATGTTTTATTTTCACAACCTTACCCAACATATCAAGATAGTTATTTTTTATATTGCTCCTTGTGTGAACAATCTAGGGTAGGTAGTGATGTTGCTAACGTATTACATAAAACTTTAACGGCTTACTCAACCTCATTACCCGAGAATGATGGTAATTACGTATTCGCAAAATCTACAACCTCCAACACTATTATAGATTGGAAAAAATTAAATGTTAAGGATTTCTCCACTATAGATTTTATTTTTAAATCAAGTTCGGGTGTAGCCTATCCTATAGGTATTTTACCTATAACGGGGACAACGTGTAATTTAGTAATTAAAGTAATAATTCGTCAATCTCCAACATCAAAAGGTATGACACAAAAATTATTAGGTAGGATTTAGATTAAGTTTTAATTTATTTTATAATATTTTAATATATTATAATATGGATAATGATGATTTGTATATAATTCACCTTAACTCATCAAATATAGGGTTAGATTCTACGGGGACACCTATTATAGCGACTAATGATAGTGATTTTACTACATCAATAAGACCTCTAAATTTAAACCCTTTAAATGAATGGGTAGTAGGTGTAATTGATGTAAATTACTATAATATGATAAATAATCCTACAAGACCTCTTAATAGTGAATTATATCCTATACAAATTTTTAGTGATATTGGGATACAAGTTAGAAATGGAGAGGCTACAACGGATTTAATTTATTTATCTAAACCACCTAACCATTTAGGAGGAGCACCCCCTCTATATTTTGGTGAAAAAAACAAAGGAACTATAGCGGGATGGAGACCTATCCAAAATAAATCTATACAAAAAATTAACTTAAGATTTATAGGTAAGGACGGAACACCTACTCAATATAATGGGGCTACAACAAGAGGATTTAATTCTATTACTTTAGCGGTAATGAAAATAAATTAATTGTGATAAGGTTTTAATCATTTTTATTATATTTTATTATATTATAAAAATGTCTTACACTATACCGCATAGTAGCATTAATGACGATGATAGAATAAGTAATATTTCTAAACCATCAACTAAAGTTAATAAAAAGGTTCATAGCCCTATATTTAGACCTAATGGTATAATACAAATGAAAAAATTAGATAAAGTTTTACATTCACATATTAATAAACATAAGCATTATTATGGAAAATTTGGAATACCTACATCTTTAGGTATTATGTCTAAAATGTTATCCTCTCCTATGGGGTCAAAAAGATTTAATGGATTTACTAAAGAATATGAACAAGAATTAAAAAAACACATAGAACCTATGATGAAAAAAAATATAGATGATTTGAGTGGAGAAGGTTTAATGGACGACGCACAAAATAAATATGGAGAAATCAAGACAAATATTAAAGAAAGATACGAAAAAACTAAAGATAAAATTAAAACTCATTTTGAGAAACACGGGGACAATTACAAAAAATACGGAATACCTATAGCAACCGCTACCGCTTTAGCATTAGCGGGAGCATACGCCTATACAAGACAACCTAATGAAATGGAAGAAGGTTTTGTAGGTGTTGATGATGCGGGAGATATGTTTGACATAGACACTAATAGGGGGGCGGGTGATATGTCTATGATAAATACCCCCGAAGGACTCTTTAAAATTACCGATGGTGTTAAAAACAAGTTAAAACGTAAAGATTTATCTAAATATTTATACGCCGATGAAGACGACGAAACAAAAAGAAGTATTTTAGAAGAGGAAGATATAGCCCGTTATATACGTAATCCTAATAGGACTTGGGAAACACGACTAGAAAAATTATCTAGAATTAATTATGAAAAAGAAAGGGGATTATACGATGTTAGAAAATTAATGGATAAGGAAACTAGCCAAATTTTAGATTATGGAGATTTAGACACCGCTAAAGAAGTAGTAGAAGATAGTTTAGGTAGTGCGGTTTATAAATCATATACACCTCAAGGACAATTAACACCTTACGGAAGATTAAGAGAAGAAACCCAAATATTAAAAGGTTTATCATCTATAAATAAATATGCTCCATCATTTTTAAGACGTGATGATGTTAATAGAGCGTATAGTAATAGAGATACAAGAAGAAGAGGAAATGAATTATTTGCTCAATACGAAGAAGATGGTAGTTTTATACCCGTTAGGAGAACCGATGAAGGCTTTGTATGGGATATTGACGGAATGAACGGAAGAAGGTCTAGGGCTATTAATAATGTATCTAATATTAGAGATAGATATATACCCGAAATTAATAGAGGTGATGATATACCAAGAACTCCTTCACCTCCTTTAGAAGAAGATGAAGGAACAATTATACCTATTAATAGCCCTATAAGACCATCTCAAAACCGAACCGTATCTTTTTTTAATGAACCATCTCAAGAAGATGAAGGAGAAACTATACCTATTAGTAGCCCTATAAGACCTAATATAAGTTTAGATGTAAGAGACGATGTAGCACAATTAAACCAACAAAGTGATTATGATTTAGCACGATTAGACCAATTAGAACAAGATTCTAGACGACTTGTAGATGAAGGAGAAGTATTAGATTTATCACAAATGAGAACAATAGAACAAGACCAACGAGAAGAATTACTATTAGATATAGCGGAAACTACTACAATACCTATAGCCCAAATGAATCAAACGGAATACGAGGGTATGATAGATGGTAATAGTATGATGCCCATAGGAAGACCATCACAAAATATAGAAACCGAAGAATTAAGAGGAATGGAAGAATTTATGAATAGACAAGCATCTACTAATTTTACGTCTATACCTTTAGATGATGTTAGACGACAAGTAGCAACAAATCCAAGACTTATAGATGTTATGCCTTATGAGGAAAGAGAATTATTAGACATAGAGGAACAAAATATAGCAACATCTAGAACTATAGGAGATTTAAAGGCTAGACTTTTTGACTCTAATAATTTTGAGGAAAGAG
>Ga0206125_10004557_pt1 | contig 12196 bp, 15 predicted proteins | sample Helgoland_Spring_4_FD_148598 | JGI IMG/M metagenome (GOLD analysis project Ga0206125, IMG submission 148598) | Pelagic subsurface seawater microbial communities from Kabeltonne, Helgoland, North Sea - Helgoland_Spring_Bloom_20160331_1 | ecosystem: Environmental > Aquatic > Marine > Epipelagic ...
ACGTATCACCCTACACACTTAACTGATATAGACGAGATAGAAGCGGCTTTGTTAGAGCCAGAGGATATTTAGATGACTTTTGGAATAGTGGCGGCATTAACCGCAATAGGTAGTGGAAGTGCCGCTGTAGGTGCGGCAGTAGCCGCGACAGCCGTAGGAACAGGGCTTAATGTTTACGGTCAAGTTGAATCTGGCAAAGCGCAACAAGATGCTTTAGAAGAGCAAGCTAGACAAGAAAAGATTGCGGCTGAAGGGCGTGAACTAAAAAGACGACAAGAGTTAAGCAAAGTCCTTGCATCTAACATTGTTAGTGCGTCTATGTCTGGAGAAACAGGTGAAGGATCTACTGCTAGTCTTTCTTTAGAAACTGCTAAACAAATAGGCACAAGTGAAGCAATGATAGGATTAACTGAAAGGTTAGCCGAAGCACAAACATTAAGAAAAGCTAGAATGGCTAGAGGAACTGCTAATATTGGTGCGGCATCTACTTTGCTTAAAGGTACGGCAAAAGTTGCAAACGCGTTTGCATAACTGATACATAGGAAACAATAATGGCTAAACGACCTAGACAACAACGTATTCTATCTTACGGAGAGTTCCGCCCTACTGGTGTAGATGACTCTATATCTAGGCGTATGCAGGCTCTAGCAGGCTTAGGAGAGACTGTAGCAGGTGTTGCTGAACAGTTTGGCATTGCTAAAGCTGAGGAATTAGCTCCAGCAGAAGCGTTACAAGCTGTTGAAGAGGCTCGCATAGTCGATCCAGAAACAGGTAAAGTATCTTACGGAGAAATAGCACAGCGCAAAGGCTGGGGCGCTAATGTTTATGAAAATACAGTAATTAATGCGCAATATGCCCAACGTAAAACTGATACAACAATAAGATTAAATGAGATTGCAGTAGACTTTGCAGATGATCCTGTAGGTTATGAGAATGCGGCTAAAGCGTTTTATGATGCAACAGTGGATGCGGCACCTATAGAAATAAAGCAAGACCTTAGATCAGCAATGGGGCCAAGAATTTCATCTAACTTTCAAACGATTAATGCTAATTTTATAGCAAATTCTGAAAAACAAGGCCAAGCAATTTTACAAGATTCTATTAATACAGCTCTTATTGATCTTGAAAACTTAACAGCCAATGGCGAAGACCAGCTTGTTGCTGAAGAACTTCCATTGTTGTACTTAACAATAGATGCAATGGGAGAAGCTGATCCGCTATATGATGTTGAGGGTGCAAAAAATAAAGTAAATAATGCTCTTTATGAGCAAAGAACCTTAAAGAATCTTGATGACATAGCTGGCAAAGATGGTGTTGGCGCGGCTATGACAGCATTAGAAGAATTTCAAGATAAGCCATTGCCTAAAGGATATTCGCAAGATGACCTCAGAGCATTTACTGTATCTGCCCAGCAAGATTTAAACAGGAAAAACTCTCGCATAAATGCTTCTGCAAAAGTAGCAACTAAAGAAGCGCAAAAACAAACTCAAGATTATATTATTGCTAGAACTTTAGGCCAACCTATTGAAGAGCAAGAAAGAGCAAGTGTATATGAAATTGCTGAAGGGACTCCGCTAGAGGAGAAGTTATTTTTAGCTGATGAAATAGGAATCTTTGCTACTGCCTCAGTGCAGGCTAGAAATGAAATGCTTGATGCCGCTAGAACAGGTGGCTTGGATCGTGCTGATGCTTACAGGGCTATGTTAGTAGCTAATGAAGATATCAACAGGCAGGCTAGAGAAGACGGAATAAGTATGTTTGTTGCACAAGGATTAGGTGAACCAATAGCATTCGATCCCTTAGCAGAAGATTTTGATAGTCCTGAAAATCAAGAAACATTTGCTCAAAGACAAGAACAGGCTAAATTAGCCTCTGAGCATTATGGAGTTTCGGTGTCACCGCTTACTGATAATGAGGCCAGTGCGTTAAGTAACACTATTACGCAAATGACTCCTGCTGAAAAAGTAGAATTAGTTAATGTATTTGGCAGTAACTCAGCTTTATGGGGCCAAATTGCACCTAAACAACAGGGTGTATTTGCACAGGCCGCGGCAAGTGGCGATAGAGATGTTCAAGAGACTATATTTAAAGGACAGGATTTACTAGCTAACAAATTAGTTGCTACGTTAAAAGCAAATGATGGGTATATGTCAGACTTTAATGATATTGTTGGTACTGTTTACGGCCCAAATGATAAGCGAGATACCCTTGATGCGGCTCTTAACTACTACTACGGCTCTTTAGACGTTGGAGAAGACCAATATAACCCCTCTAAGTTTAAAGCGGCTGTACAGGCTGTTACGGGCGGTGTAGAAAAGATACGAGGATATGATACACAGTTGGTAAGAGGCGTTACTGCTAATGAATTAGACCTTTATTTTTCTACTTTCACTGTTTCAGATTTAGAAAAAGCAGGTATTAAAAGCACAATAATTACAAAAGATAAAATGATTCCTGTAGGAAGGTCAGCTTTTGAGGCAGGAGCGCGTTCTGAATCCAAAACAATTTCTAATAATCTAACTTTAAATGCTATTCATAATGGCAGAATTAAAGCTATTGCAGGACAAGGTAATTACCACGTTTATGATGATGCTGGGATTTCTATTTATGGGGAAGACGGTGCGCCAATAATATTTAATGTAACACAACAAAAAATTACAGATGCGGCTAATCGTGTTGAAGAAACAGCAATAGAACAAGCAGGGTCGTACGAACAGTATAAACGCAAAAAATTCATGACACCTATATTGCAACGAGATTTATAATGCCTATTCTTTCTAATCAAGATCAGCGCGATTATTATCAAAATTTGCGTGGCCCACAAGAGTTTCGTGAAGACCCTACTTTTTTTGAGACTATGGGTTCAGCGTTTGGTTTTGTAATAGACGAAGAGTTATCTGTTTCTAGTTTGTTAAATCGTCAGGGATATGACGACAGAAATGAACAAATATTTAAAATGTCTAACGAGGGCTTTGATTTAAATCCTTATACGGACATTACTGGTGAGATTGATTACGATAGAATATCTGAAGACACAGGTTTAATAAAAACTAATCGTGAATTATACGACGAGCGCACAGAAATACTACGCAAGCGCAGAGAAGAAAACCAAGATGTTATAGAGCGTGGCAATGGATTTGCACAGTTTTTAGGAAGCATGGGTGGCTATATGCTTGATCCTATTAACGTAGCTACTATGGCTATAGGTGTAGGTACTGCTTACAAAGGGATGAGTACATTAAGCCAAGCATTAATGACAGGTAGAAACACAGCCGCTATTGCCTTAGCCTCTGAGTCTGCTATTCAACCACTAGTATACAAGCACAAGCACGACATTAATTCACCATACGAGTTTAACGATGCTCTTATGGCTATTGGCACTACAGCAGTTGGTGCAGGGCTTCTTGGTGGGGCAATGGGTGGAATTTCTGGATACTTTAGAAACCTTTCTAAGAATGCGTCAGAGTTTGTTGGGCCTCCTAAGCCGACTGATAAACTTGATGCTGAGGTTAGATTAACTCCAGAGCAAGAATCAATAAACATTTTAGACAGGATGGGTACACAACTAGCCGAACAAAAAGCGGCTTTACCTCCTAGAATAGAAGATAAGATTTTACAAGAATACGACAATTTTCAAGCAGGGCAATATTCAAAGTTAGAAGATGCTAGGGACGCAAATATTCTTACTCTTGAAAAAGATATTGTTAAAATAGAAAAAGAAAATATTACGTTAGCTAGATGGATTGCTAAAGAAGGCGGTTTAAACAAGGAAAGATGGGCGCGTGAAGGAATTGACGTTGCAGACATGAAAGCAATGAGGGGAGGACAAAAGCCTGTCTTCCGTGTAAAGGGTGGTTACGACCCCGATATGTTAGCTGAACGACTGCGCGAGTCTGGTGCTACAGAAATGCAAATGAATGATGCTATTGATTTAGTTGAAGATATGGTTAGAAACCCTAAAATGTTTCGTGACCCTACTGTGCAAAGACAAATTGATGAAATAGAAGAAAATATAAACGTTTTGCGTGACGACAACACTGTATTAGAAGAATACTATGGGCAAGTAATTAGAAGTAATGTCGAAAAAGATATGGAGTTATTATCTCAAAATAAATCATTTGAAAACGCCATGAATAAGCCAACAATAGCGTATGATGATTATGTTGTTAGTCAGTTGCCTCCTGCTCCAAAAGCAACTAAAACAGGACTACAAAGAGAGCAGTTAGACTCTGAAGGATTAGCGTCTAATTATGATAGAGATATTGCAAACTTTGAAGCGCAAGAATTTAGGCGTGTTGTAGTAGATGGCAAATTAGTAGACGCTGATGAATATATGAAATCATTAGATGATCAGATAGAAGGAATTGAATCAGTGAGGGTATGTGCGCTTGGCTAAATCACCTAAACAATTAGATCCACTTCACGGTAAATATAGCAAATGTATTGATGTTGCTGTGCAAGGTGGAAAAATATCTAAATCAATGGGCCAAGAGATTTTAAAAGCTGATAGCCCAGAGGATGCCATATCTAATTTAGTTAAAAATATATCGCGTGAAAAGCGAGAAAAAGCCATTCAGTCTATTCGCATTGCAGAAGACTTTGACTTCATTAAAAACCATCCAGCAGGCCCAATGGTAGGGTTAATGTCCTTAATGGTAAAAGACATTACAGGTAAAGCCAGTTATCTTAACGTAGATATGCTGGGCAAGGCCTACACTAAAAAGTATATGGCTAAGTGGGCTGATTCTTTGTCTATGTTTAGAACAAGAATGTTTGGCCTGTCGCAAGACGAAAAAAGCATACATAAGTTTATTGGTAGTGTTTATGGCAAAAATGCTGGTGACGCAAACATAGATAAAGCGGCAAAAGATTGGCTTGAGATTGTTGATGATGCAAGAAATGACTTTAATGGCATGGGTGGTAGCATTTCTAAGAATGAAAAATTCTTGTTGCCTCAAGCGCATGATATGAGAACTGTGCGTAATGCAGGATTTACAGAGTGGCGCGCATTTATTATAAACAAGTTAGACCGAAGCCAGATGTTAGATGATAAAGGACGAGTATTATCTGATAACAATTTCGAAGATGCTCTTAAATATGTATATGAAACCATATCAACAGGTGGATTAAACAAAGCTAAAGACTTTACTATTCGTAACTTAGGCACAAAGTTATCACGCAAAGGCTCTGAGAAAAGATTTTTGTTTTTTAAAGATGCAGAATCATGGATTGACTACCAAAACACGTTTGGCAAAGGCGACATTCTTACTACGCTAACAGACCATCTTCAGGCTATGGGTAATGATACGGCTCTAATGCGCGTATTTGGTACTAACCCAAAACAAACATTTGAAATCTTAAAAACAGAAGCAGAAAAATTAGAGATTGCAAAAGGAAAGGTAGTTAAAGATCGAACTAAGTCTATGTTAAATGCTGTCTATAAAACAATTAGCGGTGATATTAATAACGGTGAATTAGTTACTTTAGCTGATGGTATGCAGTTTATAAGAAACATACAAGTAGCATCTAAACTAGGTGGAGCAACACTATCCTCTGTGACTGATTTAGCAACTACAACATTAACTGCTAATTATAATAAAATCCCTGTTGCAAAAGTGTTTGCTAGGCAAATGAAATTAATGAATCCTGCTAATGAACAAGATAGGATTTTTGCGGCTAGAATGGGATTAATATTTGATGGATGGTTTGGTCGCGCGCATTCTGCAAATAGGTTTTCTGATACTTATGGAACTGGTGCTAGTGCTAAAACTGCTGAAGCTGTATTACGTTTTTCAGGCTTAGAGGCATGGACTGAATCAGGACGTAAAGCATTTGGGATGGAGTTTTCAGCAATGTTGTCTGATAACTTTAGCAAAAAGTTTGATGAACTAGATCCTGTAATACAAGGTGCTTTTAAAAACTATCAAATTACAAAAGCAGATTGGGACAATTTTAGGGCAACCAAACCATTAGATTTAAAAGGTTCTAAGTTTGCTGACTTAACTAAAGATGAAAGCATGAAGTTTCATTCCATGATTTTGTCAGAAACAGATTATGCAGTGCCTACCCCTGATGCGCGAGTAAGAGCAATAGCTACAGGCGGTACAGAAAGGGGTACAATTTGGGGTCAGGTAGCACGTTCAGCTATGATGATCAAATCATTCCCTATTACCATAGCTACAACTCATTTATACCGTGGTGCCACACAAGCAACAACAGGCGGCAAGATGATGTACTTAGGCTCATTTGCTACTGCCACAACTTTAATGGGTGCTTTTGCATTACAAATAAAAGACCTTGCGGCAGGAAGAAATCCAAGACCTATGGATGATCCAGAAGATTGGGTAACGGCTTTTGTACAGGGAGGGTCAGGTAGTTTACTGGCTGATTATGTAGTATCTGATGTTAATAAATATGGTCGAGGATTTGTTGAGACATTGTTAGGCCCAATGGCAGGACTTACTAATGACACTTACAAGTTTACAGTAGGGAATATTAGAGAAGCTATTATAGGCGATGAGACAAATGTTCTTGGAGAAGGCACTAAGTTTCTAAAAGACATTACCCCTGATCCTTGGCAAATACAGTTATTTACAAACTCTATGTTTGATAATGTACGTTTAATGGCTGACCCAAGCTATCAGTCTGCATTAAATAGAGTTAGATCAAAACGATATAAAGAGTATGGGCAGGATTATTGGTGGGAGCCTGCGGAAACCCCAATGGAAGTTTTGGAAGATTTATAACTCATAAAATAGTATAATTGGCAAATAAAATATAGGACAAGATAATGACCGTAACGGCCTTAGTAACAAGAGATGATATTAGTGCTACAGAAGGGCAGACAAGTTTTACCTATAGATTTAGGGTTCTTGCCGCTACTGACATGGACGTATACCAGAACGGTGTCTTATTGTCCTCTGGTTACACTGTAAACGACGTTGGTACGGTAACTGGTGGCACAGTAACCCTAGACACTGGAGTCCCTGTAGGGCAGATTGTGAGCCTTGTATTGGCTATGCCATTAGATCGTACTACTAACTACCAGAACAGTGGTGACTTTCTTGCCGCAGATGTCAATTCTGACTTTGATAAGATTTACATTGGTGCGGTTCAGAACGAGAATTCTATTGATCGCAGTATACGGTTGCAAGAGGTAGAGCCTACAGTAGCAATGACACTACCGTTAAAGGCTGATAGAAGTAACAAATTATTGTCTTTTGATTCTAATGGACTTCCTGCGGCTGTAACAAGTTCTACGGCTCTAGCATTGATCTACAGTGGTACTAACACCCCTGAAGGTGCGGTAACTGCTACAGTAGGGTCATTATTTTTAAGAACAAATGGTGGTGCAGGCAGTACATTATATGTGAAGGAATCAGGATCAGGCAATACTGGTTGGGTCGGTAAATAAACTAAATTACGCAGGAAAATATTATGAGCATTAAACAAAATGGTGGCGTATTTGGCCGTAACCCAACCTTTAACGATGTCACTATTGAAGGTGATTTAATCATCAACGGTGAAGTCTTTACTGGTTTAGACTTTCAAGGTAGTTGGAACGCAAGTACAAACACACCTGCTTTAGCCTCTAGTACAGGTACTAATGGCGAGTTCTATATCGTTAGTGTAGCTGGTTCAACTGACCTAAACGGTATTACTAATTGGGGTATAGGCGATTGGGCTATCTTCAATGGTACTGCATGGCAGAGAGTTGAAGGTGGTGCTGATGGTAACTTCAATGATCTGACTGTTGCTGGAAGTCTTAGCTTAGGCGATAACGTCAAGGCTAATTTTGGTGCTGGTGATGATTTACAGATTTATCATGATGGTAATAATAGTCGTATTTATGACGTAGGGACAGGCGACCTTCGTATCCAAGGAACAAATCTTAGACTGATGGCAGAAAGTGGTGAAAACTATCTCTATGCAGTTCAAGATGCTTGGATAAAACTTTACTACAACGGCTTAGAAAAACTAGCCACCACAGCCACAGGCATAGACGTTACTGGCACAGCCACGATGGATGGGCTTACTGTAGCTAATACTGGTATTCCTACAATAACCATTGAAGACCAAGATGGCACTAATCAAAAAGGCTTTTTCAAGCACAGTGCAGGTTCCACAACTATTACAAGTCAAAATGGAACTGCTCATGGTCAGCTTCAAGTTTTTTCATACAACGGCACTGATACAGTAAACCGCTTTAAGGTAGCCAACAACGGAGACATCAACTTCTACGAAGACACAGGCACAACCACAAAGTTCTTCTGGGATGCGTCTGCGGAGTCTTTGGGTATTGGTACTGATTCGCCTGCTACCTTGCTACATTTGCAAAGCACTGACCCAAAAATCACATTAACAGATACCAGTTTAGGGGGTAATTGTAATCACGTTATTCGTGGTGCAGACCAGTTTCTAGAGTTTTCTGCTGACTCAGGGAATAGTCAATCTGGCTCAGTAATGAAGTTTAACGTTGATAATGCAGAGGCCATGCGCATAGACTCATCAGGTAACCTGTTGGTGGGTACTGCTGATACAGCACCTGCAACAAACAATGTAGAAGGTATAGTATTAAGAAACGAAGGTCATATTAATGTCAGTCGTGCTAGTGGCATTGTTGGTTACTTTAACAGAAAGACTAATGACGGAGACATTATAAGTTTACACAAAGACGGCACAGCCGTAGGTAGTATTGGTACTGATTCTAATAGTCAATTTATAATTGGCGCTGGCGATACTGGTTTAACTTTCCAGTCGAACACTGATGCTATTATACCAAGAAACACAGACGGCACAGCAAGAACCCAATTAATAAACTTAGGTACGTCAGGCGCGCAGTTCAAAGACCTCTACCTATCAGGCGGTGTCTACCTTGGCGGTACAGGCACTGCAAATAAGCTGGATGATTACGAAGAGGGTACTTGGACTCCTACAGCCGCAAGCTACGATGGAACTATGACTGTTAATTCGGCTAGTTATGTCAAAGTAGGAAAGTTAGTCACAGTTAAAGCTAAAGTGTCTTTTGATGCTACAAGCGATGGAAGCGGAGTTAGTATAACAAGCCTTCCTTTTGCAACTACGGGCGCAGGCAAAGCTAATGGCGGCTTTGTTACTTCGTCAACAGTCAGTAGTGCCGCTAGGGTTCAGGCTGTAGGGAGCAGCTCTCTTTTCCTTATGGCGGCTGATGACTCAAATGTTACGTACACCGCAATGGCAAGTACATCTTTAGAATTTGTATTTATTTACGAAGCAGCATAACAACCATACGCCTATCGGACGGTAGGCACAGACAGGAGCAATACAATGGCTTTAGAAAAAGTAATATCAGAAGACAAGATTGAAATCGTAGGTGACTACAAGACAGTACAAATTAGAACCTGCACCAAAGTTCTAGAAGATGGCGTAGAGCTATCCTCTGGCTACCACAGACACGTTGTAGTTGCAGGACAGGACTACTCAGATGAGTCAGCAGAAGTGCAGGCTATCTGTGGCGTTGTTCACACTGATGAAGTAGTAGCGGCTTATCAAGCATCTCTACCTGTAGAGGAAGAAGCTGAAGAAGAAGCTGAAGAGGGAGGAGAATAAAATGACAACTTATGTTACTAAGACTATTACTGCTGAGAATACTTTCAGCGACACTATATTCTTTGATGGTGACTTTAACTTCTCCGTATCTGGTACGTTTGCTAATGGTACTATCCTTACTGTACAGCGTAGCACTGATGGTTCTACTTGGCATGATGTAGATACCTTTACTAAAGCAGGAGAGTTTGTAGGCTATGAGCCTGAACCAGCTATGCGTTATCGTGCTGGTGTTAAGACTGGAGAGTTTGGCTCTGGTTCCAGCGTAGTAATTAGATTTGGTGGAATCTGGAGATCACCTGTTTCTTAACTAATTGGATATTATCATGCCTAAAGAGGGAACTGAAATGATAGACGTAACGAAAGATACACTGGATGTATTGGCAGGGTCGACGGCTGTGTTTAGCCTAGCAGGGATTCTTCCGCCTATCGCGGCATTGTTTACCATCGTTTATACAGGTATACGTATTTGGGAAAGTGATACGTTAAAAACATTAACTGGGAGAAAGTAATGAATAGGATTAAACAAGCGTTAAAGTCTAAAACTGTACAGTTCTCTATTGGTCTTGCGGTGTTGTCTATCTTACAAGGGTACATAGGGTTCTTACCTGTTCACCCTGCTGGACAAGCTATCGTAGGCTGTATCATTGCATCCTGTATTGCTGTGTTACGTTTCATTACTACCATGCCAGTGTCACAGAAGTAATATGTTAGAAGCACTGATAGGCCCAGTGTCAGGACTCCTTGATAAGTTCATCGAGGACAAGGATAAGAAGGCGGCTCTTGCCCACCAGATAGCTACTATGTCAGAGCGTCATGCTCAGGAGTTAGCTAAAGCACAGCTAGAAGTAAACAAGGTAGAGGCGGCTCATCCGTCTTTATTTGTTAGTGGTTGGCGGCCTGCGGTGGGTTGGGTTTCTTGTTTAGGATTGTTCTATAATATAATCTTAGCCCAGTTCTTAGACATTTGGTATGATGTACCTCAGATAGATAGCAGTCTTCTTACCACTGTTCTCATGGCTATGTTAGGCATGGGTGCAATGCGTTCATATGAAAAGAAAAGCAACGTCGCTAGAATAAAATAATGAGATACTTCAAACTAAAAGACTTCAACTGTCAGGAGACAGGCAACAATGAGATGTGTTCTGATTTTCTTGATAAGTTGGATGAGTTACGCCATGTATGCGGATTTCCGTTTATCATTACCAGTGGGTACAGGGACAAGACCCACAGCATTGAAGCTAGAAAGGCAAAGGTCGGAACCCACGGACAAGGTATAGCGGCAGACATTAGAATCAATAACGGAAACGAAGCGTACGAGATTATAAAGAACGCTCAGTCAATGGGCTTCAATGGGATAGGGGTAGCTAAGACCTTCATCCATGTAGACACTAGAAAGACTATGCCTGTTATCTGGACGTATTAACTTAACAGGCTCTTTGCTGTCTTCTTAGACTTCCTGAATGCCTTGGCTGTAGGTGCGCCTTTAGACCCAACCTTACGCATCTTCTCACCAGAACCAGCGGCTATTCTCTTTCTCTTAGCGTGTATGTTTGCGTATAAGCCTTTCATTATTTCTTCAACATTGATTTCTTTTTACGGTACTTCTTTCTGCCTGCCTCATCACGCAAAGCCTGTATAGCTTCCTTAGCTTGCTCATCAGTAAGCGGCATAGAACGCGCATTCTTAGTTTTTGGTTTCTTTGGTCGTCCTACCTTACTACCGTATGTACCTTTACCTTGTGGCATTTGATTCTCCTGTTATGTTTCATATACTATACAATGTATACTGTAGCGTACATTAAAACGTACGTTTACTACCATTTGCTTTTGTTTGCCCAGTATGCCGCATGCCTTCTCATTCTGGATTTAAACCTTTTTCTAGAGTGGCAAGCCTTAACTTGAGGTTATGTATGTCATCTAAGAGTTCTTCACTTTTAGTTATTTGTTTATCGACAAGACCCGCTGTGTATTCGATTAGCATATCTTGCCGCGCATCAGCAGGGAGCGCCCCTAACTCGCCTCTGGGCCATTTAATACGGAACTCAGAGTTAGACTCTATGTCCATCTGAGTTTTGTCTAAGGCATGTTCAAGGGTATTTAACCGCTCTTGTATAGAGAAGTACGCCATTGTAGATACTGATGTAAACGCAATCATTGCAATCAGATTCCTGAGCGGAATTGTTACCGCTGTGTCTTCAGATAATTCGGCCATCAGATCACCATTTCACGCGGTTAGCCCAATAGGCCGCGCTTATTTTGCCCTTAGCGATGTTCTTAGCGTGTCGAGCCTTGAATGATTTACGTCTAGCCTTCTGTTTCTCTGACTTAGGATTAGACCCTGCACCTGATACGCCTTGTTGTCCAAACCTGATAGTCTTTACTTGATCGCCAGACTTGGCAACAACAACGTGAGATTTTGTTGGATGGTTAGGTGTACGCTTAGGCTTGTTAACACCAGAGACACCGATACGACTTAATAGGGATTGTATACTCATGCTCTGATTATACCAAAAAAAGCCCCCGAAGGGGCAAAACAACACTAGGTAACACACATGAAATAGAAAATTATATTTTAGTAATCGTGTTACAGCACGAGTCCTAAGAGTTAG
>Ga0206125_10004561_pt1 | contig 12185 bp, 12 predicted proteins | sample Helgoland_Spring_4_FD_148598 | JGI IMG/M metagenome (GOLD analysis project Ga0206125, IMG submission 148598) | Pelagic subsurface seawater microbial communities from Kabeltonne, Helgoland, North Sea - Helgoland_Spring_Bloom_20160331_1 | ecosystem: Environmental > Aquatic > Marine > Epipelagic ...
CTATCTTTTAAAGCGCAAAAAACTTGTTCTGGGGCCATTTCAAGGCAAGCCGGCATGCACCAGAATAGAGATGGGCTGCGGTGTCTGCGGTACAGCGGCGAGCATGGGTAAAACAGTGATTGTCGCCGATGTACATCAGTTTCCTGGTCATATAGCCTGCGATGCAGCCTCCAAATCAGAGATCGTGGTGCCGATAATAAAAGATGGCCGGTTAATTGCTGTGCTGGATATAGATAGTCCCACCCCGGACCGTTTTGATCATCGGGATCAGCAGGGTCTAGAGGCTCTGCTGCGGGTATTACTGCCACAGCTGTAAACCTTAAAGCAGAATATAAATCTGAGTATTCGGGGGAATACCATGGAACGTACCAATCCGTTTTCTGCGCAGCTAGTGTTTAAAGCGTTTAAATACACTGTGTATGCATTGTTGACTTTAAATATCTTTTTATTTTACCAAGAAGAGAGCCTGGCCACCGCGCAGACTTTTAGTCAGGGCATTAGCCTGGAGAATATTATTCAGGGCTTTGCGGCGACCATAGATACCGCAGCCTGGGTCTTGCTATTACTACTGTTTGAACTGGAAACATCCATACTGGATGACCGGGTTTTGCGCAATCCACGGGTTCAGACTGTCTTTCTGGCGGTTCGCACCTTTTCCTATGGTTTTATTCTCTACGCCTGCTACGGCTACATAAGCAAAATTTTGCTCACCTATAGTATCTCGCCCTTTGTGGTTGCAGACGCCTGTTCTCTTGTAGGTCAGGGTTTTGCCAGTATCGATACTCTGGATGAGTATCCTCCGCTGGATGCACAGAGCTGTCGTGGATTGGCCGAGACCGGACTCTACAAGCTAAACGGCCAGCAGGTATTGGGCTCTGCCTTAGATTGGCAGGCGATTCAATGGTTGGCCTGGGTAGATGTGATTAACTCTGTTACCTGGATTATTGTAGTGGCCATTCTGGAAGTGGATGTCTGGCTGCAGCTGCGGGAACGTTTTTCCGGGCTGGTAGTGGTGGTTAGCAAGTATCTAAAAATGGGGCTCTACGGCATTTTACTTGCCTGTGCGGTTTACTGGTGGTTTCTAGGCGATATTCTTGATTTTTGGGATAGTTTTCTATGGATCGTCGCCTTCTTCTTTATTGAGCTGAATCTGTTCCAGTGGCAGGCAGAGACCGAGGCGGGTGCCCCTGTCTCTGCTGTCTCTTAATTAGGGATAATCGCCAGAATCAGCTTGGCCAGACAGGTTAATTTGCCCTCTTCATTCTCCAGGCGAATCTCCCACACATGGGAGCGCCTGCCCAGATGAATGGGGCGTGCTGTACCCACCACTAAGCCAGAGGTCACTGGGCGCAAATGGGTAGCACTGACTTCCTGGCCCAGACACTTGAATTTAGTCATATCGATCACATGGGCACCGGCAACACTGCCAAGAGTCTCTGCCAGCACCACATTGGCACCACCGTGTACCACCTTATAGGGCTGAAAGGTGCGGTGATCGGCGGGCATGGTGCCGCGCAGGAAATCGTCGCCCACTTCGGTGACATTGATATCCAGGTGCTCGCCAATGGTGCCTTTGTTCATTGGGCCATTGATTAGCTCGATGTCTGGAGTCTGGTGCCAGATACTGCTCATAGTCAGTCCTTTCTTGTTATGCTTTTAGTCGCTTGTGCTTCACTCGCTTGGGCTGGGCATCCTCACCTTTGCGGGCGATAAAGTCCTCGTGATATTCGCTGTAGTTACCTTCAAAGAACACCACTTCACCGTTGTCTTCGTAAGCCAGAATATGGGTGGCAATACGATCCAGGAACCATCGGTCGTGGGATATCACTAGTACGCACCCGGGGAAGGAAAGGACTGCTTCCTCCAGTGCGCGCAGAGTTTCAATATCCAGATCATTGGAGGGTTCGTCCAGCAGCAGCACATTGGCTCCCTGCTTCAGGGTATTGGCCAGATGCAGACGGCCGCGCTCACCACCAGAGAGTTCACCTACACGTTTCTGCTGATCATTGCCCTTAAAGTTAAAGCGTCCGGCATAGGCGCGAGATGAAACCTCATAGTTGCCAATTTTAAGAATATCGTGCCCGCCAGAAATCGCTTCCCAAACACTGTGGCTATCATCCAGTGAATCGCGGCTCTGTTCAACATAGGCTACCTTCACTGATTCACCCAGAGTTATGGTGCCGCTGTCTGGTTGCTCGGTACCAGCGATCATGCCGAAGAGGGTGGATTTACCTGCACCATTACCGCCGATAATACCTACTACCGAAGCCTTGGGAATGGACAGTGACAGATCTTCAATCAGCAATTCATTGCCAAAGCCCTTGCTGACCTTATCCAGCACAATAACTTTGTCGCCGAGGCGTTCGCCGGGGGCAATATAGATTTCATTGGTTTCGTTGCGCGACTGAAATTCTTGAGAATTCAGTTCATCAAAACGGGCTAGACGGGCCTTGTTTTTCGCCTGTCGCCCCTTGGGGTTTTGCCGCACCCATTCCAGTTCTTGCTTAATCGCTCGCTGGCGGGAAACTTCCTGCTTGGATTCGGTTTCCAGGCGTTTGCCTTTGGCTTCCAGCCATGTGGAGTAATTGCCTTCGTAGGGAATACCGCGGCCGCGGTCGAGCTCAAGAATCCAGCCAGCGACATTGTCTAGGAAGTATCGGTCGTGGGTTACTGCCACCACAGTGCCGGCAAACTCTTCAAGAAATTTCTCCAGCCAGAATACAGATTCAGCATCCAGATGGTTGGTGGGCTCGTCGAGCAACAGCATATCCGGACGTGACAGCAGCAGGCGACACAGAGCGACACGACGTTTTTCACCGCCGGACAGAGAGGTCACATTGGCATCCCAGGGGGGCAGGCGCAGTGCATCTGCAGCCACATCCAGCGAATGGTCCAGATTATGGGCATCCCAGGCTTCGATAATTGCTTCGAGCTCACCCTGCTTTTTAGCCAGAGCATCAAAATCAGCATCGGGCTCGGCATAGTCTAAATAAACCTGATCCAGGCCGCGCAATGCATCTACGGCCTCGCGCATACCATCTTCAACATTGCCGCGAACATCTTTGTCGGGATCCAGCTGAGGTTCCTGAGCCAGGTAGCCAATTTTTATACCCGGCATGGGTCGAGCCTCGCCCTGAATATCTGTGTCGATAGCTGCCATTATTTTTAATAATGTGGATTTACCTGCACCGTTTAGGCCCAGCACACCAATCTTTGCGCCGGGAAAAAATGACAGGGAGACATCTTTGAGAATTTCGCGTTTTGGGGGAACAATTTTGCTCACCCGGTTCATCGTGTATACGTATTGTGCCAACCTAAATAACCTTATTTTATAGGGTCTGCAGACCCGTTAAGAAGTATAGTATAACTTTGATATAACTTTTATCTGAAATCAACTATGTGTTTTGGAACGATTATACAGTTTGAGATTTAATGGATATACCTATTAATCGGTTTGTCTCACATTGACATAAACATTATCACTCACACACCCTTTTTTTCGGTATTACCACATATACTCGTAATACAAGAACATCCCACAGAGACCCTCTCAAAACTACCTCTTAGATTTCTTGTCGTTGACCACCAGACTTGCAGCACTCAACGCAGCAACTGCACCAATCTGATGTCTCTGTTCAATGAGTCCTTTTGTGAGTTCAGATACAGCAAGTGACAGACCTTTCACTTGGTCTTCTAAGGATGCACCAGCATTTGTATTCAATGCAGATTGAGCACCCTTGAAATGTTGAACTGACTTGTCACCCCGTCTCTTAGCAGTTGAGTAGAGAACAACACCCGCACCTTTTCTCAGTAATCTTTCTTCAAGGTACTCAGGTTCGGGTATTGTTCTCAGGTCATCAAACGATTTCATATCCAGCCGGACTCTCGTCCATCATCAACATAGAACCCAATAGGAGTGTCTTCCTCTTGAGTTTGTTTGATTTCCTGTAGCAACTCATATTTCTTGGAATACCTGTCATCAACAAAGTCGCAATACCATTCTGTTGCCTCACGGAGAAACTGGGTTCTCGTGACGGGGTCAGGATGGGTAATACCCAGTCGTTGACTGCGTTGTTTATCAACTCGTGCCAACAACTCCATATCTAGTTTTAGACATACTGCTTTCAACGTTGATGATGTCTTCATCAATACTCCTCTAGTTCTATTAGTTGCTTACATCTCTTGTATTGGTCTTCTGACCTAACAAGAACCATTCGTTTAGATTCGTCATCCAAATGACTCATCAAGGATTTAAGAGAGTCTTGTCTCTCCACCTCGTGTCTTACTATCTCTTCTATAGTTATCACTTCTTTTTCTCCTTATTTTCAGTGACGAAAAGTCACTCATTTATTCAACTATGATGACCGTGAAGTCCTTCTTACTTCTCAGTCGTTTATCAATCTCACTCTTGATGTCTTTTACCAGTTTCACTTGGTTAGAGTCATCAGGAGACAGTCTTGTCGCATCCACCTTCGTTTGATTCAATCCTGTGATTCTTGTTGCCGCACTCTTTGTTAGTTTCATTCTTTGACCCCATAAACTTGTTTCTAATAACCAGATGATTTTTTGATTTCTTGATTAGAAATGACTTAATCAAATAATCAGGAAATCACCCACAATCTCTGTTGAACCTAAGCAACAGACACACTTCACCATCACAATGAAATATGTCTTCTTCTGTTGAACCTGAAGTATCCAAACACCCTAAGTCAGTGAAACCTCAAAGAGGATTAGGTAGGTCAATGGTCACCTTTTAATCACTATTCACCCCTATGAAGGATGACGGTTGTTCCAGACACCGACTAAGGAAGCAGCTGGACTCAATGAGGGTTGCGAATCGTTAAAACATTGCCCTCTCACTTACACACCTTTGGGTAGTTCCTGATGTGAGCAGAACAGTTGGTGCCGATTGGGTCAGTTGGAACTGACCTTCGTAATGCACAACACAACTATTTTGTTTACCCACATTTATATATATGTGTAATACCCAAAAACTGGTCAAAATATGAAAAAAAGTTGAAAAAAGTTCACCTACAGAAAAACCGACTGTGAGTCGGTTCTCTGTGTCCACGATTGAGTCGTGTATCAGTCTTTTCCTATGTGTTTTGCGAACTCACGGAACCTTTCCATATCAAAGTCATCGTCAATGTCAGGTGACGTGGTGACCTCATCGGAGTCAGAGTCACTCACAATCTTGACATAGGATTTCTGACGTCCATCCTCTTCTTGAACTAGGAATCTACGGTCAGACATTGTGTTGCCACGATTTGCTTTGTGTGGGTTCCAATCGTATCCATCCAACTTGGATACATACTCATAGAGTGCCTTCATCAATCTTGTCTTGTCCCAATACTTCGTAATCATTGGGTCAATGTCATTGGTGAATATGAGGTGAAGTGCGTAATCAGCAACACCATTGTTGACGTGGTGATTCAACTGGACTCGTCGTTCCATTACATAGTTACGAATCCACTCTTGAACCTCTGGTTCAGACGCAACACTGGTTGCCAACTGTTTCTCTTCATATGAACCCATTGCACCATCTACAAGACCTTTACGAAGGAACAACTGGATACACCTGAATCCGAAGGTGTAGAACTGATTCCAATCCTTTTGATTGAAGTCCTTGAATAAACTCTTACCAAGGTGTTCTTGCCCCCTAGGGCCTTCACCTTCTTTTTCACATCGGTTCCAATAGTCACCGAACTCAACAATGTGCTGTCTGCGTGCGTGACTCTGACCACCCCCCTGAAGGACGTAGTTAGTAGTGATTCCAAACTTAGGTTTACGGTCTTCAGTAATGATGACTTTGTTCGTTCCTTTGCCTTCAACCTCAAGGTCTCCAGTTAGGAATGCGAATAACGACTTGAAGTCAAAGTTCTTATCAATGTCATCAATATGAATGAGACCAGTTGATGGAGTAACTCCAGAGAATGCGAATCGGTCTCCACCGGTGCCTTTGTAGAACTGCTTACCGTTCACTGACATTCGGTCACGGAAGTATTGGATGGACTTCATAACGACAGTCTTACCATTTCCACCTTCTTCTTTGGTGATTGTTGAGTTGCGGTCAATGTAGACGACTGCCTTCTGAATCGTATTGTCTGCGTGAAGCAAGTAACCGATTGAAGAACGCAATGACTCAAAGTTCTTCTCAACTGTATTGCTGATTGGATATTCACGAGTCCAGTCACCATCTGATGACGTGACTTTAGTGTCACGGATACGCATTGCGTTCAGACAGAACTTTTCGTAGAGACCTTGTGTTTCGTCAATCTCAATGTTCTTTCGGATGATTGAGTTCTCCCAGACTGCTCCCTGGTCTCCTAAGTGACCATAAGAAATCAACGAGATGTCGTCCTTATTGATGACCACAACACCGTTCAAAAAACGAATAAAACACGTGTTGGGGTCATCACTAGCAAGTTCCATTTTCTTAGAGTCATTGTTGTCTAACTCACCAAAACATTGGATAGAGACCAGCACTTGCGATTCAAGTGCCGCAGAGGAGAAACGACTCATCAGGTCAATGAGAAGAACTGCCTGAACTATGTCGTCACCCTCTAAAAATGCCTCAATGTTCTTGATTACATAGTCACGAATGTTGTCCGCAGAGAAGATACGAAGGACATTCTCATCGTTATGGAAGAAGAACCTTTTCGTGGTTCGGTCATTGGTAGTCATAAACTGACCAAATCCTTCTCTCTCAAGATACTTTCTTAGTAACAACGGACTGACTTTTTGCTTACTGCCGTCACCGGTAGTGATGACGGGTATTTCTTGGTTTACATTTTCCATTACAAAGTTTCCTTTGAGTCCCCCTGAATAAAGTGTCCTTGGAAAGGGGGGACTCAGTTCTCCCCAACGACATAAGTATTTTCTCTGTCGGGGAGAACTGAACTGCTCATTCCTAGGTGGAGTTTTCATCTCTAGGAATCGGAGTAGATGTGCCATCCGTAACGAATGAAGTCCTCTCCCGACAAGATGTATAATCTCGTGTGAGATGAACCGAACAGCTCATTCCTAGGTGGAGTTTTATTTGATTAGACCTGCGAGAAAACGACTAACGATGTATGAACGGAGACGGATGTCTAAGTCTCCCTATATCCGATATGACAAGTCGGCAGGTCTTTGGATTCAACATCGCAAAGTGGTCTTTCTATACTGGTTCAAGTTCCTCCAACACGCAGAGAGGGACGACCGATATACCGTTGACTGGACTAAGTATCAGTCTTGGGGTGGTCGTGAGGTGGTAATGGAGACCAAGTTTGATGTGTGGTGGCAGGAACATTGGAGAGACCTCTTCGGGTTCCCAGAGGGACAACCAGAGACCGCACAGTTCCACACTGAATCAACACCACGGGCAGATGACCTAAGAACCACCCTACTCGTTTACGAGAATCTGTATCGTGGTGACTACTGGACTGTGGGTTGTTATGTCCGACACATTGAAGAGAAAAAGGGTCGTAAGGTTGCGAAGTCTTTAGTTGATGCTGACCGTGACCTTTGGACTTCTCCAACTGAACAACAAAAACGAACTACTGGTGTCAGTAGATGGAGAGACAATCCTCGCAGACGAAAGAGAGTTCAAGACGATGCTGTTTACACGGCAAAGGAATCTTGGGTGACGATGGATGTGAATGATGACAAGACTCGTGGTGATTACTTTGCGTGGGAACAGAAACAGGCAGAACTTGAGTCCAACCGTCTCATCAAACGCAGAGTTCAAGGGTATATCTCTGGATATGTAAAAAGATGCGATGTCCTAATGAAGAACATCGCAGACGGAAGTATCTAATGATTTCCTGATTTTTTGATTGGTAATCAGGAAATCAAATAATCAGTGACATCGTATCCAACGAATCGTCTACCCAATCTATTCGCAACCTTCCCTGTCGTTCCAGAACCCATAAACGGGTCAAGGACAGTATCTCCCTCATCGGTTGACTGAAGGACAGGGAGAGTCACAATCTGTTCGGGAAATGGTGCGGGGTGTTCTACACCCTCTGGTGTTGAGATGTTCTTGGCTACCGCAGTCTTCACGACAGACTCATCCCAGAAATCACCCATATTCTTGCCGTCACGAGGCATCATCGGATAAACCATATCAGGAACAGAACCATCTACCTCACGATGTCTTGGGAACTGAAACTTACTGTCCGTCTTACTGGGTGCCAGTGTTTGATTGTATTTGTACTTAGAAGACCTGACTAAATGGAATATGAACTCGTATGTAGGACTGAGTGATGTCTTACCTGAGTGGGGCTTTGGGTTAGTCTTATTCCATATGATGGTATTTCTTAGTATCCAACCTGCGTCTTGTAACTTGATTACTACCCTATGGGGGAGATTCATCAAGTTTCCATCCTTGTAGGTGTCACCCATATTCAAGAAGAATGACCCTGTCTCCTTAATAACACGAGAACACTCATCCAAATGTGACACTAAGTTGTCTACGTAGTCGTCTGGTGACCTCTCATTACCCAGAGTAACTCCTCCATAGACTCGCTTATTCCAATAAGGTGGTGAGGTGAATATCAGGTCAATAGAACCTGTCTCCACCTCTTCCATTACTTCACTGCTCTTATTGTGAAATATGAATGAATCCGTTGATGGTTTTTTCTTACCCTTTGCGGCAGGTATCTTTGCGTCTCTTTCGTTCTTCAATCTAGAGAGATGCGTATATGCCTGTCGGACAGTCAGTTTTCCCTCATCAATCGCAGTGATGTAGAGAGGATTCTGTTTCTGGATGAATAATAGTTTTCCTAGTTGAGACGATGAGACCCCGACTGATTCTGCCAATGCGTCTCTACCGTGACTTTTGTTCCGTGGAACAGAAGTTAGGTCTGACCTCTTGCCCTGTCCCATCGCATATAAGGGTCTGAGCATTTCCGCCTCATTGATTATCTCGCGACTAGTCTTGACCCTTTGTTTGTTATAATGAACCAGTAAGGTCTTCTCTTCGTCCTTTGATGAGGTCTCTATGACGTCTACGTCCGTCTCCGACCACCCAAGTGTCCGCATAGCCTCCATTCGTCTGTGACCTGAGATAAGTTGGAACTGTTGATTCACGACTAAAGGAGTCAGGAGACCAACCTCACCAATACTAACCACCAAGTCTTCTATGTTGGATAAGTCATAGATGGATTGATTTAGAGGGTGAGACTGGATTTGGTCTATAGGTAGTTTCATCCAGTAAGTCTAATCAAATCAAACCGACTTAGCTAGTGCCCTTATCAATAGACCTTAGTCGAGTGACAAACCAAATACCATCCCAAAACTCTATCACATGGGTTGCTTTGCCATTTTGATAATTGCCATTCATAATGTCTTAGTTCCTAGTGATAGAGGATTTAAATAATGAAGATTGGTTACGCAAGAACTAGCACTGTTGACCAGAAATACTCTCTGGAAGACCAAATTGAACGATTAGAGTCTCAAGGATGCGAGAAGATATTCTCTGAAAAAGTATCATCCATTCAGAAACGTCCTGAGTTTGAAAACTGTATTGAATTCGCTCGTGAAGGGGATGTGGTTGTCATTACGAAACTTGATAGATTCGCACGTAGCATTACAGACCTTTGGAAGAAGATTGAAGAACTGGAGTCAAAAGGTGCGTCGTTACATATTCTTGATTTGAATCTCGATACGTCATCTCCGACGGGTCGATTACAAATCACTATGATTGGTGGCATCGCACAATGGGAGCGCGAGATGATGTTGGAGCGCCAAAAGGTAGGTATTGCGAAGGCAAAACAGGAAGGCAAATACAAAGGTCGTGTTCCTACCGCAAGACGAATGGAGAAGGATATTCAGAAATTACATTTACAGGGTATGAAACCGTCTATGATTGCGAACGAACTCAATATCGGTGTTGCTTCTGTCTACCGATATCGGAGTCAGTCTGCTGTATGAAATATCAAACTTATGACGATTTAATAGCATTGGTCGCGGACGTCCGTTTGAAAAATAATGACCTATCTGATGATGAACTGGACAAGTTGGTCAAGAAGGCCTTCAAGATAGACCAGGCGACCTTTAGAGAGATTGATGGAGTGAGTGACTTGATTCAATCGAATGACTAAGGAACGGTTACAAAACTCATTCAATCACCAATCTTCACACCATCCTTGTAGATATCTTTATGCTTCAACTCACCGTTCTCCAAGTACCCAAACCAAACACCTACTCTATCACCGGTCTTGAGGTTACCTTTATACGATAACTGACCATTCTTAAAGTAACCTACCCAAGAACCTTCTCTTTCACCGTTTTCATAGTTACCTTTCTCTCGTATCTCACCAGTACTGTAGTAATCCACGTAAAAACCTTCTCTTTCACCGTTTTGATAGTTACCTTTAAACATCAACGCACCACTATAGTAGTAAGTCACCCAGACACCTTCTCTCCTGCCGTCCTTGAGGTAACCTTGTGTGTCACCAGTCACCTTCCCGGTAAATGGGACATCACTAAACTTCGGGTAATAAAGACCGTCACGTTCCATCAATTCATGAAGAGGAGTACTCCAACCGAAAGATGGCAGAAGTGTTAATAGCAGGACGATAAGGAATGTGTTGAGTAGTTTCATTAGTGAACTATATCAAACTGGACTTTTTTCACAAACGATTGGACTGAAACCAACGGGATATAGACGGATTAACCTATTCAGTCAGGTTCGAAACGACCCTCAATAGATTGGGTAATGTTCCTAGTCGCACCTCTAAGTATCATATCGTCTTATCAACGATGCGTTACAGGGACGAAGGTTACCTTGGAGGTTGATTAGTTGATTTCCTGATTACCAATCAAAAAATCAGAAAATCATCTGACCTTTGTAATCTCGTCAGCGACACTTTCATTGACTAGGTGACCGTAGAACTTCATTAACATCTCAACTGAAGTCCCCATATTGGATGCGATGAAGTAATGCGGCACCCCGTTGATGATTCTCATCGTTGCGTAGGTGTGTCTCAGTGAGTACAGAGTGAAAGGATTACCCTCGTCATCTGCGGTCAATCCAATACCCTTCAGCAGTGTCTTGAAACCCTTCTTGTAACTCTCAACAGTTGAACCATTGAGACTACAGAAGACGGGTTCACTAGTTGGCACTGGTTTACCCAGTTCACTCTCACGATAGTCCTTGATGCGTTTCAGATACTTTGCGACTGATGGTTGCGGAACCACCTGTCTCCGTTTCTTGGTCTTACCCCTGACATACATCAAGACACCCTGACCGTCTCTACGAGACTCTATGTCATCCCAAGTTAGACCTCTTAATTCACCAATACGAACCCCAGAGTTAGCAAGTACCAACACCAAGTGTTGTAGATAAAACCTTGCTCGGAAGTGCGTGGGATGTCCTTGACCATCCTCTTTAGATTTCCTAAGTCCCCTATACAACCTTTTATACTGGTCTCTAGTGAATGCCGGTCTCGGGTTCGCCGGTGAACCTATTACTGGAAATTTGATACGGTTTGGTAGGTATTCTCTGATCACCGCAAATTCAAAAACCTGTTTGATGCCAGCTAGTTCTCTAGTAATAGTGGTGTTCTTTGGTCTAGACCGCAGGTAATTAGACCTTCGATAATCAATCCACTCCTCTAAGTGAACTTCACGAACCTCAGAGATACCAGAGAACCTCTTGAAGAACGGAATGGCGTATCGCGTCATTTTTTCTACGTAATCTTTGACTAATTTAGGATCTTTATTTGCTGAAAGAAGTTGAGTGTCGCGCCATTCGTTCATTACATAAGCAAAAGACTTTTGATGGATGTTGCCAGTTCTATCTTGTAACAATATCAACTCACGATATTTTACTTCAGCGAGGTTCAATGCCTTTCGCGGGTCAGTTTCTCCAAGTGCGAACTTACGTCGTCCTAAGACGTTGACCAATTTGATACGGCAGTAGTATTTACCACTGTTTTGGTCACCTCGCGTATATAGTACGATTTCACCAAAATCACGAAGGTGTTTTTCTGAATTCTGTTCAAATTTATTCGCCATGTGGACATAGTACATAGGTACGAATAGGAAATAAAGAAAAGGGACAGAAAAGGGACAGGTATTTTGGATGGGATTTTAAGATAAAAACCCCCACAAACCTTGTATAACAACGATTATTATAAAATACAATCTTAGACCACTGTATTCATAATGCTGGGGTCGGTGGTTCAAGTCCACCCGTA
>Ga0206125_10004566_pt1 | contig 12168 bp, 9 predicted proteins | sample Helgoland_Spring_4_FD_148598 | JGI IMG/M metagenome (GOLD analysis project Ga0206125, IMG submission 148598) | Pelagic subsurface seawater microbial communities from Kabeltonne, Helgoland, North Sea - Helgoland_Spring_Bloom_20160331_1 | ecosystem: Environmental > Aquatic > Marine > Epipelagic ...
ACAGATTTCATAATCAACAGAGATAATAAAATATTTTGTTACCATAATTGGTAACAAAATATTTTATTATCTCTGTTGATTATGAAATCTGTTGATTTGTTACTGGTGTCTAAATTTACCATTATATTTAACACCATAATAGGTAACAAATATTAAAATTATTCAAATATTCTTATACATTTCATATTTTAAAAATTATTTATAATTCTATTACCTATTAGCGTAACAAGTTATAAATATTTTTTTAAAAATAACGAAATTGTATAATACCTTGTTGATTCTCACAACCACCTAATACAAGGTATTATATGCGTTACTATGTTGTAGAATGGAAATAATATATTATTTGTTATTTATTACCTACACGACCGCCACAACCACCGCGAGCACAACCACCTAATACAAGGTATTATATGCGTTACTATGTTGTAGAATGGAAATAATATATTATTTTTGTTATTTATTACCTACACGACCACCACCACCACACCCGCGAGCACACACACCTAATACAAGGTATTATACACATTACTATATTGTAGAATGGAAATAATATATTATTTGTTATTTATTACCTACACGACCACCACCACCACACCCGCGAGCACAACCACCTAATACAAGGTATTATATGCGTTACTATGTTGTAGAATGGAAATAATATATTATTTGTTATTTATTACCTACACGACCGCCACAACCACCGCGAGCACACACACCTAATACAAGGTATTATACACATTACTATATTGTAGAATGGAAATAATATATTATTTGTTATTTATTACCTACACGACCACACCACCGCACCCGGTTCGTTATATTATTCAAGGGTTGGATCCAAAATTATTGTATTCGCTATATTTTTTATTATTTTATTTTTTTCTATATTTCTAGTAGACAACATTCTTACTAAATCCATAATTATTGCTGTTTCATTTTCAGATTTTAAAAATGTTTCCTTTTTCATATGTTCATATATGTATTTCATTTTTTCACATTGAACCATGTCTAATGCGTTTGAAATTTTTGTCCCATTATCATTCTCCCAATTTGTTTCAGTTTTTACAAAAAACCTTGAATTTTTTATATCACTGCAATGAATCGGTCTATCTTGTAATTGCAACGTGTTCAAATTTTTAATTATTAAATTGCTCATACCTTCAACTAAACCATATTTTTGTGTTTTAAAAAGATCTGACATAGTAATTTGTAAATTACAGACAAAATTGTCTATGCTCATCGCATTACTACACTTTTCATCTAAAAAAACTTGAAATGTATTGTAATTATTTATAATTGTGGTATTTCTCTCTAAATCTTGGTTCTCTTTTTTTAGTTTATCTACTTCTGTTTCTAAATCAACCAATATTTTGTTTTTTTCAATCATTTTACAATTTTTACGATGCCTACATAGACCACTTTTGAATTTATACCGCTTGTTACAATCACTACAAACGTGTAGAATACAATTAATGGCTACTTTTTCGGCATTTTCGTTACCATTTTCTATAATTTTATGTTTCAGTGTGGAAATATGTTTAGTCCAATTACTACTTTTAGATGTAACATAGTCACAATAATCACATACAAATTTTTTGGTCGATTTTTGGCTACTTTTGTCACACATTCTATTACCCTATATGGGTAATAGAAAAGTAGCCCTAAATATATTTTTTATAGATTTTAGTGCCTTTTTTTAAGTACTACATAAGGACCCTACTAGAATTTTAGAATTTTTTATTTTATTTTTCTACTCGTTGTAGTGATTTTTTTCTTTTTTCCATGTTTTCAGACCTGATTTTATCCATGATCTTTTGTTGATTATATTCTTAATATTCCTGAATTTACTTTCAATATTTTGAAAAAAATAAAAAAACATAAAAACCTAAAAAAACATAAAAACCATATATTTTTATGTTTTACTTTTAATACAGATTGTTTGCATTTATGTTATGTCTATTTTCTCCTCCTTTTAACCGTTTTACGTCTTGATTTCTTTTTCCCTTTCTTTGACTTTTTATGTTTATATTTTCTTCGCTTTTTTGTTTTTCTGCCACCACCGTTATGTGGAGATTTTCGCTTTTCACCAGCACCAGCACCAGCACCATCACCAGCACCAGCACCACTATCTGGACCATCTGGAAATACTCTATCTTTATATGCTCGCAATGAATTTATAATTTCAAGCTTTTGGGCAGCGGACAATATTTTTAACAATTCTTCGCTTTTTTTTATAAGACTTATAACATCCAGACCAACACCTTTCATACCAGCATCACCCATCCATGAACCAAGTTCGTCTTCGGCTGGATGAATCGCACCAACACCAGTTTCGGCTTGGTATTCCCCGGCCAATGTTTGTGATTCACTTTGTTGATCTTGTTGTGACAACGTAAATAATCCCATTGCAATTCTAGAATTTGAAAACAATGTCGTCCATATTTCAATTAACTCTGTTATTTGTTCTACATGAGATCCATCAACTAGTTCTTTATTATAAACTTGACATGCTGAAATAAAATGGTCAGTATAATGTTGATCGTTACTTGGGTATTTCGTTCTAATATATTCAAAAATACTATATGTAGAAAACTCATCTGATGGTGTTATTTCTGATAATCGTGTTGTGGGTTTAATGCGTAACATATTAATTAGAGGACCAGTATTTCCAGGTATACCCCAACGAATTATATAAATAGCCATTGGAATTTTTTTACCACATGTAGCAACAGGATTTGAATCTGATTTACACCAAAAATTAGGTATTTTATTACCTTCCTTACCATATAAACTTAATCCATCTTTACGTAATTTACTCGTAAATAATTCTTCATTTCTACTCTGCGATTTTATTGACGCCATATCAATTTTTCTAATGTGCTTTGAAGATATATTTATATCGGGATCAAATAATCGAGCAGCTGCACTTCTCCTAGCACCTCCCATAGACGCATTTAAACCGTTAAATAAAAGCGGTGTTGGAGGGAAACCTCCAATATCCGCAGCACAATACCCGGGTAAGACGTTTATCATTGTACAAGTCTCGTATGTTTCGAGAGTTATAGGTTCAATATATTTAGCAGCCCGTTCCGGATCTCTATCATTCATTTTATCGTAATCTAATGTTACTTTATACTCGGGAGATTTTAAATATTCTGTTGGTGGGATTGACATATGCGTTGTGTGTAAAATTACTGTGTATTTTTTACCACTATCTATATATTCTTTTTGTTTATCTAATATCAATTGTTGCAATCGTTCATCTGGTATAACACATGTTCCCACTGTGGGATTGTCACTATCACGTGGTACTGAATAACACTCTTTTAAAAAACAAAAAGCGTCTATCCCCGATTCGTATAATTCAAAATCATCCTTTATTGGTTCTGCCATATAATATATATTTACATTTTTATATTATTATGACGAATATAATATTATAATATAAAATGGACGACATTATCAATTAAAAGACACGTCTAGTCCTCCTGTTCCTATAATACAGAATAAATATTAATCTGTTACAAAGATATTGTTCCCTTAACAGCTTGCTGTAAAAGGGATACTTGTCCTATTACACTTGATAAGTGGTATCAAGATAATAAAAAAAATGTAAATATTAGAGATATTAAATTAATAAAAGTTGATACACAAGGCAATTAATTATCTATTTTGAAAGGTGCTAAAACCTAATTTTATCTTGCAGTTTTTTAATTGTTGTAATATTGAACTTGAAACTGATAGTAATTTTATGAATATAATGAAACAAGTATCAAGTCATTACAAAAACGAAATCATTGCTATAATGAATTGGAAAGCGTTGTGTAATAAAACACAATCACAAGAAGTATTCAAAAAATATACAAGAATATTTGCTATTTCTACAAAAGGCGTTTTAGGTTGGGAATTATATGAAAAAAGTGGAATAAATACAGATAGATTATATGATTTTTTATAAACACATATAACAAATAAATACAAGAATAAATTAAAAATATAGAGTAAGTTTATAATGGTATCCAAAACCAAACACAGGAATACGGCGCGAAAAAGACGACATACTTTAAGGAGAAAGAAGCAACGTGGTGGGCAAACAGATGCAGAGCGGCATGCTGAACTTACTAGATTGTGGCGAGTGTGTGAGGGCGATAGGGATAGGGCTGAAGCAAAGGTGGTTGAATTAAATGCAAAGGTGGTTGAATTAAATGCAAAGGTTGCCCAATTGGTGTCAGAGAACGATCATTTAGTGGAAACGCACGACACCTCGGGCCCCATCAACGCGCAGGATATGCACGGCAACACGAAGCTACACCATTACGCCTCGCTCGGCAATCGGGTGGAAGTAAAACGGCTGATTGGAGCGCGGGCCGATCCAAACATCCAGAACAGGGATGGTTCCACCCCGGTTCTGTCACCCGCAAATTGGGGGGACCTCGGCATGGTTCGGGATCTGGTGGCGGGGGGTGCCGACCTGACCATCGCCAACCAGCGTGGCCAGACTCCCCTCAATATCGCCGAAGCAGCGAGGAATAGAGGAATCGTCGCATTGATCCGAGCACAGGGCGTGTCCCGTTAGACTCACACATGCATGCACTGAGTGACTGTGTGTGCTCATTGCTTCAATAAACGGTTGTAGGTATTCAGTTATAGAGTTATTAAACACAAATATAAAAAATATAGAGTAAGTTTATAATGGTATCCAAAACCAAACACAGGAATACGGCGCGAAAAAGACGACATACTTTAAGGAGAAAGAAGCAACGTGGTGGGCAAACAGATGCAGAGCGGCAAGAAGAACTTACTAGATTGTGGCTAGGACACGTACATGTGTGTGAGGGCGATAGGGATAGGGCTGAAGCAAAGGTGGTTGAATTAAATGCAAAGGTTGTTGAATTAAATGCAAAGGTGGTTGAATTAAATGCAAAGGTTGCCCAATTGGTGTCAGAGAACAATCCTTTAGTGAAAGAGAGAGAGCACATGTGGTCACCTCCCACACGATCAGACTCACTCGGAAATGAGTCGGATTATGACGCAGAAACCGATGATGGAGAGGAGTTGCACGTGGTCAAATTCGATTATGGTGGCAAGAGTTATCTCAAGACAGGAGACAACATGCTCTATAATCCAGCCGATTCTGAGTGCGTTGGCCGTTGGAATCCACTCACCAAAAAGATTGACAAAATTGATTTGTTCGGGTCGGATGAAGAGTCAGATGATGACATGGAGAGGGACGCGGAATAATTAGCAGCTACAAGCACAGACACGTAATTAGAACATCTAATCATAAAACAATTAATCACAACATTCTGCTGAATATGGAATAGGACCCTTCCAATTGAAACAGGTTCTACAAGCTATGTTATATTGGTTGGTGCGGTTCTCTTTCCTAAATAATAGAGCCAAACAGCACTTACATGGTTGGTGGTATTCATCATCATCATCTGGATACAATTCACAATGTTTTCTGTAATGAAATACGGGAGACCAAGAAATTGGGTCGGGTGAGCTTCTGTGAAATGCAATAAACAACTCCTCATCCATCCGAGCCGAGATCTCTCTTGTCATAGATCGCGTAACGACTTTATCTATTCTGGTTGTCATTGTTTTGTAATAAGAATAGAGAGATAAAAAATCAATTTTAGAAATTAAGTAGAAATTACTATTAAGAAACATACGTTTTTTACAAATATTTATCTACTTATGCATTTGTAGAAGTGTAAGCCTCAGTTTCCTCAAGAGATGCAATTTTATTTTGAAATTCGGTGTTATCACGAGTTAGTCGTTGAATTTCCACTAAATTGTCTTGGATATGTTGTTTAATGATAGCGATTTTATTTTCTTTCATTTGCATTGTAATCAATTTATCACCTTCGTCTTCCTCTTCTCCACCAGTCAAATGCATATCAGTTTCACCATCATCAGATTCTCCATCATCATCAGATTCTCCATCATCATCGGATTCTCCATCATCATCGGATTCTCCATCATCATCGGATTCTCCATCATCATCGGATTCTCCATCGTCATCAGAGAAAGGGATTTTATTTTTTTGGTTGCCTCTCATCAGATGCTGGCAGATTCTCCTTGCATTCTCGTCGTTCTCAAGTTTTCTAATTTCTTGTTTAAGAACATTAATGTAAAGATTCATAATAGAAGGAAGTGCCCCACTTGCACTTTTCCAAAGTCCAACTCCTTCATCTGTCGTTTTTGTTTCCTCTTTTTCTTGTTCGGTTATTCGAATCTCTTCTTTGATATCTTCTTGCGAAGTAAATTCATATTTAATAGGACAAGTTTGGTTCAAATCTTCCATTTTGATTTTTTTCTTTGGTGTGGGAATCAAATTGAATTTTTCTTTATATCTGTTAATAAGGATAACAACCTCTCCCTCTCTTGCCGAGTTCATATCCTTATATCCACTATCAAGGCGTTTATAAAGTTCCGTTTTGAATTCCACATCCCATGATGTATGTGCATCGGGTTGAATTTTTTTATTTCCGCCACATTTTGTAATCTTATCAAATATTTTTATTCCATCATTTTCTGAAACACAGACTTCAATATAAAGACCACGATATCTATGCATACCTGGATTTTTTCCAAATAGATTCGGGGTAGAAACCAAAGATCCACATCTTGTAAAATAGATGGCTCCGGTACCAATTTGTATTCCTTGACGTTCAAGGAGTTTCAAATTTTTTTCATTGAAGGCTCTAGCATTAAATTTTATTTTGACAAAGCTATCACTTGGATAACTGCCATTTTCATTCCAAGGTTCAATTACCAATTCGTGGTCACTATTATAATAACAAACACAAATAGAAGTGCTCGTCCAGAAAGCATGTTTATCCTGCAACTGAGTATCTGTTATATAAAATTTTTCTGTTGTAACTTCATTACCACTTATGATTGGACATCCAGATAGATCCCAAGTCTTGAAGAGAAACGGGTGGTCAATTTTTTCAGGAGTATAAGCAGTTTTGAATAGTTTAACTCGTTCCCTATACAAAGACGGGTTTCCTTGCTGCTCAAGTTCTTCATAAATAGTAACAACCATGTTATCAATTGTATCATCAAAATCTGGTTTCATCATTTTAATATATTTAATTACTTCATTATATTCATCTGACTTTTTTTCAATAACACAAATATTGGCATACCAGGTGTTATATTTAACGATGTCGGCATATGTCATTTTGTTTCTGTAACATTTTCCCATGTAACAAGAATATGTTTTTACGACATTAGCTTGTTTGATAGAAGAATGGTTCGCGCCTATGTTGTAACCACTGCTTTCGGAAGGGCAAAATTTATATCTTTCTGTTCCCCCAGTTGTATACCTAGAACCCTTGGAACAATTGAGAAATTCTAGTTTTTCAGGAGGGAAAGACGAGTCTGACCCAGTGACAGTTTTGTTTTTAAATTGCAAATAACCATATACATTAGCCCGACCATGAACCATGGCATTTTCAGGGTCTTCAAGTGGGAATCGGTCGCCGTCCTGAAGTTTTCTGAGACTATGGATTTGCTGTTCCATGGTCTCACGATAATCAACATGTTGAGAAGTGTGGAGCGGCGCTTCAATTTCAACACGATTTTGTTGAAGTTCTTGAGGTGTTTTGTTAATTGGTAGGCTTTGAATGTTGGCCGACATGATTGGTGATGCTTTGTTCCTGGTCTATTTTTATTTCAATTTTCCAAATTATAACATGTAGTTTTCTATCTACTTAAAAAATACATGTTATAATGATATATATATGACTGAAGTCGAAGTGCTTTTAATACCAACCCCAGAATGTAAGGATTTCTTTTCTCTCTCAATGGAAGAGAAAACAAAGGTAATAGCATTAGGTTTGTTATTTCGCAGACATGGTGCGAATAAGGTTCAGTTTTGGGAAAATTCAGAATGGGAAGGTAAGATTTCAGCCTTGGAATTGGAGAAAAATAATATAATCGACAGTTTAAAACAATCGATTATATCACAATCAAAAGAATACGCCTTATCGGTTGATTTTATAAAAGATAGTCAGCGTATCATCTATAAAAATGAAATAGACACATTAAATGTAAATGTTAAGACCCTTGAATCGGATTTGGATGCGCGTAATAAACAGTATAATGACTTATATAGTTCATTAAGTGATAAACTAGAATTAAAATTTAAGGATCAGCAAGACTTGATGAGAGAAGAACAACAATCATTGAAACAAAATCTGAGAGAGCTTGAAATTAAAAAAGATGAAAAGATTAGAGATCTTGAAATTAAAAAAGATGAAAAGATTAGAGTCCTTGAAGAAAAACTTGAAATGCAAAGAAATAAATCCGAACAAATGATGAGATTAAATGAAAACTCCGCATTAAAGGGGAAACTTGGAGAACAAATTATGGAAAACCAATTAAATTTATTGTTTCCAAGTTCGGAAGTATTAGATGTACATAAAGAGGGACATAGAGGGGATTTTGTTTTAAAGGATGGTGATTTCGCTATGATGGTGGAGAATAAAGCTCACAATAAGGGGGCAAATGTTCAAAAGGTGGATATTGATAAATTATATAAAGATTGCGACGATGAAAGGAATAACGATATTCAATGCGCTATTATGACTGCGTTACATAATGGAATATGTAACAGAGATGATTGGGAGTTTGAAGTTAGAAATGGGAAACCAATTCTGTTCTTACATCATGTAAGCAGCGATTGGAACAAATTACCATTGGCTGTAAAGTTCTTAAAATTAATAGTGCAACAGAAGGATTTGGATTTATCTAATAAAGAAATCCAAATAAGATTTAAAAATGTTGCTTCTATAATAAAGAGGAATTTTACAAGACAGCGGAAAATATTGGATAAATATTGTAGTGAACAAAAAGTATGTATTAGTCAATTTGAGGATTCTATAGTTGATTTATTTACATTAGTTAATATGAAGTATTAACTTTGAAAGCATCGCGCTTGGTTTCGATACCTACATTAATACTGATATAAATGTTCTGATATCATAGTGAAAGACCAATCAGCACCATTTAAATTCAATATATTTCCTTTATCGTCGTACAGTGTTACCTTCATTCTCTCTATATCTACTGGTCCAAAATAGTTACGGATATTTAAAGATAATGGACCACTTAGTTCTGTTATAAGGTCACCAAATTGCTTTTCGCTTGATTTTATAGGAATAATTGCAAATACATTAGTAGTTGAAGGGGGTGTGATTTTATCACTAGTGGCGTTTTTTCGGTTCTTAATTATCTCGTTTATAGAATATTGTTGTTTTTTTGTTATAATAGGCGGGGTACCTTGACTATAAACGGGAGTTGATACATATGTATGATCTTGATAATTTCCAGAAGTGTTTGGTGGGATACAATCTGGTTTGGTAACTTGCATCTGGTTAATAGTTCCAGGTTGATAGTATTTTGGGAGCGCTAATCTGGATTCAGTATCTTGTATAGTAACTAAACCACTATTTATTCTGTTTGTATTAAAGTCGTCAAGGACAATAATAATATATTTTGTTCCGGTTAAATTCGGAACAGATTCTGCCGAAAAAGTGGTGGAATTGGGTGTGGGGGGGTCGGTTATAGGGGGGTATGATGGGTCACGAAATCCTAATAACCACCCTAGATTATTATTAACTTTTGGATTAACCTTACTTTTTTCGGTCGGTGGATATTTGTTAATCCCACCCCAAAAGGTTATTATAATTTCTGGTTGATCTGGCAGCTTAATATCAAATTTACCTGTTGTTGGGTTGTAACTAAATGTCATTGCATCATTCACATTTAGACAATTATTTATTTGAGTATTTATTTCATCTGCTATAGTTGTATTTGTATAATTGCCCGGTGGAACAATTATAGTTGTTGGTGTATTATTGACACAAGTTATTGTGAAGCAATTTAATCCTTCTATAATATTATACCAAGTATACGGGATTTGTAAAGAATATAATTTTATACTTATCACATTAGTAAGAGAATCTGAAAGGTCTAATGAGAAATTAGAACTGCTCCATGTGCTGATATGTGGTGTAGAAATGTCTGTATATTTATTAATGCCTTTGGTGCTAGGCACATTATTTTGTCTAAATTGACTATCTATGTTTACAATGCGAGAAAATGTGTTTTTAAGATTGGGATTGAGTGTTCCGTGGGCAACAGGGACATCATAGTTTTGATTTATACCAAGTTGTTTTCGTTTCATAATAATATGGTCGTTATCATTATAAATTTCGACAGATTGCGGGCGCTTAGTAATTTTTTCATTTTGAGTTTGGTCATTTTGGGGTAAATACTGGGTTTCTCTCCAATCGTCATCCTGACTAGTTTCTGATTCAATAAATCCAAGCAGTTTTTTCTGGGCTTCTCTAAAAAATATAGATAAATTTGTATTTGTAGTTGAGTATTTTTCTATATAAAAATTTGTTTGATGAATAATATTATTTCTTGTAAGTTCTTCAATTTGAAGAATTTGTAATAATTCTTCTGGTGTATACTCCTCTATGTTTTCTGCATCCATTATATATATTCACTTAATTTATTTAATAGATTATATTTCTATAATATAATCTTTTAATTTATCGTCTTTATAAAAAAATTGAATTCTTAAATGGAGTTATAATCATTTAAAACACCATGACTGAACAATGCCCGATATGTATCGAAAACTTTAATGGGTCTATTCGTTCCAAAATCACGTGTCCAAATAATGAATGTGGATATGAAGTATGTAAGGATTGCACGCGAACATATATTCTTTCAACTACAAAAGATCCATGTTGTATGCAATGTAATAAGAAATTTCCAAGCAATTTCAACGTTATAGAACTTAATCGTTCTTTTATGGAAGGTGATTATAAAAAACATCGGCGTGTTCTGCTCCTTGATAGGGAGATGAGTAAAATGCCTGAAACTATGTTTGTAGCACAGCAACAAAAAGAAATAAGGGTGCTTGAAACAGAAAATAGTTTACATAGAATAACAATAGGTAAACTGAAAGTTGAAATGCATGATCTGCAACATAAATGTAACATGAATTATCGTAAAATATACGAGATGCGGCACGGGAAAGGTAACGTTGAAGAACGTGGAAAATTTATAATGCCTTGTTCTGATGAAGGGTGCCGAGGTTATCTTTCTACTTCTTATAAATGTGGGATTTGTAATTTGTTTACGTGTCCTAAATGTATAGTGATTGTTGGGGATTCTAAAACCAATGAACATGTATGTGATGAAGATGTTGTTAAGAATGTTGAATTTGTGAAAAATACAACAAAACCTTGTCCTGGATGCGGCGAACGAATCTTTAAGTTGGAAGGTTGTGATCAGATGTGGTGTACTGAGTGTCAAACAGCTTTTAGTTGGAAGACTGGGCGAATAGATATGACAGGTTCTGTCCACAACCCACACTATTATGAGTGGCAAAAGAATAATAAAGGGGGTGTACCAAGGAATCCAAACGATATACACTGTGGGGGTTTGCCTGATTGGTGGAATATGCGACGAAAATTGATGAAATATTGCCCTACGGAAAACCATGTAAGTAAGGTGGGATCCATTACAACCAATGGGAATTTCTATCCAGAATGGATAGAAAAACTAGGAGTCCTTCATAGAACAGTAAACCATATTACTGCTGTCACACTTGTTGACACAAGGGAAAAAATACGCGATTTTGAGAATTTACAAAGGGTTAGGATTGATTATATTTTGCAAAGGATATCAAAGGAAGAAATGGGTAAAATAATTAGTAGAAAGGACAACCTACGTAGAAAATATACAGAACTTGTAGACATTTACGAAATATTGAGTATTGTTGGAATTGATATTTTCAGATTTATTAACACCATGATTGACGGTCAGTACTCGTATCCGATTACCACCACCACAGATAATAATATTATGAATTTTATCGCTCACATAGAAACAAAGTTTGAAGAGTTTGATAAACTTCGTATATATTGTAACAGTCAACTTGAAGTTATTAGTGTCACATATAATCAAAATGTATTACAAATATCCGATTCATTTGGTACTGCGACAGAAAAGTTTAGTTTATCGAAACTTAAAAATGATGGTAAAAAAGTTATTAAAAAGATAAATATAGATGAAAATATTATTGTGTCTTCTGGTGGTGGGGGTGCAGCAGCAGCTTCTGGTGGTGGGGGT
>Ga0206125_10004573_pt1 | contig 12150 bp, 8 predicted proteins | sample Helgoland_Spring_4_FD_148598 | JGI IMG/M metagenome (GOLD analysis project Ga0206125, IMG submission 148598) | Pelagic subsurface seawater microbial communities from Kabeltonne, Helgoland, North Sea - Helgoland_Spring_Bloom_20160331_1 | ecosystem: Environmental > Aquatic > Marine > Epipelagic ...
CCAATAGCGGCAAGAATGGCAGCAATGATGATCTTTGTCTGGTGGTTATCCATGAATTGATCGAGTTTGCTCGGTCCCAAATCGATTTCTGCGATGGGCGCACTAGTTTCTGGAGTTGGTTGTGATGATGATTCAGCCATGATGTCTGTAGTTTGTGCACTCTAGTTAAAGCGCGTATTTCTGCGGGTGATAGCGGAGGACGAGCATCATGGCAATTGAATTTAGTATTTATCATTGGGCCTTTATCATTTAGGGCTAGTGCCGTGCAGGAGCTCAACCAATTAACCAACTCAAACCGCAAGCGTATCGATGGCTTGCTCTACGGCATTTTAGACACGGGCTACGTTGAGCTAGAGCGCATGCAGCACGTTGCTGAGCAGCTGATAGAGGGAGGAGTTGGTGTATTGCAGCTGCGAGCCAAAGGCTATGACAGCGATGGTGTGATTAAATTGGTGCGAGAATATGCACCACGTTTGGCCGAAATGTGCAAGTCGCAGGGCATTCCCTTTGTGATCAATGATTTTTCAGCGGCAGCGGTGGAGCTGCAGGCCGATGGGCTGCATATTGGTCAGGACGACGGCTCGTTAGCGGATGTCAGAAAGGTGGTTGGGCAGCGCATGCTGGTCGGTCGGTCGACGCACTCACTTAGTCAGGCCCGGGCCGCGCTGGAGGAGGGTTTTGACTACATCGGTTTTGGCCCCTTGTTTCCAACACCGACCAAAGAGGGACGCCCTGGGATCGGCATCGAGGATGTTTCTCAGGTGGAAAAAGAGGTTGGCAGCCAGATTCCTGTCTTTTGCATTGGTGGCATCAAACCGCAAAATCTGGAATTGGTTCTTGCCTCTGGGGCACGACGTGTGGTCATTGTCTCTTCATTACTGCAGGCGGAGGATGTTACCAAGGCCACACAGCATATCCTTACTGAGCTGCGTGCAGGTTAGTATAACCAACCAACGATCCTTATTATATCATGTCCATTATCATCGGCGGAACCATCGCTATCGACAACGTATCCACGCCTACTGCCAAGGCTGAAAATTTACTGGGAGGTTCGGCTGCCTATGCGTCCTTATCGGCGAGTTATTTTTGCAAGCCCGCCCACCTCGTCGGTGTGGTAGGGCACGATTACCCAGAACATCATCTCAGTATGCTTGAGGACCGCGGAGTTTCACTCACCGGTGTGGCGAGATCTGATGGCGAATCATTCACCTGGACCGGCGAGTATCATGAGAACATGAATGACCGCACCACTCACCGAGTAGGTTTGAACGTGCTGGAGAGTTGGCAAGTTGAGATCCCAGCTGAAATTGCAGGCAGCCGCATTGTGGTGCCCGCAAACATGTCACCGGACAACCAGATCCAGATGCTTGACCAGTGCACTGCGGAGCAGAAGTTTGTCATTGCCGACACCATGGACCTATGGATCGAGATCGCCAGCGAGCGGCTTGACGAGGTGATGCAGCGTATCGACTTGCTGGTCATCAATGAAGGCGAGGCGCGTGAGTATGCGGGGGTTAACAACCTGATTCTGGCGGGAGAGAAACTTTTGGAAAAAGGCCCGCGCTATGTGGTCATCAAGCTGGGTGAGTTTGGAGCGATCCTGTTCGGCCCGGACAATGCTATGTTCCGTTTTCATGCCTGGCCACTACGTGAGATTGTTGATCCTACCGGAGCAGGGGACACCTTCCTCGGTGCCATGGGCGGTTACCTAGCCTCACTAGGTGGCACTGATTTTTCCTTTGAGCAAATTAGAGATGCCATTTTACGTGGTTCCATACTCGCCAGCTTCACCTGCGAGGACTTCTCCACCCGCAGACTTGAGACCGTCACCGAGCAGCAGATCCACGAGCGGCTTGAGGGACTCAAAGCAATGAGCCACTGGGATTAATACCACGCGTAAATTCTTGCTTGTGCTGAGGCATCTGATGAATAGTTTTCTGGACCTAAGGAGGGATGGCTGAGTTGGTTTAAGGCGCTCGATTCGAAATCGAGTGTAGGTTTATAGCCTACCATGGGTTCGAATCCCATTCCCTCTGCCATTACCCCAGCCCTTCTATTAGGGCTGGGGTAATGGCATCAGGCGTGGGCCGAAAACCCTTTGCGAGCTGCGCGAGTAAGGGTTTGAACGCACACGCCAGTGCGTGCATCACGCATTTTACCAGATCAGAAATCCGGAGGAGGATTTCTGCTAGCCCGTATAGCCCTGCAATAAGCTCCGCGCATTCTTGATATGCCAAGCCTCCAGTGATTGGAGGTAGCTTCATCAATCCGCACGCTGGGTGTGTTGACGCTGCCCCGTTCTGGCGCACCATCGTATAAGGCGCTCGACTTGGCTGCACTGTGCTTGCTAGCTTAGCCTCATGGAAGATTCATGGGGATTGGTTGAATGGTTTATTTCTCTTATATTCACATTACTTGGCTTCCTTTTTGGATGATTCAACGCATCCATCGTATAGCTCACTCGACTTACATCTTGCCACGCCACCAAGTGCTAGGAGTGCGGTGCTGTGTGGTTCGGGGCAAAAGAAAAACCCGCAACCTGTGAAGGAAGCGGGCTTTGGAAAAGGTGAAAACAACTTACTTTACGGGTGTGATCACCAGACTGCGCTGTGTCTTCCCTGGAGCGTAGTATGTCCCGGCAGCGATGTCTTGTTTCTGGAAGACCACTCCGTCACCGACCTTGGTTTGTCCCAACTCAGGATCGGTGATATAAAATTTGGTAAGGCCCTTCTTCTTCAGAACTTTCACTTTCTCGCCGGTAGCTGCCTTATACAGAAGCTGTTTTTTGTTCCCTGCAGTCCTCACGAGTTCAACTGCCTCACCGAAATCGCCATCGCCGGCTCCCACATCAACGATCACATTGGGCTTGGTTGCTGGATCTCCTGCAATAACTCCCTCACGCTTGTAGCGTGATCCAATCAGGTCGCGCACTAGGCTAAATCGATTCTTTTTGTTGCCGGGCTTACGCCAGTGGACTGTGCCATCACAGTCGCTCACCCCCTCGATATCACGGAAGCTAACCAAGCCGCCAACCCAACCTTTGTCGTCAAGGTAGAGTGTGCTAAAGAGCGGCATTTCACCATCAGCAGTGACATTACACTCCGCCGTCCACTTGCTGCCGTCTCCTAGCAGACCTGTGAGCTTGGCGGTGCCGCCGCTCATTACCTGCATGGCACCATAGCCGTGGCCCTGAGGCTTGGTGGGTGCAGTCTCTTCGCCGGGGATGAGTAAGGTGTAGCGCCCTGCCAGGCTGCCTACCTCACCGGACTTGACCACTACCACTGTGGCGGTTTTTTTACCGCGCTGGACGGTCCCCTCCAGCTTGTAGTTGCCACTTTCTGTTTTCGCTAAACGTAGATTAACGGTAGCAGGCAGACCCTTCTCTGGGGTGATCACTTTGGAATAGTGCCCCTTCTTGCTGAATACCCCTTTGAGAACATACTCATTACTGCCAAAGATCATCCTCGCGGAAAACCCTCGTAACTCCTGGATTACAATGCCCTCGAAGCGGCCCAGAATCTTGCGCCCATTCTCTGAGGCAAGGAAGCCACTGTAATCATCTCCGGCTGCGGCTTTGCGGAAGCTGACTTCGGTAGATGCTGGAGGGCTGGCTGGTTTAGAAGCTTGATCGATCGCAAAATAAATGGGGAAAGTCGAATAGCCATTCCAATAGGGCGAAGTGAAACCGTAGCTGCCGGGCAGGTAGCTGACGGTGAAGCTGTCGGCAGTGAGAAAAAAAACATCACGGCCAAAGCTCGCAGGAGCATTGCCGAGGAAGGTGACGCTGGTCAGCTTGCTGCAGCCAGAGAAAGCACCCTCGCCGATGCTGGTGACACTGTCCGGGATAGTGACGCTGGTCAGGCTGCGGCATCCTTCGAAAGCTTGGTCGCCGATACTGGTGATATTGCCTGGGATGGTGATGCTGATCAGGCTGTTGCAGTAATAGAAAGTAGCGTTTCCAATGCTGGTGACACCCTTGCCGATGGTGACACTGGTCAGCTTGGTGCAGCCAGAGAAAGCCTCGTCGCCGATACTGGTGACATTGTCTGGGATGGTGATGCTGGTCAGGCTCCAGCACTCACCGAAAGCCTGTCGTCCGATGCTGGTGACACCCTTGCCGATAGTGACGCTGATAAGGCTGCGGCATCCTTCGAAAGCCTGGTCGCCGATACTGGTGACATTGTCCGGGATGGTGATGCTGGTCAGGCTGGTGCAGTAATAGAAAGTAGCGTTTCCAATGCTGGTGACACCCTTGCCGATGGTAACACTGGTCAGCTTGGCGCAGCCAGAGAAAGTCTCGTCGCCAATACTGGTGACATTGTCTGGGATGGTGATGCTGGTCAGGCTCCAGCACTCACTGAAAGCAGAGTTTCCAATGCTGGTGACTCCCTTGCCGATAGTGACGCGGGTCAGGCCGCGGCATCCTTCGAAGGCCTGGTCGCCAATGCTGGTGACATTGTCTGGGAAGGTGATGTTAGTCAGGCTGTTGCATCCTTTGAAAGTAGCGTTTCCAGTGCTGGTGACACCCTTGCCGATTGTGACACTGGTCAGCTTGGTGCAGCCAGAGAAAGCCTTGGTGCCAATACCGGTGACATTGTCTGGGATGGTGATGCTGGTCAGGCTCCAGCACTCACTGAAAGCACCTTCGCCGATGCTGGTGACTCCCTTGCCGATAGTGACGCGGGTCAGGCCGCGGCAGCCAGAGAAAGCCTCGCCGCCAATACTGGTGACATTGTCCGGGATGGTGATGCTTGTCAGGCCGCGGCAGCCAGAGAAAGCCATGGTGCCAATGCTGGTGACATTGTCTGGGATGGTGATGTTAGTCAGGCTGTTGCATCCTTTGAAAGTAGCGTTTCCAGTGCTGGTGACACCCTTGCCGATTGTGACACTGGTCAGCTTGGTGCAGCCAGAGAAAGCCTTGGTGCCAATGCTGGTGACATTGTCTGGGATGGTGATGCTGGTCAGGCTCCAGCACTCACCGAAAGCAGCGTTTCCAATGCTGGTGACACTGTCCGGGATGGTGACCCTAGCCAGGCTGCGGCACCCTTTGAAAGCTTGGTCGCCAATATTGGTGATATTGTCCGGGATGGTGATGTTAGTCAGGCTGTTGCATCCTTCGAAAGTAGCGTTTCCAGTGCTGGTGACACCCTTGCCGAAGGTGACACTGGTCAGCTTGGTGCAGCCAGAGAAAGCCTTGGTGCCAATGCTGGTGACACTGTCTGGGATGGTGATACTGATAAGGCTCCAGCAGTCACCGAAAGCAGCGTTTCCAATGCTGGTGACACCGTTGCCGATGGTGACGCTGGTCAGGCTGCGGCACCCTTTGAAAGCAGCGTTTCCAATGCTGGTGACATTGTCCGGGATGGTGATGTTAGTCAGGCTGTTGCATCCTTCGAAAGTAGCGTTTCCAGTGCTGGTGACACCCTTGCCGATGGTGACACTGGTCAGCTTGGTGCAGCCAGAGAAAGCCTTGTCGCCAATACTGGTGACATTGTCTGGGATGGTGACGCGGATTAGGCTCCAGCACTCACCGAAAGCCTGTCGTCCGATGCTGGTGACATTGTCTGGGATGGTGATGCTGGTCAGCTTGCGGCAGCCATAGAAAGCACCTTCGCCGATGCTGGTGACACTGTCTGGGATGGTATAGCTCCCAGCAAGATCACCGGGGCAGGTGACCAGTGTGGTTTTGTCTTTGTTGAAAAGCACGCCATCAAGACTACTGTATTTATTGTTATTCAGCCCCACCGTGATGCTGGTCAGGCTGCCGCAGAGCCAGAAAGCTTGTTCACCGATGCTGATGACACTGTTGCCGATGGTGACACTGGTCAGGTTGGTGCAGCCATAGAAAGCACCTTCGCCGATGCTGGTGACACTGTCCGGGATAGTAATGCTGGTCAGGCTCTCGCAGTCAGCGAAAGCCTTGTCGCCGATGCTGGTGACTGGCTTGCCATCAAAAATGGTGCTGGGGATAACAACGTCTCCCGTGGCATCCTCAGGGTAATCGGTGATTGTAACCTCGTCGTCATTGATAAGTTCATAGTCAAACAGGCCAAACGTGGCCGCATGGCTTGCACTGCTAATGGCTACGATAAACAGCAGACACAAAAGTCCGCACAGGGTGGTTCTTGTTTTCATGGTTGTTATAGGTTTGAAATGTTCTGTTTCGATACGGAGGCAGTTCTTAAGTGAGATGCTAAGAAGAACAAGAGTAGAATGGCTGGGTGCTATGTCCGTCAGCTTAATAATACCCTTCGTGACAGGCCAGTTAAAACAGTTTATATTAAACTAGTTCCGACAATAAACATTTCTAATGGATTAAAAAGCAAAAAATGAGATCTTAAAATCTAGGGCGCGGTGATGCTTGAGCTGAAAGCTCACCAGTTCATCCAGTGAATAAAAACCTTGCAGCTCCTCAATGGCTCGCTCAGCTTGGTCAATATCAACCTCGCCCAAGGTGGTTAGCTTGAGCGGAGCGAAAGCAATTCCATTCCCTCTACCACTTTTCAGCCCAGCCTGCACGGCTACCCCCGATAACAACGAGTCGAAAAACATCTTTGTAAAAACCATCTATTTCATTACCCGAGACGGGTGCTGCCATCCCAGATAAAGTCTATATTCCAGAGGTGGAGACAATATCTGCAATATTGATAAAAATATGCGGGTTGCCATCAGTGCGTGGGTTGTGTATGGGTTAGCCATGCAAATATTGTTTTTCAGCTGGCCTATGGGCTATCACCTGCCAGCGATGTCACCAAACCGTATCTTCCCCAAGCCAGCGTCCTTGAGCAGATGATCGACTAGGATAGGAATAGAGGAGATATGTGTGGTCCTCTGAGTAATGAGCCATGAGTGATGATAGAAATATACCGCCCCAAAGTTCTGGCAGCAGATAAACTATTCAAAAAACCAAAATAGAGCCTATTACCCTTCCTCAATTAAATGCCTTCGCCAAGTAGAATTAAACCAGCTCAATAAAACGACAATAACGACAAGCCATGAAAACAAAAACAGCATTACTCATCCTATCTCTCTGCATGGTAAGCTGTGCGCAAAACGACAGCGATGATCGTGGAGATAGCAAGTCCGGCACGAGCATGATAGATGCCAGGCCGATGGTATCAAGGCAGGTTGCGCATCAGTCTAGGATCAATCACACATGGCAATGGGCGGTGATGGGGCTGACCATGGACGAGCTGGTGCGTCGCTTCGGGCCTTCAGAAAGATTGAATTCCGGTCAATACCTTTTTAAGAAGTTTGATCCTGAAGTGCATGCCAACTGGTCCATCACAGTTGACATGTGGCAGGATACCCATAACAGGCAGCCCGTTGTGCATCAGGTCCGTTTTGAGCGTCGGGTCAGGTTCTCCGCCGAGGACTTAAGACTTCTCAGGGAGATCAACTCAAAAGGCTTGAAATGGGAGGGCTCTGGCGCCGGAAAGGGCTGGTTCATGTATAAAACCGTTGTGCCCAATGGGCCGGGTGTGCAGCCCAATCCCATCGCCCAACCGGAGTTGCGTGCTGGCGTTAAACACATGAATGCTCGAGGCGAGGCTTCGGAAACAGTTATCTATACGCTGAGATTTCATTAGGGTAACTAGATGCCAGGGCTGAAGGCTCAGGGCCAGCAGCTCAGTAAGGGGCGTCCTTCATCCAGATAGCCTGGAGAATGTCTATCTGGCATCAGGCGTGGGCCGAAAACCCTTTGCGAGCTGCGCGAGTAAGGGTTTGAACGCGCAAGCACCCTGATGCACGATGATGAAGGGTGGAGAAGTGGCTAGTTTCTAAAAAGGCTTTCTACTTCGCTGACGGGTAGCCATGTGTAATCACCCTCTTTGAGTTGGGTGAGTTTTTTCTGCACGTCGATGGGCAGTTCGTGGATGACTTGATCGGCTTGGTTGGCGGGGATGGCTAAGTTCCATATATCGCAGTCCTCTTGGTTGACAAGATCGCTGATTGCCTTGGCCAGGTCACTGAGTTGGCGTTTTTTTTGCTCAGTTTTTCTACCGTGTGCTTCACCGTGTTTCATCGCTGTTGAGCTTCCAATGGATGAGCCCCCTGGAAATCGGCCGTCGTCATCAGAACGCTTGGTTGGATCTGGGTGGGTCGGGTGTAATTCGACATTGATTTTTTCGATGACCGGCTCTGCCGATAAAACGAAGTCTTTCGATAGGGAATAGGCACAGAGGCATTCCCTGTTGACTAAGATAATGAGTTTCTTTTTCATAGTTTGTTAGGATGCTGAATGAAGTGCCGTTTGCTGATCAATGATGTTCTGCATCACAGTGGGGCTGGCATGATTCACTTGCTTGGTCTGAATGTTTTTTGGTGTTGGTTTGCGTAGTTTAGGTTTGCGAGGCGTAGGTGCTGATTTTCGAAAAGGTCGATACCGAGAACTCCATCATACGCGTTCTCATCCACCTTCACTTAGAGCGCATCATAGTGGGGATCAGAACGGTAAACTGCGCAATTTTTGGCAATGATTGCGCAGATCTTGTAGCAGTAGCCTCACTCTTGCGCTCACTCTCAGCGCATGCACGCTTGAAAGCTGAACCTGACTTAAGCTGTTCCTTACTTAAGCGGGGTTATCACATGGAATGTGAGAGCCTGTCTTGCCCTGAGAATGCAGCGTGTTGGCGGTATTCTCTTGGGGACTCACCGGCAAATTTACAAAATGACCGGTTAAACTGGGACAGGGATTGGAAACCAACTTCGTAGGCAATCTCGGTGATTGGTTTGGTAGATTGCTGGAGCTCGTTTTTTGCCAGCTCGATGCGATGCCGATTGGTGAACTCAGTGAGGGTCATGCCGGTGGATTGCTTGAATAGCTTGCAGAAGTAAAAGCTGCTGACATTGACTTCACAAGCAATCTCAGCGAGAGAGACTTTTTCGTCGATCCGCTCGGTGATGTATTTTTTGGCCTTGCGGATGAGCTCGGGCTCCTGTGGCTGGCTTTCCAAGATCAGGCGGTTGAGTAATTCGGCAAGCTGTAGGGAGACAATGTTGAGCAGTGTGATCATGCTTCGGTATTGTATCTCATCGAATACTGGGGTGTTTTGATGAGCGTTGATGGCCTCCGTTTGTTCGGCTTTTGAATAACCGCTGGCCGCTAATACTTCACGGAGATCATGGGCGTGGGTAGCGCTCGGCTTTTCGGTGAAGACCTGGCCGGTTTTAAGAAAGGCAATGGTTTCTTTGCCAAGTCTGAGTGGCACTGAGGTTTCTTTGAGCCCAGCAAAGCAGGTGTGAGTGTAGGTCTGTATATTAGAGCGGGAAAGGATGAGTTTCTGCTCCTGTTTGCATTCTTCGCATGTGCCATGCTTAAGATTGAGTCCGCGGCAGAATGGGTTCTGGTTTGGGCTGGTGTGGCAGGGGTTGAATTGGGCATCATGCGCGTTGATGATGACCAGAGGAAGTCCGGTCGCTTTGCGGAATGAGTCCTGACATATCTGATAAAAAGGTGAGCTTTTTAAGCTCTCAATGAGGTGACTTGCTGGTGCTGTGGAATGGGCCATGTTGCTTTTGTGCCTGGCGGCGTTGGAGGGTGGAGAGACAGCAAGGGCGATCCATCAAAATAATAGACTAATAACTAATCTATCAGTTAGTTATTGGTGATCAAGAAAAAATGACGCTGCCCTACAGGGCCCAACGTTTCAGCTTATCTCGATAGTGCAATATAAGGGAGATAGATGACAATTGGCGGCGAGTGAGCGATGGGTTTTTGGTCTAGGCTGCAGCTGGGATTAGAACAAGCCCCACTGAAATGATGGAAAAAATAATGAAAACAAAAAGACAAAAAATAAGCTCTATGAGCGGCATCGCGAGCATTGGTGCCCGCACTGGAATAGCATGCTTGCTGCTGATGCTGGTCGCCTGCGGAGGCAAGGAGAAGAAAATGGCAAAGGGTTTTGTTTTGCCAGCGGGTGATGTCGAAAAAGGCAAGCAGGCATTTATCGAGTTAAAGTGTCACCAATGTCACAGCGTGGCTGGCGAGCTGCTACCTGAGAATGTTGAGCCATCGTTGGTCAAACTACACCTTGGTGGTGAGGTCTACCGTGTGAAGACATATGGTCAGCTAGTGACATCGGTTATCAACCCCAACCATAACCTATCGAAGGATTATTTGTTAGGTATCGACAAGGAGCAACGCGAGGGTGCTCAATCACCGATGCCATCCATGGTCGATCAAATGACCGTTGATCAAATGATCAATATCGTGGCGTTTCTTAATGCCCATTATGTCAAGCTGGAGCCCGAGTATGAGGTGCCTTATTACGGACCATAATAGCTTCACCATAACAGCTTCACGATAATAGCTTCATAAGGGCTCCTCCACCTATTAAACGAGGAGCTTGACCGCTGTTGCTTTGTATTGGGGGCATTTGGACATCGGATCCACAGCGGGCCCGGTGATTTGATTGGTGTGCGTCTCGGGAAAGTGGAAAGACAGGAAAAGTGTATTGGGGGCGGTGCGTGTGGAGTGCTTGACGGGGACGGCAATTTCACCCCAGCGGCTTTGTACTGTGATGATGTCACCATCCTCGATGTTTTCTCGTTGGGCATCCTCAGGATTGATCTCCAGAAGATCGCGTGACACCAGAGAGGATTGTCCAGAACGGCGGGTCATGGTGCCGACGTTGTAGTGGTGTAGGATTCTACCGGTGATGAGCAGGTAGGGGTAACCAGTGACGTGATGTTCTGAGCTCGGGGCGTAGTCAATGGTGGTGAGCGCTCCTTTGCCGCGTAAAAACCCTTTTTTATGGACGGTTGATGTGCCCTCACTTTCAGACGATGGGCATGGCCATTGCAGCCCGTCTTTTTCTAGTCGGGAGTAGGAGACGCCACCAAAGAGGTGCGGGGCGACCTGAGCGATTTCATCCATGACTTCGGATGGGCTTTGGTAGTCCCAGTTCGCTCCTGCCAGTATCGCGGTGTTACGAACGGCGAGCCAATCAGGCATGGCCTCACCTGGGGGAGAGACGGCGGGTTTGACATGTTGGATGCGGCGCTCGCCATTGGTGAAGGTTCCCTCCTGCTCGAGGTAGCTGGCTGCGGGAAGAATCACATCGGCAAAATGGCATGTCTCAGAAAAGAAAATTTCTTGCACGACGAGGAACTCGAGTTTTTCGAGTGCTGCCCGGACGTGGGATTCGTTGGGGTCGCTTTGCACGATGTCCTCGCCTTGGATCCATAGTCCATGCATCGATCCGTCCGCTGCTGCGTCGATCATTTCCGGTATGGTTAGTCCCGGTTCTTCTGGGGGTAGGCTGCCCCATATCTTTTGCACTCGTTCACGAGCAGATGAGTCAGCAACGGACTGATAGCCGGTGAACTGATCTGGCATGCTGCCCATGTCAGCGCTGCCTTGGACGTTGTTTTGCCCGCGTAGTGGCAACATGCCGGAGCCGGGTTTGCCGATGCTTCCGGTGAGCATGCCAAGATTGCACAGGGTCATGACGGATGCGGTGCCTTGCTCAAGCTCGGACAGTCCGAGGCCATGAACAAAGAGGGTGCCTGTAGATGCGCCCATCAAGGATGCCGCCTTTTGCATCGATGCGAGGTCGACCCCGGTAGCCTCGATGATGTCAGTTAAGGAGAGTGTCTCGAGGAAGTCCTTGAAGTGATCATAGTTCTCCACTCGCTCATGCAAGTATGATTCATCGATGTCACCATTTTCATACAGAATTTTGGCGAGGCCATTGAACAGGGCGACGTTCGTTCCTGGTATGAGCTGTAGGTGGATATTGGCATAATGGGTAAGCTCGATTTTCCTAGGATCGATGACAATGAGTGGCGTGCCATTGAGCACATGCTGTTTGATTCTGGCTCCGACAATGGGGTGAGCTTCGGTGGGGTTTGCCCCAGCGACTAGGATGCAGCTGCTGGACTCAATATCTTGATAAGATGATGAAGCGGCGCCTGTTCCGGTGACAAGCTGAAGCGCGAGGGCGGTGGAGGAGTGGCAGACTCGGGCGCAGCAGTCGACATTGTTACTGAGCAAGACACTGCGGAAATATTTCTGCAGCAGGTAACTGGCTTCATTGGTTGATCGGGATGAGGTGAAAGCACCCACCGAGGAGGAGCCATGTTTGCTGACTAGTCTGGAGAGGGTGTCGGTAATGCGTGCCAAGGCGTCTGCCCAAGTGGCTTGTT
>Ga0206125_10004576_pt1 | contig 12140 bp, 9 predicted proteins | sample Helgoland_Spring_4_FD_148598 | JGI IMG/M metagenome (GOLD analysis project Ga0206125, IMG submission 148598) | Pelagic subsurface seawater microbial communities from Kabeltonne, Helgoland, North Sea - Helgoland_Spring_Bloom_20160331_1 | ecosystem: Environmental > Aquatic > Marine > Epipelagic ...
CAAGTATCAGACCAGCAGCTTAAGTTAGGCCAATCGCTTGATAAGGTCTACGCTTACTGGCGTGATGCAATGGTGAGTCGCGATTACCGAGCATGGCACCAGGTGAGCGCTACCCATCGAAGGGTCGCGCTCCAGAACCGCATCTTGTCTGAAAAGGGGCAATGGCCAGCAGATATTTTTAATGTGCCCGCGGCTCCACCCACACTCAAAGGTCTAAAAATGCTGAGAGCGCGCAGTAAGGGCATGAGCGCAAAGTCTGTGTATTTTGGTAAAGTCAATTTCGGGGCAGGTGAGGCCCCCGCAGATAACCTTCTTTTACTGAGTTTTGTGTACGAAGGTCGCGGCTGGAAATATGATACCGCAGAGTTTATTAACCTAGACAACCTCAAGGATGTAAGAGCTCAGATCGCCTCTGGTGATCTTGCTTATGTCGATGAACAGGCTTTTTTGCCAACGGGGGTAAAGCCACCGACACCCGATGAGGTAGCCGAGGCCAAATACATCGCTAAGGTATACTCGTACTGTCCGGGTAGGGAGGTGAAGGTAAGGGTGAATAGGATCAGCAAACACCGGTTTCAAGATAACCAGCAATCAGAGGTTATTATCGGCGGTGCTCGGGACGGAATTAATGAGATTAGTTACGAAATCAGGGACCTGCCCGGCTATCAGGGGGATGATCCCATTACCATACGTGTCTATCTAATGTCCCAGGTTGAGGGTATTAAGCCTATTAAGATATACCAGTATCAGACAAGGCAGGGGGAGAAACCTAAGGCACAGGATTCAGCGGTGTTTCAGGTGAATGGGGAAACTGCGGCAAAGATTCTCGGGCTGCGTTGATACAGGCGCACCACCAGGCTTGCGCTGGCATCAACCCAATCTTTCATTGACCCCATTGAATGAGAGGCTTCATTTCTACAACGAGATGAATGCCACGATGAAGATATCGCCAGAGACGTGATACGAGGGTTGAAAATATCAGTAAGATATCGGCTTGAAATTCCTAGGGTATCTGTGCAAGAGACAGGCCGTCGTGGACCGTTGGATGCTTGTCATAGCCATAATCCTTGCAGCTGTGGCAGCTGTGCAAGGGGCTCGCTACGTGCGCCGTGGTCACAAGTCTCAGTGGACGGTGTTATGGATGCTGTTTTGCTTTGTCGCTCAGCTGACAATACTGAGCATTCGCGGTGAAATGCGTGCCAGTTGCCCTCTCGGAGACACGGGCGAGGTGTTGATCTTTTCTGCATGGTCGCTGACGATGTTTTATATGGCGGTAGGCTCTGTTTACAGGCTTTCATTATTGGGGGTTTTCACGGCGCCGCTGGTCTGTTTTTTATTGTCGCTAGCCTTGATGCCGGGGATGCTTGACGCGAGCCCAGAACGTAAAACAGTGGTAGATGGCTGGAGGGAATCTCATGCTGCGTTTTCGGTGTTAGCATATGGTGCTTTGGGTTTAGCCGCCGTTGCGGGGGTGATGTTTATTGTGCTTAACAGGCAGTTGAAAGACGCGCACATGAGCACGGGCTTGTTTGCTAACCTGCCGCCGGCTCGTGACTTGAGTAAAGTTGTTGGGCGTTTGTTGTTACTTGGCTTTGCATTACTCACCTTAGGGCTTATCTGTGGTCTAGTGATGGAGAAGACGGGCGCCGCTAATAAGCATCTCTATGTCGCCCTTGGGCAATGGGCAGCGTATGCTGTTTTGCTGATTTTAAAATGGTGGCGCGGTATGCCTCCGGGAAAGCTGGCCATGGCTGCGGTATTGCTGTTTGTGCTGTCTTTGATGATTTTCCCCCTGATCAACTAGATGGAATTGATATGCATGGGACTCAATCATGAAACCGCACCTGTTGAGGTGAGGGAGCATTTTGCAGTATCTGAGGAGCAATTGGGTTTGCAGGCAAGTAGGTTGACGGAGCTGACAACCATTGCTGAGGGCGTTGTGATATCAACATGCAACCGCATGGAAGTCTATGTAGCCGCAGAAGATCGCCAAATGGGACTGGATGTATTGAGGCAGCATTTATCAGTAGATCATGATGATGAAGATATGTCGCACCTCTATCAGAAATGTGGAGACGATGCTAAACAGCATCTCTTTGCTTTGGTATGTGGGCTTGATTCTATGGTACTGGGAGAGACAGAGATTTTTGGACAAGTAAAACATGCCTACAAACAAGCTTTCGAGGCAGGTGCAACCAAAGGGATGTTGAACCGCTTGTTTCAAAAATCGTTTGCGGTCGGTAAGCGCATCCGCACACATACACGTATTCAGATGGGCGCTACCTCGGTAGGTAATGTTGCGGTTGATCTGGCGGAGAAGATTTTTGGTAAGCTCAACGGCAGCCATGTCATGATTATCGGTGCCGGAGAGACAAGCCGCCTGGTAGCTAAGAGCATGATCTCACGGGGAGCGAGCCAGTTGACGGTGACAAACAGGTCTATTGAGCGGGCCAGGTCCTTGGCGGAGGAACTTAGTGGCGAGGTCGTTCCCTTTGACTCTTGGGAAGAAGCTCTCGTTAAGGCAGATGTGATCGTATCATCAACGGGGGCGTCTGAACCTGTATTGAAGGCATCTCAAATTGAGGCAGTTCGTAAGAAGCGTAAGTTTCGTCCATTGTTTTTAATTGATATTGCAGTGCCGCGCGATATTGAGGCACAGGCTGGCGATATCGAAGAGGTCTACCTCTACGACATAGATAAACTGCAGCAACTGGCGAGTCTCGCCAAAGAATCTCGAGCCAAGCAAGTTAAACTCTGCGAACAAATGATCGCAGAGGAAATCAGTCAAACATCATGAAACCACTTGTCGTCGGAACACGAGGCAGCGCACTCGCCCTTGCCCAGGCGGAAATGACTGAACGCGCGCTACAAGCTCAATTTCCAGAGCGCGAAATCGTGCGTAAAATCATCACCACAACCGGAGACAGACGAACGGATGTGCCGCTCTCGGAGGTTGCCAAGGTAGAGGGAGTTTTCGACAAAGGGGTTTTCATCAAGGAGCTGGAGGTTGCGCTGGAAAATGGTGAGGTTGATCTCGCCGTGCATAGCATGAAGGATGTTCCAACCGTGCTCGCAGATCACTTTGAGGTCGTAGGTGCGCTCGAGCGTGCACCCGTGAGAGATGTGCTGGTATGCTCAGAAGCCGATAGCTTGGAAGCATTGCCCGAGGGTGCTCTGGTTGCCACAGGCAGCGTTCGCAGACAAAGGCAGTTACAATGGCTGAGACCAGATATTAAGGTGGTTGATATCCGCGGAAATGTTCCGACTAGATTACAGAAACTCCGAGATAACGATGAGCTGGATGCGATCATGCTCGCCGAGGCAGGTTTGGTGAGGCTTGGCTATGACTTGAGTGCCGAACTCGAGGGCGGACTGCATGCCGTTACGATGCCAGCGGATGAATTTCTGCCTGCAGCTGGGCAGGGCATCGTGGGTTTTGAAATTCGTAAAGGAGATACGGACACACAGGCTTATATTGATGCCATCAACCACCATGAGTCCATGTTATTGCTCAGGGCGGAGCGGGAGTTTCTGCGCTTGCTGGATGCTGGATGTCACACACCTGTCGGAGTCAGATCATGGATTGAGGACGGCTCCTTACGCATGAAGGCTAGGGTATTTGATGAACATTCCGATGATGAGCCGACGGAATCTGATGTCGAAGGAGATTTGGCTGAGCCTGAGCTGGTGGCGGGAGAACTATACAATACTTTGAAATGAGTGGGATATGCTACTTGGCTGGAGCTGGTCCTGGAGACCCAGGTTTGGTGACTCTAAAGGCAAAGCAATGTATCGAGCAGGCGGATGTTCTTGTTTACGATGCACTCAGTAGTGCTGAACTACTGACATGGGTGAAGCCAGGATGCGAAACAATTGATGTCGGTAAACGTGCAGCAGACCATAAGCTCCCCCAAGACCAGATCAACCAACTGCTGGTGGAGAAGGTTCGTGAGGGAAACGTTGTTGTCAGATTAAAAGGAGGAGACCCGATGATCTTTGGACGCGGAGGAGAGGAGGCAGCGGCACTCTCTCAGGCAGGCCTAAAATTCGAGATTGTTCCAGGTATCTCATCGGCTTTTGCAGGGCCAATCTATGCGGGGATCCCGCTTACTCACAGGGAATATGGGTCACAACTTACCGTCTTCTCAGGGCATGACTCCGTTGACAAGGCGAGCAGTGATTTGGATTATGCACAGCTTGCCAAGGCGCCAGGGACCAAGATTTTTTTGATGGGGGTGGCGAGGTTGCGCGAGATCACTAGTAAGCTTGTTGAGCATGGTGCTGAGCCTGCTACACCTATCGCTCTGACCCGCTGGGCAACCACGGGCAGGCAAAAAACAATCACTGGCACTTTGGCGGATATAGGCGATATAGCCGAAGCACAAAATTTCAAGGCTCCCGCAGTGGGTGTCATTGGTCACATTATTAACGAAATGGAAAATATCGAATGGTATGAAAAACGGCCCCTCAAGGGGAAACGCATTGTTGTCACCCGAAGCCAAGAACAGGCCCCGGAGTTAGTCAACAAACTCAGCGAACTAGGAGCTGATGTCATCGAACTGCCAGTGCTGAAGATTTGCGACCCTGTTGATAAGCAAGGTTTTGCTGAGTGCGTCGTCAATGTGCATACCTATGATTGGCTGGTATTCAGCAGCACCAATGGGGTGCGAAGGTTTTTTGATGCATTTTTTGCACTTTATAAAGATGCGCGGAGCCTTGGGGGAGTGCGTATAGCGGCGGTAGGGCCCGGAACACAAGCGGCCATCGAAAGCTATCGTTTTGCTGTGGATCTCGTCCCAGAACGTCATATTGCGGAAGGGTTACTCGAGACATTTCAGAATGAGCATAGCATTGATAGCCAAACGGTGCTTTGGGTGCGGCCAGAGAATGCTCGCCCGGTGCTTGTTGATGGTTTAAAGGAGCAGAATGCTATTGTTGACGAGTGTATTGCATACCGAATCGAAGCAGAAAAAGACGATCCCACTGGAGCCGCAGAGCGTCTCTCAGAGGAGGGGGCGGACATGATCACCTTCACCAGCTCCTCAACAGCGAAGTATTTTCATGATCTTGGCTTGCCATGGCCTGGTGATTGCGTAGCCATCAGTATCGGGCCAATAACCACCGCCAAACTCAAAGAGTTGGGCTGTGATCAGCTCATTGAGGCTGAAAGCCACAGTATCGAAGGCATTGTAACAGCTATTGTTGACCAGTTTAGTGGTAGTTAATACGTTATTTAGCTTGCATCAAAGCGGGCCAGAGGGCATTATTCAGCTCCTTACAATAGTATCTTTATAAACAAACTAAGGTTTAAATGATTCATTTTCCCGATTACGCGCCGCTTGGTGACGACCAAAAGAAGCAACTTTCATTATCACTAGGTTCCTTAAGCCCAGAGCAATTGGCTTGGGTGAGTGGTTTTATTGCCGGCTCAGGTAACGCCAATCAAGTTATCTCAGCTGATGCTGGCTCCACAGGTTCTGTCAGCACGGCAAGTCAGCCGATCACCGTGCTCTATGGAACGGAGTCCGGAAACTCGGAAGCATTGGCTAGCCAGCTTGTTTCTCAGGCTAAGCAAAAAGGCTATCGGCCACGTTTGCTTAATATGGCTGACGCTACACTTGCCAACCTTGGGGAGGCTGAGCGCTTGCTCGTCGTGGTAAGCACTTGGGGTGATGGTGAGCCACCAGAATCTTCTGAAGCTTTCTACAACGAGCTGATGGAGGGTGAGCTTGCACTAGGTGGAGTTGAGTTTTCTGTCTGCGCTTTGGGAGACACGAGTTACGATCTGTTCTGCCAAACAGGTAAGGACATCGATGCGAGGTTAGAAAAACTCGGCGCCAAGCGTGTAGTCGATCGTGTCGATTGTGATCTTGAGTTTGATGAAGCTTTCGCAGCCTGGAGTCATTCAGTTTGGACTGAGTTTGGATCTGGTCAGGCAGTGGCTGAACCGTCAGCTCTGCAGCCAAGTCAACAGGTGGTTTTTGATAAGAAGAATCCTTTCCCTGCTGAAGTCATCGAGAACCAGCTGCTTAGTAGTAGTCGTTCAGCAAAAGAGACCTACCATATTGAGCTATCGCTCGAAGGTTCTGGCTTTGATTACCAGCCCGGTGATGTGCTTGGTGTGATTCCGCGAAACTCTGACGATGTAGTGGCGGCCTTACTTAAAGCAGGTGATCTCGATGGTGACACGGAAATAGAACATCACGTCTTAGGCAAGATGCCCTTGGTCAACGCCCTAACGACAGAGTTCGATATTACTGGGTTATCTCGTAAGGTGGCGGCTTCATGGCAACAGATTTGCGGCTCAGAGGAGTTGGCTGAGCTAATGGCACCTGAGTCTAAAGAGAAGTTTAAGGAGTGGAGCTATGGGCGTCAGATTATTGACTTGCTTGAGCTTTATCCTGCCAAAACATTGAAGCCTCAGCAGCTTGTTGATATTTTGCGTAAGCTTCCTGTTCGTTTGTATTCAATAGCATCTAGTTTCAAGGCCCATCCAGGAGAGGTGCATATGACGGTGGCGGCAGTGAGATACAATGCCCATGACAAAACGCGTAAGGGCGTTGCCTCAACTTTCCTTGCTGATGACGCACCAAAAGGGTCAAAGGTTTCTGTATACACTCATCAGAACAAGAATTTCCGCCTGCCTGATAGCAATGATACACCGATTATTATGGTTGGACCAGGCACCGGTATTGCACCCTTCCGAGCATTTATTGAAGAGCGCTCTGCGGCGCAGGCTCAGGGAAACAGTTGGCTGTTCTTTGGCGATCAGCACTACAACGAAGACTTCCTCTACCAGCTTGAGTGGCAGGAGCATTTGAAAAGTGGTGCTTTATCAAGGATTGATGTCGCCTTCTCACGTGACCAACCAGAAAAAGTTTACGTTCAGGATAAGTTAGCGGAACAAGCCAAAGATATTTGGCAATGGTTGCAGAACGGGGCTCACTTTTATGTCTGTGGAGACGCCACCTATATGGCGAAAGATGTCAACCAAACCTTGATTGATATTGTCGCAAGCCAAGGTGGAATGAGTCAAGAGGAGGCGGAAGCTTATGTTGCCGCATTGAAAAAAGACAAACGCTACCAGCGCGACGTTTATTAGCGGACAGTAAGCACAAACATATTTATCGGTTCGTTAGAGCCAATTACTAATCATATTATGAGCAAAGAGATAAAGCTATCGGCCAATGAGCCACTTAAAATCAACAGTGATTATCTGCGAGGAACCTTGGCCGAAGAAATTGCTGATGCCAGCACGGGTTCGATCACAGCGGATAGTCAGCAGCTTAGCAAATTCCACGGTATGTATTTGCAGGATGACCGTGATGTTCGCAAAGAGCGCCGTCAGAAGAAGCTCGAAAAAGCATTTAGTTTCCTGATTAGGGTGCGCCTCCCAGCGGGAGTAGCCAGTCCTGAGCAATGGCTCGCAATGGACAGTATTGCTGACGAATACGCAAACGGAACACTCAAGATTACAACGCGCCAGACCTGGCAGTTACACGGTGTGATCAAAAATAATTTGAAGGCCTCTATCCAGGCAATGGACAAGGTTCTTTTGGACTGTATTGCTGCTTGTGGAGACGTAAATCGCAATGTCATTTGCAATGCTAACCCACACTTGAGTGATGTGCACTCTGAGGCAGTTGAGTTATCACGCAACATCAGCCAGCACCTGCTGCCCCACAGTCGAGCTTACCATGAGATTTTCCTTGATGAGGAAAAGGTGGTTAGTAGTGAAGAACAAATCGAGCCCCTGTATGGCAAAACGTATTTGCCTCGTAAATTTAAGATCAACGTGGCGGTTCCTCCGGGTAACGATACGGACATCTATGCACAGTGCCTTTCCTTTATCGCGATTGTCGAAGCAGGGAAAATTGTCGGTTACAACGTGACCGTTGGTGGTGGTATGGGCATGACCCACGGAAAGGAAAACACCTTCCCCCGCACCGCAGATTTGATAGGTTTCGTCACTTCAGACAAGGCAGTGGATGTTGCTGAGAAGGTGATGCTGGTGCAGCGTGACTTTGGCAACCGTAGTGACCGCAAGCAGTCTCGACTCAAGTATACGGTGGAACGCATGACGGCAGACGGCTTCCGCGATAAGCTAGAGGAATACCTAGGTTATCAACTGGAGCCTGCGCGCGATTTCACTTTTGAATACAATGGTGATCGCTTCGGCTGGGTTCAGGACGATAAGGGCAGTCATCATTTGACTCTATTTGTTCCGGGTGGCCGAGTGTGTGATACGCCATCATCACCGATGAAGTCGGGCATTGCCGCTGTTGCTAAAATTCATAAGGGGGAGTTCCGCATGACGGCCAACCAAAACCTTGTTATTGCTAATATCAGTGACGAGCAAAAACCCGAAATCGAAGCGATCCTGGAGCAATATAAGATTCTTAACACTCATGAGCGCTCGGCACTTAGGCTCAATTCAATTGCTTGCGTAGCATTGCCTACATGCGGCTTGGCACTTGCTGAGGCTGAGCGTTATCTTCCAGATCTCATCACCGATCTCGAAGAAGTTGTTGAGGAGGCTGGGCTGAAACACGATGCCATTACGATACGTATGACCGGATGCCCCAATGGTTGCGGCCGGCCGTTTCTTGCCGAGATCGGTTTTGTCGGTAGGGCGCCTGGTAAATATAATGTTTATCTCGGCGGTGGCTTCCACGGTCAGAGGCTCAATAAGCTCTATCGTCAGTCAGTTCTGGCCGGCGACATCAAGGAATTACTCTCTCCTATTATCCGTGCTTACGCCAAGGAGCGTAAGGAGGGTGAGCGGTTTGGTGACTTTGTCATCCGTAATGGATATGTCAAAGAGACGACAGCAGGCAATAATTTCCACGCTAATGTGGAGCAGGTATAACCACAATGATCAAGATGGCCGAGGGGATACAAACAGTAACAGACGTGGAGAAGGTGAATGCCACCTTTGCCGAGATGTCTGCGCCCGATCGGATGATATGGCTGCATGAGCAATATGGTTCAAGGCTTGTCCTTAGTAGTAGTTTTGGCCTGCAGGCAGCGGTAATGCTGGATCTTGTGCGTAAACATGCGCCTCAAATCCCGGTTGTATGGATTGATACTGGATACTTATTTGCTGAAACCTATCAATATGCTGAGCATTTGATTGAGTCATTTGGTTTAAATGTGAATGTATACCAACCAAAAATATCTGCAGCTCGTCAGGAGGCGCTTTATGGTAAGCTCTGGGAGCAGGGAGAGGAGGGCAATGCTCGTTATGGTTTAATCAATAAGATCGAGCCCATGAACCGTGCGCTGAACGAATTCGGCGCCGACATCTGGATCAGCGGTTTGAGAAGATCTCACTCCAGCACTCGTGCTCACCGTCATTTTGCGGAGCAGCAAAAAACCACGATGAAGGTCTACCCTATCCTAGACTGGGCTGATGCACAGGTATCAGCCTATTTTTACGATAATAATTTGCCCAAGCATCCCCTGGAATCAGAAGGTTACCAGACAATGGGGGACTGGCATTCCACTTCGCCTGTGGTCGATGGCGGCTCGGCTGAATCCTCACGGTTTTCTGGAGATAAGTATGAGTGTGGGCTCCATCTGGACTCTGATACTCCAGACTTTCAGATTTGAGGCTTGGTTGCTCATTGGTGAGAGATTAGATATTGGCTATTGTGGTAACACTCCTCTTACTAGGTCACGGCTCATCGAAACATCCTGACTCGTCGCGCTCTGTCAGAGAGCATGCTGAAATATTATCTCAGACTGATTGTTTTGCTGAAGTTCGCTGTGCGTTTCTTAAGGAGGAGCCTTTGATTGAGAACGCTCTTGATGGAGTGGGTGAGGAACAGGTCATCATTGTCCCTGATTTTCTGGCTGAAGGGTATTTCACTCGCCAAGTAGTTCCTGCTAAACTGGGTGATAAATTGAGATCTGCTAACATCTGCTGCACGCCACCTGTTGGGACCCACCCGATGATGGCGGAGATCATTAATGACATGGCGAGAGAAGTTTTGGGTGATTGGACGGTTGAGCAGACAAGTTTACTTGTGGTGGGGCATGGATCAGGAAAGAATCCATGTTCCAAACAGAGCCTATTGGGGCACCTTCAGGAGGTGCGCAACAACACCGACTTTGCCCAAGTGGCGGATCTATGGCTGGAGGAGTTACCGCTGGTCAGTTCATGGAAAGAGGTCGCTACAAAGCGCCATATTATTGTTATTCCTTACCTTCTTAATGACGGGCAGCATGGTGGCTGGGATATTCCTGCTGAACTTGGTTTATCGCTGGATCAGCAGATTCATGGTCAAACCCATGATGTTGAGAGTCACCAGATCAGGCTCACTCCAGCATTGGGAACATCGCCTAGGTTTGCTGAGGTTATTTCTCAGCTTGCTGAAATTTGGGGGCAAACAAGCGGGGAATAAAAAACGCGCCGGCATAGGATATGCCGACACGTATCTTGAGTTGTTATGATTGAGCGATAGGGCTTCTATCGTTGATAAAGCAGGCTACTCATTATGAATGTGCCCCGGTTGCCCATGTGGTGGGTTCACTCTTGGCGCAGCAGCATCTTGCTTCATTTTTTCAAGTTTTGGCATGAAGTTGCTAGCAAACTTACCAATCTGGCTTTCTGGAGCAAGGGCAACAATTTCATCGAGCAGCTCGGCGGCTTGGTCGAACTGTTGGCTGGCGAGCAATGGGTTCATTTTCATGCCCAGCATCGATTGCTTTTTCTCACCAGTGATCTGGAAATCGGCAATGAATTTGTCGACCATAGCTATTGCTTCATCATTTTTGCCTGAGCGTACGGCAGTCATGTATTCTTTATTCAGAGTGTCAGCTGCTTCCTTGAGTTTCTGTCCTGCTACAAACCCGCTCTCATCCGAGGGATCAAGTGCCGCAATTTGCTGAGTAATTTTGCTGTAATGATTGAGCTGACCTTCAGGGAGAAGCTTTAGTGCTTCTACCAAGGACTTGGCTTTTGCCGGTCCCTCTAGTTTTTCAGCCGCCATCAAGGCCTCGTCGCGCTTTGTTTTAATGGCGAGTAATTTATCGAGGTGGACAAGGTATTTTTCTGGGCCGCCAGCTTGGTAGCCGGTTTGGGCATAGGGTCGGCCTTGGTCGTCGAGTAATAAAATGGTGGGGAAACCCTGAATGGAGTATTTCTCCTGCAGCATCTCATTTTGTTTCTGAGTAGACTCGTCGAGTTTAGATTTGTCTTGAGGGAAATCGAGCTCAACGAGAACGAAGTTATCAGCGACACCCTTTTTGAAGGCATCGTGTTTAAAGACCTCATCAACCAGTTTGATACACCAGCTGCACCAATCCGATCCGGTAAAGTTAACAAGAAGGTCTTTATTCTCAGCGGCAGCTTTTTGCTTGGCGGCCTCGAAGTCGGTCATCCACTCATCACCTGCAGCGGTTGAGAGAGATACGGTTAGTGCCAGTAATAGGCTGGCGAGTATTGTTTTTTTCATGATCATGGAGTGTCGGTATCCTTTCTCAAAACTTTTTCTAGTGAAAGGGGAGTAAAATATGGGAAGTTTATTCGGTAGTGTCCAATGATAACGACGCTGGTGGAGGAATTTGTTTATTTCCTGTAAGCTAAGCTGCTTTTCAGGTTGCCGAATTCGTCAGGATTGGCAGGATGAGTCGGCATGGCTTACACAGCAGAAAAAGCGTTTGATTTGATTGAGGCAGCTCACCATCGAGGTAGGCTAGCCCACGCTTTTCTCATTACTGGTCCGGCTGGAAGCGGTAAGGCTGCGCTTGCGGCTAAGATCATACAGATGGTCAATCCTTCGCAAGATGCTGGAGTTGGCAATAATTTGTTTGGCGAGGTAGAAGCTGTGGAAGAAAAGTCACTCGATGAGCTGGAGGGGGATCTTGTGAGGGTTGTCAGGCCGAGGTCGAAGTCACGACGTATTACGGTCGATGATATGCGGATATTAGAAAAATCTTTTCATGTAGCATCAGTACCAGGAAAGTGGAAGGTGGGGGTTATTCTTGGTGCAGATCGTATGGGCACTGGGGCTGAAAACGCATTTTTGAAGACATTGGAAGAGCCTCCTCCTGAGTGCTTGTTGATGTTGCTGAGCGATGCTCCCGAGCTGTTGTTGCCCACTGTGCTCTCACGTTGTGTCAAACTGCCGCTGATG
>Ga0206125_10004581_pt1 | contig 12135 bp, 17 predicted proteins | sample Helgoland_Spring_4_FD_148598 | JGI IMG/M metagenome (GOLD analysis project Ga0206125, IMG submission 148598) | Pelagic subsurface seawater microbial communities from Kabeltonne, Helgoland, North Sea - Helgoland_Spring_Bloom_20160331_1 | ecosystem: Environmental > Aquatic > Marine > Epipelagic ...
TAAACTGTCGTATTCTATTGCTGATTGAAATTGATTATTAAATACTACAACAAAAAAGAATGTCCATATGTTTATGGCCATTGTTATACACCGAAACTCTCCCCACAACCACATTGTGCTGTGGCATTAGGATTGATAACTTTTAGAAAGCTACCACCTAATTCCTTCACATAATCTATTGTACACCCTAATACATACATTTCTGCAATAGGGTCAACGTGAAGGTTCTCTACAGTTGGTTTTTCCTCTGTGGTATCCCACACATAAGTAAAACCACTACACCCACCCCCTTGTACGCTAAGGTAGACGTTGGGTTTACCAACTCCCTTTAAATATTCTCTTGCTGATTCTGTTAATGTTACCATTAAAACTCCTACTACTATTTAGTGAACTGTAGGTTTCTCTGACCTCATTTGACGTAATAATATCACTAGTACTGTGGCCCAGTAGTTTTTACCCCAATCTTCTTGTGCATTATCCAATGCTATATAACAATTGTCAATACGTCTTTCTAGTATTTTATTCACCACTATATTCTTTCATCACATCCATCATCTCACGCATCATACCTCCCATGCGTTCACTCATCTTTGAAGATTTATCTTCTTTGTAATGTGGTATGCATATAATCTTTGCCATAGGGTCTTGTAGTAAAACCTCAGTCTTTGCTTTATGACATTCTTTCATAGATGGCATATGTGTTCGCATATCTCCATGTATGTACATTGATGTTATTATCATTATTGCTGTTATCATAATTTTCTCCAACCACTTACATCACAAACCCATTTCTTACCATCTATGAGTACTTGGTCGCCAACACTAGTAGACCTACATGCCTTATCTGGGAACATAGCCTCTACATCTTTGTTGTTCCACCACGCATCATTGATACTGTTGGTTAACATAAATGCTTTATCTAATTTTTCTGCTATTGAATTTTTTGAATTTACCCAAACCATAGCGACTACTCTTGGGACATCTTCAAATGCTGTGTGTATAACAGAAACCATTTCCTTGTTATACATTTTGTCATAATTATCAATTAATTTACTCATAATATTTCCTCTCATTACTCCGAATCACTATGTATAGTGTACCAGATTATGAAGGGTTTGTCAAGGATTATCTACGTTTTTTCTTATCTAATTCGTTTCGTATCCATTGCATGGCCCTAGTATTCTTAACTTTTTTCTTTACAAGACCTCTTATCTGTTTAGACACCATATCGAATACATCATCACCAGCATCATTATTATCCACAATCACAAGTCCTTGTCTAAAGAACTGACTGAACTTACCAAGATTTTTTTGCACATCATTCCATGACTTAGTAACGATAGGAGTAGCAATAGTTCTAGCACGCATTGCATTACGTTCTAGTGCAACATCAAGTGATGTGTTGACATATATCATATATGTGTCATACCCTAGTTGTTGTAGTTCTGTGGCTTCCTTTGAAATCTTATCATAATCTCTACCAGTACCATCAATGATGATACCAAGACGACCTTCAATATATCCTGCTTTTCTAGATGCAGTTGTTTGTTTTGCTCTATCTCGTACTACATCTCTTGGTTCTGTTTCAGATGCTGGCATCTTTAGGGACAAGTTTGCCTTCTTCAGTTGATGTTCAAATGCATCATCTGAGTTAACCACTCTTAAACCTAATCCACCTGTGGTGCGTCTGACAACGAATGACTTACCGCTGCCAGGCCCACCAGCTATGAAGAACGCCTTAAATATGTTGGGGTCGTACACCCCTTCTTGTAGTTCGTTGAAGTATTTCATCTTTGACCTTCTCTATTAACTCGTATTTATCGGTTTTCGTACTGGGTTGTTCAATTCTCCTATGTTGTAGTTGAAAGTTCATGTTCTTAATTCTGTGTTTGCGTTTTGCGTTAGCCATAAGTTTATCCCTTCGATAATTTAAATTTTGAGTTTTACTTTTTTTAATAGAGAGTTCTCCTTTCTTAATAAAATGATTTAGTTACCACGCCTTTGTGTTGTGGTTGTGGTTGAATTGCATCACTTTTCTTTGGTAAAGTTTCTGGCATAGAATCTTTAGCAAGTGATAAAATAATATTATGCGTTCTTTCTCTTGGTGTAAAAACGTGTCTTAAATTTGTTATCAAATATGTTCCACTATAATATTTGTCCACCACATCATTATCGTGGTCTATACCAGCAACAGGTAATTGCACATCAATCATGTCACCAGCTGCTATAGTTGTGTTTCCATTAATTTCCATAGTTATTCCAACACCACTTCTTAATTCTGCAAATCGTGACTGTCTAGACAACAAACTATCTGAAAGTCTATTTGATGAGTATGTGTATGAAGATGTGTTTGTTTGGTAATGTTGTGTGTCTGTGTCTGAAGGAACTGAGTGTAGGTGAATTCTTGCATCTGTAAAATTTCCTAATGTGTTCAAATCTTCATCTATTGGATTGTCATTATATACTGCGTTTTCACTTATTCTTTCATGGTCTTGAAAATTATCAAAATAACCAAAAGTTTCTTTACTATAGCTCTTGTTATATATATCATGTGAGAAAATTGTAGAACCCAACATTCCACTTTTTATATTGGCTAAAGTGTCATTATTTGCTCCCATGCTAAAATTTATAATTCTTTTCATATCTTGCATCAAATCACCAGACTCGCCTGCATTTGTCAACCCAGTTGTTTCCTCATCAATGGCTTTATCACCAGCATGATATTTACCAGTAACACCTTGTGCATATAAACTTTGTAGACTTCTAAAATGTATTCCTCTAGTATTTTCAAAGAAAACATAATGTGGCGAAGCATTTTCTTTTGATAAAGACTCTGTTGCAAGTTTTCTAAGAATATCGTATGGGTGAAGGTTTGGTACAACTATTCTTCTGATACCACTTGTAGGTTCTATGAACAAATCTTTTTTTGTGTCTAAGTATTTTACGTTTGTTAATACATCTTCTGCGATATTATCTATTGTATCTGTATAACTTTTTGATACTCTAACACGGTTACTTTTTAACATTTCTGGTGTTGTAAATTGCAGTTCTAAAACTTGCATTAAACTATCGGATTCTCTTTGTTTAATTTTATACACAACAAATACATTTTCTGAATAGTCTATGGCTTTGTCTTCTAGAGTAGGTGTATTTAATTTTAAACTTAAATATTCTTGACCTATAATTGGAAGATTTACGGATAGATTATTTGTGTCACCTATTAAAATACTACCAGACATTGCATGTGAGAATACACTCTCATAAATGTTAATATTGATAACTAACTCTGTTAAATCTATTGCTGTTCCAGAAGATGATATTAAAACAAGTTTCTGTAATTCCACCTCACCAGCATGCTTTATACCACTCATTAGATTATTGTTTCCTTAATAAGAGATTTGAACTCTGTTACAAATTGGTCTATAAAACTTGGGTCAAGTAATCGTATTTTTCTTTTCTTATCTTGTTCATTTTCTTCATACTCAAAATTAGTAACTGTAGATGCAGATGCATAAAAATCTGAATCACCAGTATACAATGCAGAATTATTATATACCTCTATTTTAGTATCTGTGTCACCAGAGTCTTGTGCAATCTCATAATGGTGTACTCCATCTACATTAGAAGTTCCATCTGCGTTGACATACTTGTCATTGATAAATGCAAGAAACTGTGGTGTATTCATAGGCCATTGATGATATCTGTCTGTAATATCATTGATTAACATAATTACCCAATGCAACTCTGGGTCACCATATAATTTGTCTGCAATCATTTCTGGTGTTTCACCCTCTTTTACATCATAGGTATCAAACATCAATGTGTTTGATTTTACCTTTGAACGCATTGCTACTCGTCTTAAAAGATTTGTAACATCTTTATACTTTCCTTGTCCTACAGAGTCGTATATAATTACTGGAAAATTATCAAAATACATACTAGAATCCTAACTCTACACGCTCTCTTGTTATCATTTCCATTTCTTTGAAATTTAATGATATGGTAGTTTCTTGAGGTGGAGCACCTTCAGCTGTTGCTGTGTAAGTTTTATATCTATCTCCACCATAGGTTACATTCATTGACTCTAATACACAAGTTGATATTTTGTGAAGGTATTGATTTTGTTTACCATTATACATATACTCAATATCAAATGTATTCGGTACAATAAAACTTCTTCCTGTCAAATCACTACCTTCAAATTCTGGTAACATATTAAATTTAAATGCATGAACAATCTTTTTTATCTCATCTGACTCTCTTTGATTTCTAGGCATCATTTTAAATGTGTATTGAAACTGTCTTTTGTTAATACCTTTAAATGCAAGTTCCATACGATTAGATATTATTCTTCCTTTTCTCATTGCTTCTAATTCTCTTGCACCACCAAAGCCTGGTAAGTTACCAACTCCTGCTAAAAGAAACTGTCCAGCATTTTTAACTAAATCTGAATCTGCATTTAACAATGTTGAAAAACCTTCAGCTGTATTTCCAGAAGTGAATTCTTCTAATGCCGTTGCTGCTCTTTCTGCCATAGAACCAATCTCTGTGTCTGTATAGTTTGCACCATAAGTTACTTGGACACTTGCAGGCATATACAATGCTATTGCAGTTTTCATTTTAGTTGTAGCAGCTCTTTTTACATGAATTGCTTGTGCTTCTTTTGAGTATTTTATTGGTTTTTTCTCTTTTGTGTATGTTTGATATTGTGCAGATTGAAGCTTATCAGAGTCAGGGCCTGTAGTATTAGGCCCTGATATCATACCAAGTTTATCTTTCCATTGAGATGGTGCATACTGTGTTGATGTAGCAAGTCCTGTCTTTATAGTCTGTACCTCATTTTTTTCTTCTGGTAAATTATATTGTTTAATAGCCTCGTTCATATTATCAGCACCAGACTGTTTTGGTTCTGCTGGGTCACCAAACTTTAATTTTGCATGGTTTTGTTGATTAATATAAAACATCATGTAATGACCGTGATTACCCAAGCCTGGGTCTGAATCTACATCTATTGGGAAACTTAAATTTTCTAAAGAGTGGGGTGATTTTGCTCTGTTTAATTTTTTATACTTGGAAGAATTATCACCTTTACTACCACCTAACATGCCAGGCAAATTTCCAGCAACTCTTCTTAAATTTCCAATTGCAACACCTTGTGCGGCTTGTCTTAGATTGTCTAGTGCCATGTATAAATACTCCCATAAGGTTTTAAACTATTTATAAGAGTTATACAATATGGCATACAAAGGAAAATATATTCCTATCAATCGTAAAAAATATGTTGGGAATTCATCACAAGTAATCTATCGTTCTTTGTGGGAACGTAAACTCATGGTCTATTGTGATAGGAATGAGAAGGTGATAGAATGGGGTAGTGAGGAAGTTATAGTACCCTATAGGTCGCCGTGGGACGGAAAGATGCATAGATACTTCCCAGATTTTTATATGAAGGTTAAACAAGGTAACGGTACACACAAAAAGTTTATCATTGAGGTTAAACCCAAAGCTCAATGCAAAGAACCTATCAAATCACCTAAACGTAAAACTAAAAGATGGTATAAAGAAGTGCAAACTTGGGGTATCAATCAAGCAAAGTGGAAGTCTGCAATAGACTATTGTGAGAACAGAGGTATGGAATTTAAGATACTTACTGAAGACCATTTGAATCCACAGTATAAATAGTATTATGGCAGTTCCTAGTAAATATATACAAAGTGTAATTAAGGCGGCTAAAGGTCGTCCAAAATCTACTGCGTGGTTTAGAGATAAAATTGCAGAGCTTGGTAAACCTACTGCTATGCAATTGATAAGAGATGGAAAGAAAGCAGCTAGACCTTTCTATGGTAATCTAAATATGTTTTTCTATGACCCAAAGTTTAAAAATACATTACCATACTATGATAGGTTTCCTTTGGTTTTACCCATAGAAAGATATTCAGACGGTTTCTTAGGTATTAATCTACATTACTTACCCATACCACTAAGGGTAAGACTGTTAGATGAACTAATGGACTACAGTACAGATACTAATTTTGACAGTAAAACAAAAATAAATACTAATTATCAACAGTTAAAAAAAGTAAAATTAATTAAACCAACACTTAAACGATATCTTGCTGGTCATGTTAAATCAGCATTTCGTAGGATAGATGGGGATGAATTTACAGTTGCAACATTACTACCAGTTCAACGATTCAGTAAAACATCTGCAGCTAAAGTTTGGAACGACTCAAGGAGTATGATTTAATGGCATTTAATTTAGGTAGAAGATTAGAGGGTACTGCGTATGGTGTTATCAATGAAGTTCTTTCTGGATTTCATAGTGATGACGGTTATGCAAGAGCAAATCGTTACGAGGTTATGTTAAATGCACCAACTGGTGAAAAGGGAACTACACCAACCAATCTACAAAATATATTTTCAAAAGTTATGGGTCAAGCAAAAGGTGATGGTACAGTTAGAAAAACTGGATTACGTTGTGAATCAATATCATTTCCTGGCCGTAATTTAGATACAACACCAGATACAAACATATATGGCCCAACAAGAGAAATTGTTAATGGATTTTCTTTTGCAGAAATAAGTGGTACATTTGTATGTTCTTCTGATATGAGAGAAAAACTATTTTTTGAAACATGGCAAAGACTCGCATTTGACCCACAGACATGGGCATTAGGATATTATGATGACTATGTTGGTTCAGTTGATATACACCAATTAGATGAACAAGATAACAAAAGATATGGCGTGCAGTTAATAGAAGCTTTTCCTAAAACTATTGCAGAACAATCATTAGGATATGGACAAAATGACACACTACATAGAATTAATGTTACTTTCAGTTATAGATACTGGAAAAATTTAACAGACGAAGCAGACCTACCCAAATCACTACAAAGTAGAATTACTGAAGTGTTAGTGGACAGCGTGGAAAGAAATATTAGGGCTCAAATCCCTAAAGTACTTTCAAGATTATAAAGGATGAAAAATTATGGCTTTACCAAAACTCGACAGTCCGACTTACGAGACTGAATTACCATCAACTGGCAAAATAATCAAATATAGACCGTTCTTAGTTAAAGAACAGAAACTTTTATTGATGTCACAAGAAAGTAAAGACCCAAAAGAACAAATGAATTCTATGGGTCAAATAATAAGTGCATGTACATTTAATAAAGTAGACCCATTTACGTCTCCTCTATTTGATATAGAATATCTTTTCTTGAAGATAAGAGAAAAATCTGTAGGAGCAAATGTAACAGTAATGGTTACTTGTCCAGACGACAATGAAACCAAAGTACCTGTAAAAATAGATTTAGAAAAGGTTGGTGTTCACATGACCGTTGGTCATACAAATGAAATAGAATTATCTGATAATATGAAAATGATAATGAAGTATCCTTTGTTAAGTGATATTGCAAACACAGCAATTAATAATGAAGCTGATACAGTATTTTCAATTTTACAACAATGTGTGTATGAGGTTCATCATGGTGAAACTGTGTATAACAGAGTTGATGTATCAGATAAAGACCTTGAAGAATTTATTGACAGTTTTTCTACACAACAATTTGAAATGGTTACTAACTTTTTTGAAACTATGCCAAAAATAAGACATGTGGTAAATATTACTAATCCAAAGACAGAGGTGAAAAGTGAAGTTGTTATTGAAGGGTTAGACTCTTTTTTAGTATAGCCCTTTCTCACGATAGTTTATTTAATTATTATAAAACTAACTTTGCATTGATGCAACATCATAAATATAGTTTGATAGAACTTGAAAATATGATGCCTTGGGAAAGGGAAATATACATAGGATTGTTAGAAGAATATATTAAAGAAGAAGAAAAAAGACAAAAACAGGAACAGGAGAAAGCAAAATATGCCAAGTAAATATCAAAAATGGGTAGATTTAGCACATGCCGTTGACCAATGGCGTATATTTCCAAGAATTTTTATCACAACATACATTTATCTGTTATATAAGGTTGTAACATGGTATATGGCATTACCAAGTCCAACTATGGAACAAAGTGGTTTAGTATCTATCGTTGTAGGTGCTGGAGCTGCATGGTTTGGTTTGTATACTGGTTCAAGTAAAAAATAGGGAACAATTATGGCTGACGATAAAAACTTTAAAGCACTCATTGCAGAACAGAAGAGAACTACTACAGCTTTAAATAAACTTGCTGGAATAGAAGAAAAATCATCAGAGAAGAAAGAAAGAACTGTCAAACAACAAGCAGCTGATGAGAAAATGAGGGGTGTATCAAGAGATAATCGTGACAAAAAACATCAAGCAAAAATAGAAAAACAAGGTGCAGTTGGTAAACCAGACGGTTCTGGAGCTCCTCCACCATCAAGTTCCGAAGAAAATGAAAAAGATAGAATAGCTTCATTAAAAAATGCTATTACAAATCCAATAGTTAAAGGATTTAAAGGTCTTAGTGGTGCTTTTGGTAAACTTGCTGGTATTTTCAAATCTAAGTTTGGTGGTGCTATAACAACTCTTGGTGGTTTACTTAAATTTGGTCTTTTAGGTGCAGCTTTATTTGCATTATCAAAATTCTTACAAAGTGAAACATGGGCAGAATGGAAAAAAGATTTAATTCCAAAATTAGTTAAAGCTTTTGATTTTGTAACAAGTGTGCTAGGAAGTGCTGTAGAAAAAATAAGTACTGGGTTTAAAGCAGCAAAAGTTTTATTTGATGGTTTTTTTAATGAACAAGGTGAATTTGATTTTATAGGTGGAATAAAAAAACTAAGAGAAAATATTGATTGTATAGGGCCTGCTATAGTAGGTATTGGTCTTGCGTTTGCAGCAGTATCCGTTGCCCTACTTCCAGTTGCTGGATTGTTATTACCAAGATTGGTATTTGGTGGATTATTTAAAGCTGGTAAATGGTTAATTGCAAAACCATTTATTGGTGCTTTTAAATTATTGGCAAAAGGTCTTGGTTTAGGCGGTGCTAAAAGTCTGGCAGGTGGTGGTGGTGGTCTTGTAAAAGCAGGATTTTGGTCTAAAACAATTACTACTGCAAAAGGTATCTTTAGTGGTGTTGGAAATAGATTTAAAAACCTTGCAACTTCAATTAAAAATTTAGCACCAAAATTTGTTACAACTGTTTCTAATACTGTAGGTGGTATGTTTGCTGGAATAAGAGATAGAATTGCTAACCTTGCATCTAAAGCTGCAAAACTTGCTGCGCCTGTTGTTAAAGCAGTAACAAATACAGTAAAACCAATTGCAAGTCTTATGAGTAAGGGTTTTAAAGGTGCATCAAGTGTAGCAAAAGCAGGTTTTGGTGCATTGACTCCAAAAACTCCTGTAGTACCTAAAGTACCTAAAGTACCTAAAGTAAGTGCTAAGGGTGCTGTTGACGTAGGTAAGAAATTTAAAGGTTTTTCAAAATTATTATCAATAGGAAAAAATGTTCCATTTCTTGGTAAAATACTAACAGGTGGAATACTTGCAAGTATGTTGATGAGTGGTAAACCAGCAAAAGAATTAGTACCAGATATTGCTGGATTATTTGGTGGTGTTGCGGCTGCAGGCATAGGAGCTTCTGCTGGTGGTGCTCTTGGTACTCTAATGTTTCCAGGCGTAGGAAGTGTTGTTGGTGGTCTAATTGGTGCTGTTATAGGTTCATTTGGTGGTGATGCTCTTGGAACTGGTTTAGCAGAATTTATGCTTGGTTTGCCGTTAAGTGGTACATTTGGTAAAGGAGTCAGGGGAGCAAAAGCAGTTGGTAAAAAAATGAGTGGATTGAAAAACTTCTTTTCCTTTGGTAAGAAGGAGGAAAGTGGAGCTGATATAACACCAGCTGAAATTATTTCTCAAGGTGGCAATGGTGGTGATGTTGGTGCGTTACCAAAATCTAATGGTAATGGTGGTGGGGGAATTAATTACTTCCCAGCAGAAGGTGGTGGTTCAACACCAGTTCCTAACACTATTGTTAATGCACCAATGGCATCAAATACAGTAACTACAAATAATCAAAATATTCTTAAAACTGTGGTAGAACCAGACGTTTATTTCCTAAGACAATCAGGTTGGGCAATATAAAAAAAATGCACCCCTAAGAGCTCTTGGGGTGCATTTAGTCGTTTCTGAATCATCAGGGACTAGTTTAGTTCATCAGAGGTAGACCAACCATTTCCATAAACTAGGCGTTTGCTAATTTATTAAAGTAGTCCATAGAGTCTTGGTCTTCACTATCTACGGAATCAGCAACTTTAGGTGCCTCAGATGGTGTTGTATCCACTTTAGGTGCGGCTACAGTTTCTTCTTCTATTGAATCTGTTACATTACCTACAGTAGTTTTACCAGAAAGAACTGTGTCTAATCTGATTTTCAACTCATCATATGACTTGAAGTTACTGTCAGCAGTAAACTCATTTAGAGGATACTGAGATTTCCAAAGACTTTCTATGGCGTCATCATTATCTAAAATTGCAGTTGGACTATCGAACTCTGACTTATCATAGTTCCAGTATCCATCTACCTTACGGATTTTTAACTTGAAGTTTGCACCTTTCCAAAAGTCAAAAGGATTGATTGCACTTTCATCTTCAAACTCAGGTTGCATTGCAGCCATAATCTTGTCAAAGATTTTCTTCCCATAACGGAATAGAAAAACTTTACCATTGTTTTCTGGATGCTTAGAATCACTCTCAACATATATGTTTGAGTAATACTGCAACTTACGTTTTTGTTTTCTTGCAATTTCCTTATCTGATTCAATTCCAGAATTCCACAGAGCTGTGTTATGTTCTGAAACTGGGTCTTTACCCCCAACGGTAGTGAGAGAGTTCTCTATGTACCATTGACCAGTCGGCCCTTGAAAAGCATGACTCCACAGTTTTGCCCAAGGCAAATCTTCACCTTCACAAGATGGAAGAAATCTAATGACTGCATAACCATTACCAGACTTATCTAGCTCTGGTTTCCATAATCTATCGTCCTTATAGGATTTCTTTTCTTGAGGTGCAGAATCTTCTTTTACTGCATTTAGAAGTTTATCGAGCGAATTGCTCTTTCGTAATGAATCTAACGACATTTTTATCTCCTTATGTTATCGTATGTTATTGTATAAATCTTCGTATGTTATATATTCTACATTAGGATATTCACTAATCATTTTATGTATTGGATTAACCCACTTAAAATTCACAATAGTATATTCATTAAATATAGTATTAAGTTGATTATTCCAATTGACTGGATTAAATCCCTTTGCAGTTTCGGGCAGATAATTATCACTACCCTTATACACGTTATTTAGTGGTTCTTTGTAGTCACTACTGTCAAAACCTAACATGTATATCTCGTTAGCACCCCCTTGACACGCAAGGTGTAGTGCAGTATTTCCAGCAGACCAACCATTAGGATAGTCAATACCTTTGACCATATCATTATCATCAACCCATGTGATGTATATTCCTACATTCATTTCTGCTTTTAATTTTAAATCTTCATAATCCAAATCTGGATTTTGTTCCATAGCTTGTTTTACATTTGCATGGACTGTTTCTGGTTCTTTACCTTGTATAACAACATTTCCTCTACCAACCCTTGATGTTTCTTTTATCAGTTCAGCTGGATTTGTATCTCTCATAATATCTACGATACCACTAAATGCTGGTAGTATTTCCCAATCGGTAAACCAACAAGTATTCTCTGAAGCATATCCAGATTCATATATCTCTTGTTGCATATTATAATCTACGGATACAAGATTATCAACCTTCATATCACGATAGACTGCATTACAACCCCATGTTTCTATACTGTTTGGTATACTTGTGGGCCAGACTTTACCTAGTCTAGATTCACCATTACCATATACTATAACTTTTTTATACACGTTTGTTGAAATGTCGTCTTGGACGATACCCTTGAGGCCACTCTGGTTGTCTAGTAGCAAGTTTCTTAACCCTCTCACCCATTTCATTGTATTTAATCTGCAACTCTGAACATTCATGTTCTAACTGACGAATACGTTCTAACTGCTTCACACATTTATGTTCAAAAAAACCTTCTGAACTATTGGACATAATTTACTCCTGTTTTATTAATGTCATAAGAATCATCTTACACTTATTTCTATCGAATGTCAAGAACTTTTTGTAGTT
>Ga0206125_10004582_pt1 | contig 12130 bp, 5 predicted proteins | sample Helgoland_Spring_4_FD_148598 | JGI IMG/M metagenome (GOLD analysis project Ga0206125, IMG submission 148598) | Pelagic subsurface seawater microbial communities from Kabeltonne, Helgoland, North Sea - Helgoland_Spring_Bloom_20160331_1 | ecosystem: Environmental > Aquatic > Marine > Epipelagic ...
AATGGAAACAAGTGGTATCAAGTTCCTTATTTGGCACAAGAGATGGTTTATATTGATTACCCAAATACAGAACAATATGATAAAGATTTAAAACAACATTCTGCTTCAGTACCAAGTGTTTTAAAATTATTAAAAACTTCAAGAAGGTTTACAACACAAGTAAATGCAGATAATACAACTACAATTATATTTGGTGGAGGTACTGCAACAAACGATGAAACACTAATACCAAATTTTAAAAATGTTGGGTTAGGTTTACAATCATCAATAGATAAATTAGGAGCTTCATTTGACCCAGCTAATTTCTTAAAAACTAAGTCATATGGTCAGGCACCTTCAAATACAACACTAACAGTTAGATACTTAATTGGAGGAGGAGTTGAATCGAATGTAAAAAAAGGAGAATTAACTAGTATTACACAAATTCAATATGATGATGATTCTACATTGTTTACACCAACTGAATTAAAACTATATAATAAAGGTAAACAATCAGTTGCTGTAGAAAATGAAGTACCAGCTACAGGTGGTAGAGGTGCAGAAACTATTGAAGAGATTAGAGAAAACTCACTTGCAAACTTTGGTTCACAAGGTAGAGCTGTAACAAGAAAAGATTATCAAGTACGAGCACTTTCTATGCCATCTAAATTTGGTGGGATTGCAAAAGCATATTGTGCACCAGATGGTGAACTTGATAATAATTCACCAACATCAATACTATCTAATCCTGATTCATTAGAGGAGTTTACAAGTTTAGTAACAGGCCTTGGAGAAAAAAAGTTATCTCAACAAGAAATAAAAAATGAAGTAAAGAAGTTTTTATCTGGTAAAACAAATAATCAAACCGAAAAAAACAATCCATTTGCGATTAACTTATATATTCTTGGATATAATTCTAATAAAAACTTGGAAAGATTGACAAGTAATACTGCAATCAAACAAAACTTAAAAACATATCTAGGAGAATATAGAATGTTAACCGATGGTGTTAATATTATAGATGGTTATGTAATTAACATAGGAGTAGATTTTGAAATAAGAGCTTATGGTGGATATAATAAAAGAGAAGTTCTTACAAAATGTATAACAGAATTAAAAGAATATTTTAATATTGATAATTGGACTTTTAATATGCCAATTAACATATCTGAAATAGAATTATTATTGGCAGGAGTTGAGGGAGTACAATCAGTACCTAAATGTGAAATTACTAATAAATGTAATGGAACTTACTCTACCAATTCATATAACATATCACAAGCAACAAAGGGTAAAATGGTTTATCCATCAGTAGACCCTTCGGTGTTTGAAATTAAATTTCCTAACAAGGATATAAAAGGGAGGGTTGTATAATGTATTATTTCGTAACAGCATCAAAAGATTCAACAATTTATTTACAACAACCTACTCAAAATACAGGTAGGGATGAAATACTAGAAGTATCTAAAACTTATTATGGTAACCTAAAAGATGTTTCCCATACTTTAATCAAAATGGATACTACTGCATTATCTTCTTCTATTACAAGTGGAGAAGTAACAATGAGTTCGGCTCACTTAATTCTTAATGAAAGTGAAGGAAGTGAAATCCCTACTGATTATACAATTTATGCATATCCAATTTCACAATCATGGGATATGGGAATAGGTACACGATTCGATGAGATATCAACAGATGGTGTTAGTTGGGGTAAAAGAAATACAAGTACAAATTGGTTAGGAAATGGATTTGCAAGTGGAACGAGTGGTTCTTTCAATGGAAAGGGTGGAACTTGGTACACTGGTTCTGCATCATCACAATCATTTACATATGAAACAAGTGATATTAATTTAAATGTATTACCTTCACTTACTTCTTGGATTGCAGGTACAATTCCAAACGAAGGATGGATTATAAAACATGATTCAGCTAAAGAAAACGATACAGTTGATTATGGTCAGTTAAAATTCTTTTCAAAAGAAACAAATACTATATATCAACCAAAGTTAAGAATTGGATGGGATGATTCATCGTTTATAACTGGTTCACTAACATCACTAACTGCAGATGATATTAATGTAACATTTAAGAAACTAAAAACAACATATAAAAGAGGAAGTAAACCTACAATTAGAGTTTTCGGAAGAGAAAAATATCCTCTTAAAACATACACAAACACATACTCTTATACAGATGTAAAATTTTTACCATCAACAACTTATTATCAAATTAAAGATATAGTAACAGGTGAAGTGGTAGTACCTTTTAATGATGACTTTACAAAAGTTAGTTGTGATTCTAAAGGTAATTATTTTAAATTAAATTTAAATAACTTTGAATATAATAGAGATTACTACATTGAAATAAAAACTGTAAGAAGTGGAGTAGTGGAATATTTTATTGATAAAGATTTAACATTTACAGTAGAAAAATAAGAGATGGCTTTAAAGGATAAATTTAGAATTGATGAACTTGTTAAAAAAGGTTCAACTGCAGTTCGTAGAGATACGAAAGGACAAATCCTTGTCAATAAAATAGATGGCAAAGAAGTTAGACCTGAATCAAATAAAAAAGAAGATTCCTTTGGAACTAAGCCAATAAAAAAATCCAAACCCATATCTCCTAAGTTAAAAGAAGAATTAAATGAACAAGAAATTCCTATAAAATTAGAACAAGAATCATATGGAGGAGAAACATCAGCTGATTTAGTAAAACCTAAATATAATGAAGATGAATTAAAAAAGGCAATTGATGTAAAGGTAGATGAGTTAATAAAAAAACGTAAATTAGATAAAAAAGATTATATCTTAAAATCAAGATATGATTCTTTACAAAAAAAATACGAAGAGGCTCAAGACGAAATAAGACAATTAAATTTAGATATATCAACATTAGAATCTGAAATAGAAAGCCTTAAATCTCAATTAGATTTGGCATTAGAAGAATTGGATTCTGCAAAATTACAACAATCTGCGGCAGAAAATGAAGCGGCTCAAACAAATCAAAGATATTCGGATTTACTTGGAGATTTTTCAACTGCAATTATAAAAGGTACAAAAGAAGGTATCGAAAGAGTTTCTTTGGCTGCACAAGTTAGAGGTTTACAGGCTCAAAAATATACCTTAAAGGAATTACTAGAAGCTCAAAAAGGAATAGTAGAAAGTTTACAAGCTGCGGAAGCGGCCGAAGAAGCACAACAAGAAGAAACTGCTATATTACGTTCATTAAGTGGACCTCCTAATTCATATAAACAAGAAGGTGATTATGCATGGAAGATACCAGAAAATAATATTAAAGACCAAGACCAACTTGATAAGGGAAGAACATTCTACTTTAGGTCAAATAGAAAAAGTTGTGGTTGGGCCAATGGTAATGATTTAGAACTTTACAACTTCAATGATGAAAAAGAAGTATCATATTCTTTTAGTATATCTGCAGGTGCAGGTGACCATGATGACCCATGGATTGGTTTTAGTAAAATGACAGGAACAATACCTGCAAGAAGTGGTAGTACTCCTGGTAAAGTATCAATAACTGCAACTAAAGTTAGAAAAGTAGATAAACCAAAAGGAAGAAGAAAAAAATTCAATGATAAAATTACTCTAACGATAGATGGAACAAAGTTTGATATGTTAGGAAGATTTTATAGAAAATTAAGAAGTGGCGGAAAAGGTAATTAATAAATTATGGCAATAAAAGATTTTAAAAATATTGTAGATAGGAAAGGATACTTAGTTGATTCTGAAGATAGAAAGGTATTTGAAAAAGAAATATCTAAATCTAACTTTGGGTTAGGGTGTTCTGATGTAATTGAATTTATACTATATGATATAAACAATAATCAATTGCCACAAGGTGATACTGGTAAGTTAGTACGATATATATATTTAGATGATGAAAAATCAAAAGAATATTTTTTAACTTTACCAACTAATTCTTTTACTAAGAATACAAAAGATTCACAAGAATTCGTAGTTGACTTAGAAAGATTAATTAAAGATGCTGGTTATTCAAATGGTAGTTTTAAAACACAAATAACTTTATTAAACCGAAGAGTTGGTACTGAAGAAGTTGAATCCAATAAAATGTGGATACATGAAATATCACCATCAAGAACAGAAGTTAGAATTTTACCAATTAGAAGAGATTCGTTAAACGAGGATTTAGAAAAAAGATATTCTATTTTTACCAATGAATCTTCATTTAGAGATGACGTCATTTATACTATACAAGAATATGTTGATTCATGTAGTGTAGAAAAAATAAAACAATATATTTTACTATCTAAAGGAAAAGAAACAGATGGTACAAAATATATTAACTTAATTAAGAAAGAATTTAAAATATCTAACTTTGATGAATTTGTATTAAAAGTAAAAGATAAATGGATTGAATCTCTTAAGTATTTTGTACAAGGATTAAATTGGAGTATTAGTTCAACTAACTATGGAAAGCCTTCTGAAGAAAAATTAGATTGTGTTGAATTATCAGTAGATGAAATAAAAAGAATTGCAGAAACTGCATTAATAAATTCTTTAGAATATTATTTACCAAAACGAGATATACAAAAAGATAATATTCTTTCTAAAGAAGAACAGATAACACTAGATGCTTTAAAAAATATATTAAAATCAAGTACATCTAATTCTATATATTCTCCAACAGAACCAGATTCAATTGATGCTGAAGTAAAAGGATGTACAGACCCATCTGCAGAAAACTTTAATCCATCTGCCAATACAGAAGATGGTTCATGTAGATATAAAGAAGAAGAAGTTGTTATATTAGGATGTACAGACCCATCTGCAACAAATTATAATAGTCTTGCTACTGAAAGTGATGGTAGTTGTAAGTATGAAGAAATTATTCAGAGTGTAACTAAAACTTATTACATTTGGTCTTCTACCGCTACCATGAAGTGGAAATTAAATGGAGTAAATGCACGTCCACAATCAGGAGTAGAATTTGATTCATTTGAAATTACACACGATGTAGGTCAATTTAAATTTGGAAAAGGTGAAGATGTTAGAGAAGTTCCAAAAGAAAGAATAATTGATACCTCTCCTTCTTTAGTAGAATATAGTATAACTAATATAAGTAATACAAACTCTATAAGACCACCTAATTTTGGTGGACAGGGTTCAAAAGAGAATCGTATATTAGGATATAATGGTGTTTATTCTGATTTTGAAATGGCATCGTTAGATGGAGGAACTGGCCAAGTTTTATCTTCAACATATAAAAATCAAGTAGGACAACTTGTACAGTTTCCAGCACTTTTACCTGGTGATAGTATTATAGTTTGTGCTCAAGAAGGGACAGTAACACAAGTATCAGGATTAAAAATAACAAGAAGAGGTGAGTGTGGAAGTGAACCACTACCACCTAATAGACCATCAACTAATAACAATAATAGTAGTGGTGGAGGTGGTGGTAGAAATATACCAACTCCTGGTCAAGAAGGAGTATTAGATAGAGAAAATTTAAACATACAACAATACAGATAAAAAGTAGGGTAGGATATTTATAAACATGGCGATTAAAAGGAAAATATTTCAGTTCGATGAACAATATAACCCAAATTCAGATTTAGGATTTGGAAGACAAGATGAATTTGTCGATGATGTTCTGTCAGCTGACCTTAATTCTGGTGGTGGAGGTGGTACTAAGCAGATACCTTTTATTAAGGGATGTATGGATGTAACTGCAATTAATTACAATCCAAGTGCAACTACTCCTAATAATTCTGTATGTAAATATGAAGCACCAATAGATACACCAAATGCAACTATATTATTAAGTACATCTTCTAACAAAAAGACGTTTGATATTCTTTTTAATTCAAAAAAATCAGAATTTAATTCTTCATCTAAAAAAATATCATTAACCGCTAAAGAATGTAGTAAACCAATAGTAGTTACTATAAAACAAGGCAATAATATATCAGATGATTCTTATAGAATTTCTTCTAAGTTAAACAGTATAACCAAAGAAATAAAACCATTGGTAGCTGAGGATATTCAATTAGATTATGTTCCTGTTACTAAAGATTATATAAACTTTGATACCATAAAACCACAGTTTAATAATAATTTTGGATTTGACGGCCGTGAAGAACTACAAGTTAGAGGAGAAAATTTATTTCTTGGGTTTACAAAACCATTTATAAAACCTCAACCTAAACCAACACCAAAATTTTCATTTGGTACTACTAAATTTAGTTTTTACGAATTTTTAGTAGAAAAGCGAATAGATGGTAGATGGGTTGAACAACCATCAACTAAACCAATTGAAAACCTAATCGTTTCACAACAAGTATTTTCTGCTAATTTAGATTTTCAATTTAGAAACATAGTTGTACTACCTGACCCAACACCTATTGATATAGAAATGGAATCAAGTATTGCATTTGATGGTCAAGTTGGATTTAGAACATCATGGGGAACAGAAGGCCTTCTTGAAGAAGATGATTTACTAAAATTAAGACAACCTGGTACTGATGGGTTTGAAAATGCAATTTCTTATATTGAATTATTTCATAAAGGGGATTTATCAAAACATAGAATATCATATACTATAACTTATCCTGATAGAAAAGATAGTAGAACTATAACAACATACGATACTAAGATACGACTAACTTCAGGCCTAACTAAAGTATTTATAGAATCAAAACCAATCGTAGATGTACCTCAAGATGGTACTCCTCTTATTAAAGTTGATTTAACTAATTTTAAATATAATATTGCGGCAGGTACTAGTTTAAAAATTCCATATTCAACCGCATATTCTGATTACGTTGGATTTACTTTAGGAAAAACAGAAAGAAGAATTGATAAATCAGGTTCGGTTGTTTTAAATAAAGAAGATTTTTTAAATGGATTGGGATTATATGAACTATATCTACAACCTATATCTGAAAAGGGTGGTACTGGTGAATATGCTAAACTTACAATAAATGTATTTAGTGAAGAAATATTATCAGGACCAGATATTACAAATATCAACTACCCACAAAATATAAAGGGTGCAGATTTTAAAGAATATGATGTTCCCTTCAAAGTATCTTGGCAGTCAGTAAATACTAACTTTGTTAAGATTTACATCGATAAAAAAGGAGATTCAAACTTCTTAGGACAATTTGAGCCGTCTGGAATTGCAGAGTTTAAGGTAGGTGATATATTAAATAAACTAAAGAATAAACCACAAGAAAATAGAAATGGAATACAATTTAGTTTAGTACTTATTCCAACTAACCTTGAAGGTAACGAAGTAACAGAAGGTAAATACGAAAAAATAAATATTACCTTTGATAAAGGAGATTTAAAACTTAGAAGAGGTACATTAATTGCGGATTTAAGAAAAGCCTTTTTATCTGATGTAGATGTAGACTCCCTCAAATCAGATGACTCCAAATTCTTAACTCATTACTTGCATTTAGGAAATGGTAACAATGAATTAGTTTCAACTTGGGGAATAGATGAAGAAACTTTTTCTAAATATGAATATCAAGAAGATATTAATAAAGATGTTAAGGTATCAACAGAAAAAACAGTAGTATTAAAATTATATGAACCATTAGATAAATCGATTACTGTAAACGATTCTATTTGGCTTTCTAAAATACAATCTATACCAATTATAGACCAGATTACTATTGTAGATAATTCCATACAAGTGTGTAATCCACTTACTCCTAATTTTGATTTAGATGTAAGTGATGATATTGGATATCAAATTCTTGATGATTTAATTACAAGTGGTTCAACTACATCTAGTGATTTAGTTAATCAATTTATATCATCTTCTAACTTTACACAAGATAAACTTGATATTTTATTTGTATCTAGTTCAACAGACCTTTTTGAAGAATACTCTGGTTCGGGAAATATAATTAAAGAAACAGGAATACAAGAATATAATTGGAAAGATTTTGTAAAATATTCATCTGCAGAGGAAAGAGTAGAAAACTTTGTTTACAAAGTAAAATTAATTCAAAATTATGAATATAGATATAACCAACTAACATCAGGTTCAGGTGTTACAGGATGGACAGGTTCTCTTTCTGTATTAAATGATGCAAACTCTCAATTAAATAAAATAAATGAAACAAAAAGAGGATTTGATTCTTTTGAAAAATTCTTATTTACTTCATCATCTGAGTTTACAACAAATGATGCAAATTCATGGACATATCCTTTTAATGTAAATGGAACTGCAATAACATCTAGTGATGCTATAGTAACAAGTTGGTACGATAGTGCGGTTGTTAGTGCACATGAATTTGATAAAAATAATACATCACGATTGAGTTATAACCTACCCGCTCATGTTACTGATGATTTTAAAAATAGTGAATATGTTCTTTTCTTTGATATGATTGGACAACACTTTGATACAATATGGACTTATATCAGAGGAGTATCTCAATCTAAAAAAACAGAACATAAAAAAGAAATTGGTATATCAAGTGAACTTGTATATCATATGTTAGAATCTCTTGGTTGGGATGCTGATATGGGAGTACAATCACAATTCTTGTGGGAATATGCATTTGGTAAACATTCAGATGGTACAACAGTATCATCAATGAGTGGTAAGGATAGACAAAATGAAGTATGGAGAAGATTACTAAATAACTTACCTTACTTATATAAAAATAAAGGTACTAAGAGAGCTGTACATGCTGCATTGAGTTGTTATGGTGTACCTGCATCCTTATTAACTATAATGGAATTTGGTGGGCCAAAAGACCCATCACAATCAGGTACAACTAAATTTACATTTGAAGATAGAACGGCATCAATAAACTTAAGTGGAGCTTCTGCTATAACTGTACCATGGAAACAATATAGTGGTAATTCACAATTTCCAAATACAGTAGAATTTAGAATTAGTACAACAACAAAACAAGACCAACAAATAATAAGTGGTTCGGAATGGTCAGTTAATATTATTAAAGATACTGGTTCACTTGCCAAAGCACAACTTATTGTTGGTAGTGATTCTAGTTCTACTGATACATTCCCATTATTTAATGGAGATTATGTAAACCTTACAGTAACAAGAACATCTGGTAGTACAGGAGGAGATTCATTTAACTTATATGTTAAAGAAGGATTCCAAGAAAGATTAAGAACAGATTTAAATACAACACTTAACTCTACAAAAGCATGGACAAGTGGTAGTGAAATAAAAATTGGTTCAACTTCTTTTAATGGTAATTTTGATGAATTTAGATTATGGAAAACTCCACTATCCTCATCACGAATTGATAATCATGCTTTATTACCTGATGCAATAGATGGTAATCATGTATCATCATCTACTGAAGATTTGATATTTAGAAATGATTTCGAATATCCAAAAAACAGACATTCAAGTGGAGATGTTGATATTAAAAATGTTTCTTTAATAAGAACATATGCAACATCATCAGTTGCAAGTGGATTTACGAATGAAACATCTTATCCATATCAGTACACTCCATATGATAGAGATGTAACTGCTACTGTACCATCTAGTGGATTTAGTGTTGGAAATAAAGTTAGATTTGAAACACAAACATTAATATCTGATTTAAATTATAAAACTAGAGCAACCAAGAAATCATTTGACCAGGCACCAATAGATTCAAACAAGTTAGGATTTTTCTTTTCTCCAACAAAAGAAATAAACATGGATATATTACGTTCACTTGGTGATTTTAATATTGATAATTATATTGGAGACCCACGAGATGAATACTTGGGTGAGTATAAAAAATTAAAAGATTTAAGAAATTATTACTTTGATAGATATTCATTGAACATTTATGAGTATATACAACTTGTAAGATATATTGATAAATCATTATTCGATGTATTGGAATCATTAGTACCTGCTAGAGCCAAGGTTTCTAGTGGATTATTAATAGAACCACATATTCTTGAAAGAAGTAAAACACAATGGAATCATGAAACTTCTATTAAAGTAAAGGATGATGTAAAAATAGGAGGAACTAATCCACAATATTCTGCAAGTTTAGATGTAGAGGAAGATGTAAATTTATATGGAACAAACCCACAATATTCGGGTAGTATAAATGCAGAAAATGATTTAAATTTAGTAGCAGAAAATCAAGGATTAACTGGTGTATATTCATTTGTAGAGGATGGACAACAAAGTGGATTCATGACAATAAATTCTGGTTCTACTATGGGTGGAATTGAAATAAGTATCAATGCACAAATAACAGGTTCGGTACAAGGAGAATATGATTCAACCGCTTATCAACAAGTTGGTATGGGAATAGATTCGCTATCAGTAGCAGGATTTGGTTTATTTGGTGATGGTGCAGTTTCACTTCGTTCACGATTAATAAATGGTAGTATTATAAAAGATAGAGTTAAGGTACATTTATTAAAAGAACAATATAGTATTGATATACCAGAAAACATAGATTCAAATGATTCTTCAAAAGGAAGACAATTTGTATCAACAACACAGCATAGATATAAAGTAAATATTTTACCATTTACTGGTTCTGATGGAAACGAATCATCAGACCCAACTGTAAGTGGAGATATAGTTGCGGTTACTCCACTAAATGGATATTTCCCAACACATTACAGAAACACAGGAGATTTAACAAGTGGAATGGAAAATTCATTTTTTAATGGTTCAAAACAAACAAGTGCAACAACATTAGATGGTGGTTCACCAGTTGTTTCATTTACAACTAATCCAAATACACTTAAAGTTTCTGATAGTGGAAGAGGAAGTGGTGAACCAATATTAGAAGTAGAATAACCGATTTTATAATTTAGTTATATTTATATATTGAATAACAACATTACAACAACAAGGAATTTAAATTATGGCTTATTTAGATAATACCGAAATCACAGTAGATGCTATTCTTACAAAGAAGGGTAGAGAGAAATTAGCAGCTGGACAAGGTTTAAACATTACCAAATTCGCATTAGGCGATGATGAGGTAGATTATACCCTTTATGAACCGGCACATCCAAAAGGTAGTGCTTATTATGATTCGGCAATTAAAGCAATTCCGATTACTGAAGCATCACCAGATGAAACACAGGTATTACGATATAAATTAGTAACTTTACCAAAAGGAACAACTAAAATTCCTAAAGTAGAATTTGGTATCCCTTCAATATCAGTAAATCAAGAAAGTGGACAAGTTTCACTTACACCAACAACTTCACCAAGTGGTAACACTCAGAGTGGATATACTATCATTCTTTCTAACAAGAATGCTGGTTCAATAGTTGGTACAGGATTATCAAACTCAGCAGGTACAGTACCTTCATTCTTAGGTGATGAAATTACAACAACGGCTGCAATTGAAACAGGATTAACATTTACGTTTATTCCTAATCCTAATATAACGGCAACAATTAAATCAACAATTACAGTATATGGTAACGAAACAGGTGGTTCACAAACTATTCCTGTAACAGTAACCTATGTATCTAGTTAATAAGGGAAAAATAAAATGGCACAAATAAACGGACAAGCGGGAGTAAATTTATCAGCAGAATTATCGAATTATTTATCCGGTAATCAAGGTACACTTACTTCTGAACAATTAACAGAAATCATTAACCAATATTTAACTGGTGGTGATAAATTGGGTGCAAGTGGTGGACAAATCACCAATGGTATCTATAAGAGATTTGGAGAATTTGACCAAATTACAGGTAAGGTTGAAGTTGTTACTACTGGTCTTTGGAGTGGAGATACTGGAAGTTTAAATACTTTCTTTACTTCATCAACTCAGGCATCAGCAGCAAGTTCAAACTATTATGTAAATGTATATGATAAGAACCCATCATCAGATTCATCGGCAGCAATACAATATGCAGTTGCTTATGGACACAGAGAAGGAAAAGGTTCTATATCATTGGCAAACTCTGATTCATCTACATTGGCATCTAAAGCAACTTATGCTCAATACAAATCAATTCTTTTAGACCAAGATGATAGTAAATTTACATTCTTTTCTTCATCTGCAGCTGGAACACATGACTCAGATAGTATCTATGTAATCAATGTAGCTCGTGCCCGTTACAAAGAAAAAATGGATGCTGGAAACTGGTCATTAATATTAAGTGGTTCTAGTGGAACTTCAACTTTAATTGATGAT
>Ga0206125_10004586_pt1 | contig 12120 bp, 5 predicted proteins | sample Helgoland_Spring_4_FD_148598 | JGI IMG/M metagenome (GOLD analysis project Ga0206125, IMG submission 148598) | Pelagic subsurface seawater microbial communities from Kabeltonne, Helgoland, North Sea - Helgoland_Spring_Bloom_20160331_1 | ecosystem: Environmental > Aquatic > Marine > Epipelagic ...
TGCAGTTGGTGCTCCATCATAACCACCTACCCAGTTGATGTTTTGTGGTGGTGTTGTAGTCCCATCTTTCATCACACCGCCAATGCTATAGTCTCGGTTATTTTGAGTTGTATTTATAGGACTTACAGGAGAGCTCCAGTAATTATAGTTGTACTTGTTCGACTGTCCTGTTTGGTCTCTTTCTATAGATCCTGATGAAGTCGTTTCAAGTATACTACCTTCTGTTTGAATAAGTTGTGATTTACCTACTAAATCTAGTTTGCCATCAATCTTTAAATAATGTGTAACTTCTATTTTATTATTATTATTTGCTTCAAGAGTATTGCTTTCAACAAGCAAACCAAGGACTGTTTTGTTGCCGGCTGTAGTTATATTAGTATTTGTTTTTACTATATTCCAGTCAATGTAGGTCGTGCCGTCAACGCCCAGTGTATTTGGTATGTTCCACACACTTCCGTTTGTCCACGTGCCAGTTGATTCCCATGAGTTATGAGTGGAGGAGGTGTAGGGTAACGGTGCTGTTTCAGGTTGTGCAGTTACAATTCCGACAAGCTTACCATTACGTAGATTACTAGTTTTATCAAGCAAGAATCCGTTAAGGATATCAGTAGACTGTGCCATTTGATAGTAGCCTTCTAAATTAGTCCAACTAAGTCCTGGAACGTTCAAAGGCACAATTGCTCCTTGTACGTTACTACCAGTATTGGTAATTCGTTGATTCATCATTTGGCGTGTTTGGGCTTGGGTAAGAGCAACATTCCAAATACGTAATTCTTGCATCCAACCTTTAAAATAGTTAGTAGGCAAATAAGGATAACTTGATCCTTGGATCATTGCTCCTAGAAAACATTTAGCATTAGCATTAGCTATCGGGTTTACGCCATTTACAGCGTTCTTTACGCTAATTCCGTCAATATATAAATTATAAGATGAGCCATCAAATATAACTGCAATATGGTACCATCTACCAGTGGTAACTGCAAAATTTGATGTTATTGCATTGCCATTATTCCAATTGAAAGAAACAATATTATTTACTATTCTTAAATCGTATCCATCAGTAAGTGCGCTAGAACTTCTTTTTGAAAAAATAGTTTGAATACTAGCATTTGATGCTCCTGGTTTAATCCAAGTTTCAATGCTAAATGATCCTGTACTTAAGTTGTAATTATTTTTTAAATTAACGTTATCATCTATTCCATCAAAATCTAATTGGTTACACAACCCTATGCTTATAAGCGCATCATCAACTATAGGCGTGCAGCTACCTCCACCAAAAGGGAGTGTCCATCTCAAAGTATAAACCCCGGTATTAGGACTAGAAAATTCAGCCGTTGGGCTATTAATATTGGAGAAAACCTCGCCGCCCCCTGCTGGACCGCTTACAATCGACCATGACCCCACAGTTCCCGCTGTCGCTGAAAGATTTACAGACTCTAATCCGCATGCAGGTGGAGATTTATCAGGCCCTGCTAACGCAGTAAAACATACGCTATTTGAGCTATTGAAATTCACAAGAATAGGCGTAAAAATAAGTCCGCCACAGCTTGAAGAAGGGTCTATGCCTTGCGAAATTGGTACATTAAAAGCGGTGTTAGAGATGGATCCATTTCCAGTAATCGCTCCATTTATGGATAAACTTGCATTACATCCCGCATTAAATAATGTAGCACAATCAGTGGTTAGTGTTACTTTAAAAATTAAGCTTCCTAATAATGTATTTGGGTTAGAGAGTAAAGGTAGGCTACCTACGTTCCATATCACAGAATTAGTTGCAGTATCATAGATTGGAGCGTTGGCAGGCGTAAAAGATGGGTGTATGTTGCTGGTTGATATGCTACCTACTCCGTATAAAGCGGAAGCAGGTACAGGTACAGTTATAATCGTATTATTTGTCGCTTCTGATCCTCTATTTTTGATATCAATCTTGTATTCTATTTCATCTCCGGGATTAGCTGTTAATGGTGTGGCTGGAGTGACACCAGCAATTTTGTTTACAGCAATAAGTCCTTGAGGTTCGGGTATGTAAGCGTCAACCGACATGGCAAAACCAAAGATTGTGAATATATCTCCCGATGAGCCAAAACGAAATGTAGTTGATGTTTGGTTATTTCCAATGACTAAATTCCCTGTGTTAGGAACAGTAAACATACTGAAATCGACTCCAGTATTGTTTTTCAGGATCGGATCACTTTTACCCGCTGCTGGTATGGGAAAAATAGAGGAATTGAAAAAGTTATTAGTCGTGTTTCCAGCGTGATTTAAGGTTAAATAATTAGTTGCGTTATAGGTGTTAGGATCCGCATTTAATTTTTGCACTGCGAGATAATCTCCAGTTAGGCCCACATCACCCTCTGCTGCCAGTACTCCTAGTTTCATGTTTACTTGTCCTGTGCCAACAGTTGTAAATCCTGAAATAGGAATAGTACCGAATTCTCCAGCATTACTATTTAGTGCCCCATTAACATAGGCATAACCATCAAAAAGGGTCACGGCCCGGCTTTTCATTACTGGATTTTCATAGATAACAATCATAGTCCACCCTCCTGAAAATCCAGGTGAGTCATTATTCGATCCAGCTTCTAGTAGAGCAATATCAGCAACGGTATAAGCTCCTGGTCCATTTGCTTTTACGTAATCAGTTATTTCTTGATAACCAACAAAAATACCACTATAGCTAGTGCCAGGAAAAAGTAATTCTGAGTTAGTACCTACTGTTTTTGCTGTAATAGTAGTATAAATACTTGCTCCAGGTCCTTTAATTTTTATTGCTTTTTTATCAAAAGATTTCGATTCAGTGATATAGTTGGGTACAGTTCCTGATACATTTACGGCTGCCGATGATGTACTTTGAACAGTCCCATTATTATTGTTGGTAAACGAACTTCTTATCAGTTGCTTGATGGTGAGGTTGGCTCCACCATCTGCAATAACATAAGGTGTATTTAAAGTAGCAGTAAGAACATTACTCCCTGAAATAGTGTAGGTAAAAGGAATGTTTGTTGCTGTACCTCCATTTACTGATACAGTTAAGGTTGGAGTATTATTTAATTCAAAAGCATATGTGTTTCCGTTGCCGCTAAAAGTGTAAATAGGCCAACGTGAACTACCAGAACTTCCTACGTTGATTACGAGGCTGTAATTGGAATCTGTTATGCTTTGGTTGTGACTTACTGTTGAGTTGGTGTTAACGGTTCTAGTTCCTGATTGAACTTGTCTTGACGCCGTAAATGTGTCAGACGGACTTGATTTTCCAGTCCAATATAATCCTGCAAAGAGTACAGTGGAGCAACTTTGGCTAGAACTGTTTTCACCTGCATTAGAAAGTTCTAAAGTTGCTTTTGAGGAGTTAAATGTAGTAGGGTCAGTATCAGTATCTACAAACTTCATGAAGTTTAATTGATTGTCAATATTGTCGCCGTAGGTAGCCAGTGTTAAGTTTGTATTTCCTAACATAGTAAAATCACCTTTCACATTATATAATTTTTTGGTAGGTGTTGCCGCTGATGTTCTCTGTAAAAAATTTACTTGGGGAGTGGTAACAGTTTGCGCGAATATTGAACATGGGAAAACTAGGAAAATAACAAGAAATCCTGAAGCAATTATCCAATGATTAATTTTTTTAAAGTAATGTTTCTTCATAGCTTTTAAATATAACTTAGACCAATATTTTTGACTATAGCTTTTTTATTTTGGACAATTAGTGTGTTTTTTGACCACTTAGTTTTGGTTAGAATACCCACTTTTTGTAAATCATTATGCCTGAGTAGTTTATTCGTTTTAGGACTACTGTTTAAGTACAATCATTCTCACGCATAAAATTAATTTTTTTTATTTAAAAACAAAGATAAAAGACAAAATAAATCGATAAAATGCACTATTTTGTTATTTATGTAAGTTTATTTGTGTTATTTTAAATAAAGAAAGTCTTTTCTTTTGAGGAGATTTTAGTTTTGGGATGCGTTCTTGAGTTAGACCAGTAAGATTTAAATAACTTTTATTATAATTTTTTAATTTTTTTTAAAACCAAACAATTTAATATTTCGTAGGTCAAAATTGGAGTCTGTTCAGTTCTTTGAAAATAGTACACGTTATTTATGTTTTTAACAGATTATAATTTGAATTCATTGCTATTGCTGGCTGTAATTCAATTTAAAGTAATCTTCTTGGTGATTTTATCAATATGATTTCTTTTATTAAAAGCAGGCTGTAAAGTAATAAACTAAATTCAACTCGCTACTATAACGATGTAGTTAGTTATTATTCTTATAAAAACATAAAAACAATGTAGTTGGTCGTTTTTTAGCGACTTTAAAGGAGTCAATGCTGCTAATATTTTTACTTTGGTCACCGATGCAAAATCAAAGATTTAGAATTGCCTTCAGATTTTTTAAACATTAATTTTTTATTAACAACCAACCAAATTTTTTTTCTATGATTAAACTATTACAGAAAAGAGTTATTCTGTCAGCTTTATTTTGCTTTCAAGGAATAGCGACGTTAAATGCCCAAACCACGCAACAACAAATTGCGGGTAATTTAGCAAAAGACCAAAGGGTGAGAGATTTTAGTATGGAATCGCTACGCGGAACACCTTCTCTTATCAAAATGAAAACCTCAGGAACCATTTTATCTTTAAATGAGGCTCCTGCATTCCTTCAATCTGTACTGGGATTAGGGGAATCAACTACATTTGTCAATATTGAGACTACTTTTTCAGGTGGTATGCAAATTGACAAATTCCAACAATACAATAATGGTATCAAAGTAGAGCATGGTGTTTTTAAAGCTATTTCGCAAAAAAACATTGTTCAAGCATTTTCGGCAGAATTTTACAGTCTTAACTCAATCTCTGCCACTCCAGCATTAAGCGAAAATACTGCGCTTCAAAAAGCATTAGCACACGTAGGTGCTACTACCTATGCATGGGACTATGTTAAAACGCTTGGAAATTCGCCAGAAATTACGGCAGCTTATAATGAACTATATCCAAAAGGTGAGTTGGTTATGGTTGATAATTACTTAACTCCAGCAATAGATTTATCTTTGGCATATAAATTTAATATATATGCCGCAGCTCTCTTATCTCGTGCTTATGTTTACGTAGATGCTACGACAGGACAAATACTATTATTGGATGCTATTATAAAACATGCTGATGCATTACACGGTACAGAAGAGATTGTTAAAACTATCAAGCCAGATCCTAGAGTAGTAGCTCCACAGACACTTATGCTGACTGGATTTGGAGATACACGATATGCAGGTCGAAGATCGTTCGATACATCAAAAGATGCTAATGGGCAATGGGTTTTAAAAGGTATTTCTCCTTCAGGAATCGCCAATGAAACGTTGTCATACAGAGGATTAGGAGGTACACCTATTTCGATTCCAAATTTTAATTCCTTAGCTGTGCCTATCATCGATGGGGATGGAGATGTATTACATCCCGAAGTATCAGATAATATGTGGAATAAATCTGAACATAAGAAAGATAATTTCTCTACAACTAATCGATTCCCAGTATTTAGCGAAAGAAACAATGACGATGTTGCTCTTGATGCGCATTGGGGCGCTGAGGTTGTTTTAGATTACTGGAAAAACATACATGGAAGATCAAGTTACGATAATAAAGGGACCAAGATCTTTAATTACGTGCACTATGGTGATGGTTATGATAACGCCTTTTGGAACGGTACGGCCATGACCTATGGTGATGGAAGTTACCAAGGAGGAACTAACCCGAATGCTGGCTCTTTTGCACCACTGACTTCTATGGATGTTTGTGCTCACGAAATCGGACATGGTGTTTGTCAATTTACAGCGAATTTAGTTTATCAAAGAGAGTCTGGTGCCATGAATGAAGGTTTCTCTGATATTTGGGCTGCCTCTGTGGAAAACTATGTATTAAAAAATATTGACGGTTCATTACCTTATGATCCATGGGGGATAGGTGAGCAAATTGATGAGCGTGATGGTGGGTTACCTCCCGGACAAGCTTTATCGAGAGCTTTAAGATGGATGGATGATCCAAAAGCCGCAACTGCGCCAGATTCCTACGGTGGTCTTAACTGGAGAGAACCTGAGTGTGGAACTCCAACATTAGCAAATGACCAATGTGGTGTTCATACCAATAGCGGCGTATTGAATAAATGGTACTACTTACTAGTGGCAGGTTCTGGAAAAACGTTTACACCAGGGAGACTTAAAAAAACTGCAGATGACGAAATTACTGACAAAGGTAAGGCATACAAGGTTTTAGGTTTGGGATTTGATACAGCAAACAAGATTACCTATTTAGCTGAAACAATGCTTACTCCAAATGCTAAATTTGCTGATATGAGAAACGCTTCTATTTTAGCAGCTCAAATGTTATACGGAATAGCTTCAAATGAAGAGCAACAAACTACTAATGCTTGGCAAGGAGTAGATATTGGTGATGCCTACAATGCAGGAGAGCCAAATAATATTTCGTTTTCATCTTCAAATGTCCAAATTCTGACCGAAAAAAATAAAATTAATGGCTGTGATGATGTAACATCATATAATGTTGTTTTAACTGGGGTTTTTGTGGCTCCCTCTGCTACCATAAATATTAGCTTAGCCGGAAGTACTGCAACTCTTGGACAAGATTATACAATCTCTACTCAAACATTAACTTTTGTAGGGTCTCAGACACAAACAATTACAATAAATGTGATTGATGATGCTGTAATTGAAGGTAATGAAACTATTGTATTGTCATTTTTATACAATGGGAAATTAGTGAAGCAAGAGTTCACTATTTCGGACGATGATTTTATACCTAGAACAGGAAAACAACCTATAGAATTATTAGCAAAAGAAACGTTCTCAGTAGCTGGTTTGCCAGCAGGTTGGGCAACAGTAAATTCAAGTGGAACGAACAAGTGGAGTACAAACGGTAATTTAAGTGGAGCAGGTAGAGCTTTCATAACTGACGGAATTGCGAATGCACCCATGTATGATACTAATACGCCTTCAAATACTACATTAAGATCTCCATTAATCAATGCAGCTGGTACAAGTAATGTAACTATAAGTTTTGATTGGGAAGCTGGTGGAGAAATTGATGCTGTTGAACCAACAATTTTTGATTACGGAGAATTTGTTTACTCTACAGATGGAGCGATTTATACTCCAGTAAGAAAGTTTACAGGTACTGCACCTATTGGAGCTAGTAAGGCTTCAGGAAAGTATACTAGTGTGTTTAATGATTTAGATGGTCAATCATTCTTTATTGGATGGCGATGGTTTAATGATTCAAATGCTGGAACTCCTTTTAGTTTTGCTATCGACAACGTAGTTGTAACGGGACAACCAGCAGGAATTGAAACCGAAAAAGGAGACCTTGCAACAACTAAAGTATACGCTGGGAATTCAATTTATTTCTTGAGTTCGAAAGACCAAGCATTAATAGCTAGAATTGAAAATGCCTCAGCCGACCTTGGTTGTGTAACTATCTCAGTTGCTGAGGAAGGAACTGCTGTTAAATATTTTTCTAAAATAGCTACAACAAGAGCATCAAAAGTTCTAAATATAACAACTACAAATGCTACTGCTACTTATGATTTAACGGTTTATTATACAAATGCTGAGTTAAGTGGTTTTGCAAACCCTACTGCATTAAAGCCAATGAAAGTCAACAGCGCTTCTATTGACCAGGCTAATGACAGACCTAACAACTTTGATTTCAACGGTGTTATCACTGATGTGAACGCTGAAGGTGAATTTAAGGCTTATGCAGGTAAATTCAGTGGATCTGGAGTAGTAAGTGTAGTTAAAGATTTTGATTTCTGTTCTAATGTTCCGTCTCCTTGGGCAACAAGTGATGTTGGTATTGTAGGATCTGCAGGTGCTGTTTGTTTCAAAAATGGTAACTTCGAAGTAACTGCTTCTGGAAGTGGTATTGATTCAAGATCTGATTCGTTCAGTTTCACTTATCAGCAACTTACTGGCGATGGAGAAATCATTGCTAAAGTAAGTACTCTTGCAAACACAAATAAGGATGCTCGCGCAGCAGTTATGATTAGAGAATCGTTAGATAATAACTCAAAATTTGCAATGACAGCGATCACTGCAAATCCTAACTTTACGGGTACAGCAACCAATTTTGAGTACAGAAGAGCAAGTGGCGACAAATCAAAAATTACAAGTTTTGCTTCTACGACATTGCCTAAATACATACGTTTAGTGAGAAAAGGAAATTTAATCACTTCTTTCATCTCTAATTCAAATGGTAATTGGGTAATGATTGGTTCTTCAAATGAAGTGCAATTTGGACAAACTGTTTATATTGGTTTAGCCACTGCTTCAAACTATAACCCAGTAACTACTGTGGCCAACTATAGCGATGTTTCTATACTTAAATATGGCGCTACAGCTAAGTCAACTCAATCAGCTGCTAAGTCAGCTCCAACTACTGTGCAAGAAGATGTAAAAGTGACATCTTTCATGATGCATCCCAACCCTGTAGTTAATTCATTAAGTATTGAATTGTCTGATTCTACAATTCAATCAATTGGGATTTTTAGCTTCTTAGGGAAAACAGTGAGAAACGTAAATATGAAGACAGCTAGTAAACAAGTTACTTTAGATGTTACTCCTTTGATAAAAGGACTTTATGTTTTGAAAATCAGTACTACTGAGGGTCAAGTTTTGACCAAGAGTTTCTTGAAGGAATAATTAACTTTTTTTTAAATTGAAGGAGGAGGCAGTTTTATCTGTCTCCTCTTTTTTTAAACAGTTTTGGGTTGTACTAGATCTATCATCGAAAATATCAGAACAAGCTTTTTCGTTATGGTGTTCTCCTCAATATATTTCTTAGTTTGTCAATTAATCATATTATACAATCTGGTACTTTTTTTAATTATGTAGGTCGCCATTGTTAAATTCTCAGCCTTTTAGTTTGCTTGTTTTAACGGTGTTTTTAATCTTTTGTGGTTCAAAGGTCAATGAAACTTTTTTAGTACGTTTATCTAGATTTAAGTGCAACTGAATCAGAAGTTTTTGGAAAGAATTTTCTAAGGCATTCTCAAATGAATATCTTAACAACTTTAGTAGGAGTGTTAATTAAAAATGATTAGAAGGCAGCTAATTTTGACTGCTCTCATGAATCAATTACCATGATTTTGGGCAACCATACAACTACTATTATGAACTGTGTAGTAATTCCTAAATCAAATTTTTAAATTTTTCAAATTTAGAAAAGTTGTTATGCTAAATAATATCTATTTTGATTTACTAAGGTCACTGACTCCTGAGCCATTATTCATTTTGAAAAAAAAAATAAAAAGTTATTAATCTTTTATTTTTGATAGAAAGGAATTAGACCTAAAAGTAAGGCACTTCTAAATCTACATCTGTGAAATGCTAATGAAGTAAAAGTAGGAGACTATAAAACTAAAAACCCTTAAACATTTGATGTTTAAGGGTTTGTTTTCGTAGCGAGAACGAGATTTGAACTCGTGACCTCAGGGTTATGAATCCTGCGCTCTAACCGACTGAGCTACCTCGCCAAAATCATTCAATTAGTCTCTACTTGAATGCGGGTGCAAATATAAAAATTATAAATCATCTTGCAAGTATATTACGAGAAAAAAAATTTTTTTCAAAACGTTTTTTTTTCGGCATTATATTCTATATATTCGGAAAAAATTAATGCAACTCATGGATCAAAAAATACGCTACGAAATCGAGTTCCCAATCAATTCTTCTCCGCAATTATTATATCAATACATATCAACGCCTTCAGGGCTTTCAGAGTGGTTTGCAGATAATGTAAATTCACGCGGTGAGTTTTTTACTTTTATTTGGAATGATTCAGAGGAGAAGGCTAGGTTAGCTTCCAAAAAATCAGGCGAGAAAGTTAGGTTTAAATGGGTAGATGATAAAAATAAAGATACCGAATACTTTTTTGAATTGCATATATTGGTGGATGAGTTGACTAAAGATGTTTCATTAATGGTTGTTGATTTTGCCGAAAAAGATGAGGTCGAAGAGGCTACTCAATTGTGGGAAAATCAAATCTCTGATTTAAAACATCTAATTGGTTCTGTCTAGTAAAATTGTATTTTATAACTTACCTTTGCTCTAAATTTAATTTAGGGCTTTTTTTATGATTAATTTTAACGGAACAATAGTTACTGAGGATACAAATATATTGACACAAAATCGTGGTTTTCTGTACGGGGATGCGGTGTTTGAAACCATAAAAATTATTGATGGTAGAATCCTTTTTCTAGAAGATCATTACTTCAGACTCATGTCGTCAATGCGTGTTGTTCGTATGGAAATCCCAATGAATTTCACTATGGAATACATGGAAGAACAAATTCTTTCCACTGTTAAAGCTACCAATTTAATTGATGCTTCCCGAGTGAGAATTACTATTTGTAGAAACGATGGGGGATATTACTTACCAATATCAAATGAGGTGTCTTTTTTGATTCATGTTAGCCCTATTGATCTGCCTTTGTACAGCTTTGAAAAAAGCAGCTACGAAGTTGATTTATTTAAAGATTTTTATGTGACCAAGCAGTTGTTATCTTCTATCAAAACGACAAACAGAATATTAAACATTACCGCTAGTATTTTTGCGCACGAAAATGGGTTTGATAACTGTTTGTTATTAAACGATTCTAAAAATGTAGTGGAAGCTATTCAGGGTAATATTTTCATGGTTGTTGGTAATAAACTTATCACTCCTCCAGTATCCGAAGGATGTTTGAATGGTGTAATGAGAAAGCAAGTTTTATCTCTAGCAAAAAAAATAAGCACATTGGAAGTCGTTGAGGAGGTTATTTCTCCTTTCGATTTACAAAAAGCAGATGAAGTATTTATAACTAATGTGATTAAAGGGATTCAGCCTATTACGAAGTACAGGAAAAAAGAGTTTAAAAACGCAATTGCTAGCGAATTACTAATAAAACTGAATGAATTTATAATGTCTAATTAATTCAAATATGGATTTTCGGGAGCATTCGACCAGATCAGATAGTCGCCTCCAAGTTCCATGATTTGTTCTTTCCAAAAATTGGTAGTAGATTTTCCAATAATTTTGTTTTTATAGTTGTTTTTGGTAACGATCCATGAGTTGGCGTTTAGTTCAGTTGCGAGTTGGTTTTCGCTCCAACCAGTGTATCCAAGAAAAAATCGAATATTCCCTCTATTTATCGTCCCTTTATTAATTAGATCTTTTGCAGATTCAAAATCTCCACCCCAATAAATTCCGTTTGAAATCTCTATGCTATTAGGAATTAATTCAGGAATATTATGAATAAAATAAAGGTTATCTTGTTCAACAGGGCCGCCGTTGTATATTTTAAATTTAGCATTAACCTCAGGAAGTAAGTCGTTGATGGTGTACTTGAGTGGTTTATTTATAATAAAGCCCACAGATCCTTCCTTATCATGATCTGCTAATAAAATTACAGATCTATTGAATGATAAATCTCCAATTATAGAAGGCTCAGAAATAAGCAGTTGCCCTTTTATTAGTGTTTCTGTAATCATGTTTGCTGTAATTTTTTTATTAAATTTAAGAAAAAAAAAGTGAAAACACACAAATTTTTTGGCTTAATGGTAAAAAAAAACCTTCCCAAAGGAAGGTTTTAGCTATATTAAGATGATATAAAAATCGTGTAATTAGTTTACAGCTCCTTCTAGTTCAGCTCCAGCTTTAAATTTTACAACATTTTTAGCAGCGATTTGAATCGTTTTACCAGTTTGAGGATTTCTTCCGTCTCTAGCCGCTCTAGCTGACACAGACCATGATCCAAAACCTACTAAAGATATTCTACCACCTTTTTTCAATGTTCCGCTTACGTTTCCTAAAAAAGACTCTAAAGCTAATTTAGCAGCTGCTTTGGTGATTCCTGCATCTGCAGCAATAGCATCGATTAATTCTGATTTGTTCATAATAATAGTTATTAATTGTTGGTTAAATAAATTGTTAATACACAAATTTAGCATGAAATCCTTACCACGCAAGAGATTTAGAGTATTTTAGCATGGTTTGTTAATAACTTATTTTATTTGTTGATAAAACCGCATTGTTTTTTATTGTTTTGTGTAATAGCCCGTAATTGTTGAACTTAGTAA
>Ga0206125_10004589_pt1 | contig 12112 bp, 9 predicted proteins | sample Helgoland_Spring_4_FD_148598 | JGI IMG/M metagenome (GOLD analysis project Ga0206125, IMG submission 148598) | Pelagic subsurface seawater microbial communities from Kabeltonne, Helgoland, North Sea - Helgoland_Spring_Bloom_20160331_1 | ecosystem: Environmental > Aquatic > Marine > Epipelagic ...
TTCGACATCCACCACAGTGCGCCCATATAGGCGTGACCGTCCAGCGTGACATATTGCAGACCAGCATCAGGGAACTTCATGCCCATAATGTCGGTGATGCCGTTTTTGGAACCCTCAACAACGCCAGTTTGGAACGATGTGAACAGCTCGGGCCATGGGATTGGAGTTGGGGACGCGCCCAGCGCCTTGACCAGCTCCTGTGGCAGGTCGGCAACGACCGTACGAATTTTCAGGCCGTCCATGTCGGAAGGTTCGGCGACACGGCGTTGCGTGTTGGCAAAGTTGCGCCAGCCGCCAGTGTTACCAATTGTCATCAGGCGGATGGCACCACCAGAATCCTCAAGCGCCATGTCGCGCATTGTGCGGGTGAAATCGCCAGAAAGGACATGCTCGGCGATGCGGTCGTCTGCCATCAGGTATGGCAAATCCAAGACCTGCACGTAGGGGAAGATGCCTGATGCGCCGCCCGATGTCGAAATGTAGACATCGATCGAACCGTCGGCCACACCTTGCAGGCATTCCGCCCCGTTTGAACACAGCTGTGTCCCGATGAACAACTCTACGGCGATGGCACCGTTCGAGGCCGCTTCGACGTAGTTCTTGAATACGACCAGACCATCATAGTCTTCGTCGTTGGTGTTCGAGTTGGCGGTGGCGCGGATCGTATAATCCTGTGCCGATGCCATCATGGCCGATCCGGCGACAAGCGCCGCGGCCGTTAGGGTTTTAAGGGTCGTTTTGAGCATTTGGTTCAGTCCTCCCGTTAAGCTCTGGATAAGTATTAATTTGCAAACCCCGTCAGGCGGGGAATGGTCATGGAAATTGCAGGCACATAGGTGATCAAGAAAATCACTGCCACTTCAACCGCAAGGAAAGGCAGGATTGCCTTGGCTATGGTTTCGACCTTTTCTTTGCTGACTGCTGCAGCCACAAAAAGCACAAGCCCCATGGGCGGCGTCGCCAACCCCACGGTCAAATTCACGCTCATGATGATGGCGAAATGGATACTGTCTACACCCAAGTCCGTGAAGATGGGCGCAAGAATTGGGCCAAGGATGATAATCGCCGGCCCTGCATCGAGGAACATACCCACGATGAACAGCAACAGGTTGATCAGGAACAAAAGGATAAGCGGGTTTTCCGACAGCGTCAGAATATAATCCGCCAGTATCTGTGGCGCATAAGACAGCGACACAACCGTCTTGAATGCCATTGCCGCGCCAACCAGCAACAGCACCACTGCTGACGTCAGCCCCGCTCGGCTCAGAATATCGGGCAAATCCCTGAGCGACATGGTGCGTAGCACAAAAAACGCAACAAATAACGCATAGGCCACGGCGACTGCGGCCGCTTCGGTCGGTGTGAACACGCCACCAAGGATACCGCCAAGGATCAGCACAGGTGTTTGCAGCGGCACGATTGCGCGCTTGCAGATTGTGCGAAACTCTGAGCTGACCTGCGTGCGCAGGGCCAGCATCAGCGCGTGCGCTACGGCGAGGGCCCCAAGAAATGTCACCCATGTCATCAGGCCCGCGGTTTCAGGCAGCGGCGCGATAACCCAGATCAGCAGGCCTATGTTCAGCCGCACAAGGGCAAAAGACACCCATTTTTCCAGATTGCCAAGCTCGACTCCATCAAAGGCAACACGTTTCGCCGCAGGCAGGTCATAGCGGTCGGCGGTTACGCGGATCATGACCATGAGACCCACGCCCACAAGAATACCAGGCACGATGCCAGCAAGGAACAGCGCAGCAACACTTTCACCCATAACATAGGCATAAATGATCATGATGCCCGACGGTGGGATGATCGGGCCGATAACGGAACTTGCAGCCGTGATGGCCGCAGCGAAACGACGGGTATATCCCTCTTTCTCCATTGCGGGGATCAGCATGGACCCCAAGGCAGAGGTGTCAGCCACAGCCGAGCCGGACAGGCCCGCAAATAAGATCGACGACAAGACGTTGACCTGTGCCAAGCCGCCCCGCAAGTGGCCCATCAGCGCTTGGCTGAACTGTACAAGGCGGATGGTGATGCCGCCTTTGTTCATCAACTCACCTGCCAGCATAAAGAACGGGATCGCCATGAGCGGAAAGCTATCCATGCCGTTATAGACGTTCCGGTACAGCAGCGTGATGTCTTTTTCTTGCCCGTTCAGCCAAAGAAGCAAGCCGGGCGCGGCCAGCAGGCCAAAGAACACAGGCAATCCGATCAGCAAGAACAACAGGAACAGCGGAAGGAACCAAATCAACATTTATTCGCTCCCCGCTGCCATCTCGCCTAGATCAAGATCTGGCAATTTCGCGCCGCCGCCGAAGAACGTGACAATGCTGCGCAGGATCAATTCTACATTGACACTGAGCAAAAGGATGACCCCAACCAAAAGTGACAGCATCATCCAGCTTCGCGGCACTCTGAACCATCCATCAAAGGTGGGAAGGTAAAGCGAGGCGGTCGCGAAACGGCCTCCGAAACCAGTGACTTCGTTGTATCCAATCTGCACGGCTACAATCAGGATCATCAGCGAAATCACCAACAACAGCAAGCCAAGCAGCGCTGCAAAACGGCTGTTAAGAAATCCCGAGATCATATCAAGCGCGACAAAGCCACCACGCCTGAATGCCGTCGGAGCCATCAGACCCGTCATCCACATCATACAAAACCGGGCTGCTTCATCTGGCCAAGGCAAAGCGTTGTTAAAAACATAACGGGCGACCACCTGAATAAGGATCGCCGCGACCATAAGCGCGATGGCAATAATGCCCATCCCGCGCCCAATTCTTAGCACGAATGCATTCACTATGCTGATCGGCGTCAACACCGTCAGTAGTGCGCCCATGCGGGCCCCTCCCTTATGTCGCTGCCCGGCAGTTATGTCCGCCGTGGCTTTGGTGCGCTGTACCCCGCGCTTGGGTCTTGCCCCCGTTATGCGGGGTTTGAAATGGCCGAACCCTTGCGATCCGTCCTTGTATCTTAGCCTTGTGTGACGGTGCCGAAATCACCACCATAGAATGTAAGCGGCGCGCCATCGCGCATCTGTGTTCGCTGAACCTGACCAACGATAATGACGTGATCACCCGCGTCATGTGCTGCCACTCTGCGACATTCAAACCGTGCAAGGCAATGATCAATAATCGGAACTCCGTCAGAATTGATCTGAAACGGCTGTTCATCAAGAGCATGAACATTGCGCGCCACTTGCGTGCAAAGGTCACGCTGCTCGGCCGCCAGCACGTGAATGGCATAGTGGTTCGCCGCGTCAAAATAAGGAAACCGTCGGGCGCTGCGATCAACAGACCAGAGCACCAATGCCGGATCCAGCGATACAGATGAGAAACTGTTGGCAACGATGCAAACTGGCCCGTCGTTACTGGCAGCGGTGATGACCGTAATGCCGGTAGCAAACTTGCCAAACGCATCGCGCAACTGGCGGCTTGAGTTACGATCAGAAGAAAAGACAGTGGGCTGTTTGGGGCTTTGCATTGTCATCAAGCCACCTCATGCCCTAACGCAGCTTCATAAAGGCTGAACCACGTGGGACGGTCAAGCGTAACGCGGGTCGCATCGCTTATTCGCTTGATACGATCCAGATTGTTTGTGCCCATCACCGGAAGGATGCCCGCAGGATGTGCCAGAAGGAAGGCCACAGCAACAGCAGCGCGGTCCACGCCAAAGGCAGACGCAATTTCGTCCATTACGGCGTGCACCTTTTCATTGCCCGTCATCAGGCCGCCGCCACCAAGAGGTGACCAAGCCATAAGATGATGACCATGGCGCTGATGAAAGGCCAGATCACCATTGGTAAATGGCGCGATTTCCCCCAGAGAAATTTCGATTTGGTTGGTAACCAAAGGCGTTTTCATTGCCGATTGCAGCAGCTCGAAATCATAAGGCCGGAAGTTTGATACACCAACGTTCCCCACCTTGCCACTGGCCACTGCCTCATCCAGCGCTGCGCCAGTTTCATGGTGGTCCATGAACGGGTCCGGTCGGTGGATGAGCAAAAGGTCGATATGATCAATGGCCATATCGCTCAGCGAATTCTCGATCGACTGCATGATGTGCGCACGCGATGTATCGTAATATTTGCCCGGTGCTTTTGCATAACGACCAACGGGCGCCACGATGTCACACTTGGTCACAATTTCCATCTTGCCACGCAGGTCAGGATCAGCTTTGAGCGCTCGCCCCAAAACTGCCTCGGCAATGTAGCCGCCATAAATATCCGCTTGATCAAAAGTGGTGATACCCTGATCAAGGCAAGCATGAATCTTGGCCTGGACATGGCCTACGGACGTATCGACGTCATCGCCCAGTCGCCACATTCCGTAAACAATCCGGGAAAATTCAAGGTTTGGTGATAGTTGGACGCGGTCCATCAGCGGCGCTCTCCTGCGGCAAGGGGGGTTGCAGGCGCCTGTGCAGGCACCCGGCCATAGACATGGGGCAGAGAGCAGGTTTTCAAGTGCGGCATCACGCGCGCGCCAAAATGTTTTGCTTCGTCGATGTGAGGGTAGCCCGAAAAGATGAATGAACGGATGCCCATCTTTTTGTATTCTTCGATCTTGGACATGACCTGATCAGTGGAGCCGACTAGCGCGGCACCACAGCCTGATCTCGCCCGTCCCACGCCCGTCCAAAGGCCCGGCTCCACATAGCCGAACTTGTCGGCCAGCTCGCGCGCCTTGGCTTGATGCGCCACACCCAGCGAGATGGAATCGTGAGCCCGGTCGCGGATCAGCTTGCCATACTCATCATCCAGTTTGGACACGATGTAATCGGCATATTCGCGGGCTTCTACTTCGGTGTCGCGTACAATCATATGCACTCGCAGGCCGTAATCCAAAGTCCGATCATATGTCGCGGCCACCTTGTGAACGTCTCGCATACGGCTCTTGAGGTTTTCCACGGGTTCTGGCCACATTAGGTAAACGTCGCAATGCTGTCCGCATAATTCGAGCGCAGCAGGTGAATAGCCACCAAAATAAAGCAACGGGCCACCAGTCTGGTAAGGGCGCGCAGGATCTGTGGCAACCGCTTCAAAGTTATAGACATCGCCGTGATAATTGATTTCGTCTTGTGTCCAGGCCTGTTTGAGGATTTCGACAACTTCCCGCGAACGTTGGTAACGGTAATTGCTGTCAGCCTTTTCACCGGGGAAATCTGATGAAATGATGTTCACCGTTAGGCGACCCTCGAGCATGTGATCCAGCGTGGCGATGGTCCGCGCCAGCATGATTGGCTGCATCTCTCCACAGCGCACAGCGGCCAACATGTTGATCTTGTTCGTGATTGGGGCACAGCCCGCCACGAAAGACAGCGTGTCCTGACCCACCTGATATGACGAAGGGCACAGAATGTTGCGGAAGCCTTGCGCCTCGGCCTCTTTTACGATGTCGGAACAATGCGCCCAGCTTGAGCGCAGATCACCCTCTGGCACGCTAAGAAACTGGTAGTCGTCCGAGCAGAGCGCCGAAAACCACGATATCTCTGCTGCGTCGAGATCCGGAGACGTGATAGGGACAACTGTCATTTCCAAAGGTCTTTCGGTGTCTTTAATTTGGCACTTGCGTAACACTGTCATTTCTATAGATCAATAGTGTATCAATTTTCATTTCTCCGACACTGAAAGACCTCATGCCCCCGGCCAAACACTCACCCCAAGCGTTGCCGATCTATGTGCAGATCGCCGAGTTGCTGACCCGTGATATCGTTGCCGGCCGTCTTATAGATGGCGAGCGGCTGCCGCCCGAGCGAGACATGGCTACAGAGTTGGGCGTATCGGTGGGCACTTTGCGCAAAGCTCTGCGGGGCATGACCGACAAGGGGCTGATCGAACGGGTTCAGGGGTCGGGCAACTATATCCGCGCAGACGGAGATACCGGCACAGTTTATGCGATGTTCCGACTGGAACTGCTGAACGGAGGAGGCCTGCCACGTGCGCAGGTGCTGAGCGTGGACCTGCTGAACAAGCCTGACGATCTGCCCGCTTTTGGGACTGCCAAACAGGGAACGCGCATAAGACGTTTGCGCTCCCTGAATGACACAATCATGGGTGTCGAAGAAATTTGGCTGGATGCCGACGCTGGATTAGTGAAACAGGCAACAATGAGCGAATCGCTTTATGCAACTTATCGTCAAAACCTAGGCCTATGGATTCAGCGCGCCGAAGACAGGGTTAGTCTTGGGACCGTACCTGATTGGGCGCCTGATACGTTTACGCAATGCTGCGGCACGACCGTCGGCTATATCGAACGGTTCAGTTGGTCGGATGCAAGTGCACCAATCGAATTTTCTCGCACGTGGTTTGACCCTGCGCGCGCTGTCTATGTTCAACGACTTAAGTAAGGAACGCCGCAAATGGTACAACACGTACGCTATGGCATCATCGGATGCGGGATGATGGGGCAAGAGCATATACGCAACATCGCCCTGTTGCCCCACGCGTCGGTGGCCGCTTTTTATGAACCCGATGCCGGGATGAAAGCGCAGGCGCAAGCACTTTGCCCAAATGCCCGCGCAACGGACAGCCTGAATGCGTTGCTGGAAGTGCCGGAACTCGATTGTCTGCTGATCGTCAGCCCCAACTTCCGCCACGTAGAACAGATGGAGGCGATCCGCACCGTCCGCCCCCTGCCCCTGCTGGTCGAAAAGCCCTTGTTCACCGACCCGGCTGACACCATGCGATTGGCCAAATTTCGCGCCGATTATCCGGCGCCTGTCTGGGTCGCGATGGAATACCGCTACATGCCCGTGATTATCAAGTTTCTTGAAACGGCTGACGACACGACAGGCGGCATTCGCATGCTTTCGATCCGCGAGCATCGCTTTCCATTCCTCGAAAAGGTTGGTGATTGGAACCGGTTCAACCGTTTCACTGGCGGCACTTTTGTCGAGAAATGCTGCCATTTCTTTGATTTAATGCGCCTTGCGCTTGATGCTGATCCAATCCGAGTGATGGCATCGGCGACACAGGCGGTGAACCACCTCGACGAAGAGTATGATGGCACAGTGCCGGACATCTTTGACAGTGGCTATGTCATCGTGGATTTCGAAGGCGGCGCGCGCGCCATGCTTGAACTGTGCATGTTTGCCGACGGCAGCGCCTATCAAGAAGAATTGTCAGCCGTCGGTCCGAGCGGTAAGATCGAAGCCTTCGTGCCCGGGCCGGGCAGGTTCTGGCCCGCGCATCTGGGCGCCGCCCCTGTGGCCAAGCTGATCACTAGCCCGCGCGATCCACGCGGCCCGATCAGCCACGATATTCCTGTGGATCCCACCCTCTTGGAGGCGGGCGATCACAATGGATCGACCTATTATCAGCACCAACGCTTTGCCGCCTTGGTCCGTGGCGAGGCACAGGCCCCAGAGGTGTCGCTGAACGATGGCTGGGCCGCAGTTGCCATGGGTCTGGCAGCACAAGAAAGCGCCCGTACGGGTCAGTCGGTTGATCCACGCCAGTGGATGTAAATAGGCGGATACTGTTGAAAAACTCCAGTTTTGACAAGAATAGCTAAAAAAGTCACCCATAGAGGACCTTTCAAAAATTTAGCCGAGGGGGTCGGCCAAAACGTTAAATCGGCAATGTGAGAGTATCTCACAGCCTATGCTGGGCACATGGTTTCAACTTGGCCGATGCAATGGATGTTGGCGAAAAAATATGGTGGCGGAAATTTCGAGTTTTTCAACAGTATCGGCGGTACTGATTTCTACCGTAGTTTAAGGGCCTGTGATCATGATTTTGAGGGAGTATCCAAATTGATCATTTGCTGTGGCGACTCCCTTATTGACATGATGCCATTGCCAAATGGCACAAGCTTCGTGCCCTGCGTTGGTGGCGCCGTGCTGAATACATCTGTAGCCCTTGGTCGCCTTGGAGTACCAACTGGCTTAATAACCGGCCTGTCCTCGGACCCTTTTGGCAAAATGATCGAGGCCGCCTTAATCGCCAGCAACGTGAACACGGCCTATGTTATTCGCAGCGTCAGGAACACCACGCTAGCCTTTGTCCACCTGAAGGACGGGCGAGCGACATACACATTCTATGATGATAACACCGCGACCCGGGCCATTTACAGCGCCGACATACCCATGTTGCCAAATGATACTAAGTTGGTTTTCTTTGGCGGCATCAGCCTGTGCAATCCGCCAGTTGCAGACAGCTTGCTTGACCTTGCATTGGCCCAGCCTGCGGATCGAATCGTGATGATTGATCCCAATATCCGGCCCAGCTTCATCTCTGATCCAGCCGGGTATCGTACGCGACTGACGGCTTTGTTAAATCGAGCAGATATCGTGAAGCTGTCTGATGATGACATTCATTGGCTGATCAAAGGCGGCGCCACACTGCATGACAAAGGGCGCGCGGTGCTCGATATGGGCCCGAAGCTTCTGCTTCTGACTGAGGGTGGCGCCGGGGCAACAGCTTTGATCCACGGCAACATTCAGGCCAGCGTCGCTGCCAGCAAGGCAAATGTGATTGATACCGTCGGCGCAGGCGATACCTTCAACGCAGGGGTTATTACTGCCTTGCGCCGCGCTGGCGCTCTGACACCAGACGCCCTTGAAAAGTTGGACAAAACCGCTCTGACCGACATGCTCAGCCTTGCCAGCCGAGCGGCGGCTGTCACAGTATCACGCGTCGGCGCCAATCCTCCTTGGGCATCAGAACTCATGTAGATGAGAACGCCCGATATCGTTTTCCGAACACCCTATCAAATCCTAAATTCAACCTTGGAGCGAAGGTACAGGTGTGACATCAGATTGGTTAACACAACCAAGCTATTTCCTAAAAAAAATTATCGAAAAATTGAAATATATACTTGAAAATGTGATCTCACCTATACCATGGTATAGGCCATAAATGCGATTGTTTAAGTCATTTTACAAAAGGTTAATCACGAATCGCATAAGCGCAATACATTTTTAGAGGGTACTACAATGACAACCTATTCGATTACTGGCGTTCAGGTAGACAGAGACATCGATGACAATGTGATCAATGTCACGGATGTAGCGCTTGAACTTGTTTTTGCTCCGAACAGCACAGCTATAGCATCGACGCAGACAATCCCCCGACCGATGATGAACCTTTACCACTGGTGGACATTGATGGCGCAGGCATAATCGGTGCAACTATTGGCGACATAAACTTGTCGGATGACGCCAACGATTTTGACGATTACTTTGGGTTTGTTGACCATTCCGGCGGTCGATCGCATATATTTAATACAACCGACCGCCCCGTCGGAGCTGCGGCTACGGATTACATCTTTGTGTTTGGCGGTGCTGCGCTTCCAGACGTTGTTGCATCTAACGATCCCGTTGCAGCGTGGCTGGCGCTGGAGGAATCCATTACAAATGCTGGTCAATCATCGTCGCCGTTCGGTCCTGGCGACGAAATTTCGGTGGCAAATGTGCCAGATGTAAACATCACCGAAAACGATGTAATCCTTGGCAACGCCTATGATCAGACGCTGGATGGCGGCATTGGCAACGACAAGATTTATGGCGAAGGTGGCGACGACAATCTGATTGGTGGCGCCGGCAATGATACGCTGTATGGCGGCGGCGGTGAGAATGAGATGTATGGCGGTGCGGGTGATGACCTGTTCATTGTCGATGAGGACAGCGAGGGCGACGAGATCGGTCTTGGCCTTGGCAATGATACTGTCGACCTGACCAATATAAGCGAGTGGGTCGATATCTTTAATGTAGAAAGCGAAAATGCTGCCACCTTTACGCTCAATATGGCGAACAACACAGGGTCGATCAGCACCGGATCAGATGGCACCGCCACATTGCTGGGCGTGGAGAGCGCGGACGACATATATCTCGGCACCGATACGGACTCCAAGGATGATGTCTTCAACATCACTCAGGTCGAGGGTGGCTGGGTTGGATTGTACGGTAGAGGCGGCAACGACACATTTAACCTTGGTTCTAGCACCGGGGGTATCGTACGAATCGACCTGAACACATATTTCACAGACAGCACTATCGGTAATAATGTCAACCTGACCACTGGGACAATCAACGATGCCCTGGGCGGCACGGATACCATCACCGGGCAGGACGCCGTTAAAATCGAACTGCGCGGCTCGATGGTGAACGATACAATTTTGGGCAGTGACCGTGACGAACGGTTCATCCTGGGGGCAGGCGATGACACGCTGGATGCGGGCGGTGGCCAGGATTTGCTTCGCTATGACCGGAGCGGGGTCGACGCGGTGACCGTTGACCTTTCCGCGGGCACGGCGTCCGGCGTCTGGCGGGGCGAGGCATTCTCGCATTCCATCACGGGCATCGAAGAGGTGCGCGGTTCACGACAAGGCGATGACGTCATCACTGGCTCAGACGCGGCAGAGCGTTTTGAAGGCCGTGGCGGCGACGACACGATTGTTGGCGGCGGTGGGGACGACACGGTAGGGTTTCAAGCCGACCGTAGTGCTGCAACCGTGACCGATCTTGGCAACGGTCAAGTGCAGATTGCCAGTGGCGATGGCACCGATGTGATCTCGGGTGTTGAGAACTTTGCGTTCAATGACGGCACGGTCAATCTGGCAACGCTTTTGGGCAATGTATCAGACTCCGGTTCGACAACTATTACGTATGTTGGAACAGAGAACGACTTTATCGGGACGGCGTTTTTGGATGACGATAACAACACGTCTGTCGACATAGTGAGCAACACCGGCAACCAACTGGTGCTAAAGAATTCAGCAACTGGTTACACTTCAACATTGATCATCATCTTCTCTGGCGCCGCGGGGGAAGAAGTGCCCACAGGGGGCACCATTACTGGCATCTCTATTGTAGATGGCGATGGTGTTGCGCAGGGAACAATCACCGACATCAACTGGGACCTTGTTGAATTCTCGGATGCTTTGGACGCCGTTGCCGACAATGACAATGTGGCGCCTCTTGCCGATCTGTTCAGCAGCAACGGCACACTGACAGTTGACGGATCTGGGGCTACGGTTGCCCTTTATTCAGATGATTTGCTGGGTTCGGACATAACAACGCTATTGACCCAGCCAATGGATATCATTGGCAGTGACGGCGATGACTCGCTGATCGGGGGCGCCGGCGCTGATTACATCGAAGCAGGCGGCGGCAATGACACCATCGATGCGTCGATCGGTGCGGCAAGCTCTCAAAATTGGGGCGACTATATCAAGCCTGGTGCTGGAGCGAACACAATAATTGGTCATCAGGACCTGTTTGAAGTATCTAACGACGGCCTTGGTATTGGCTATCAGGACGTGTCGAACAGTGGTGGGATTATTCTGACTGTCGGGGAGAATGGCAGTGGCACAGCCGTGTCCAACACTGCGGGCGTGGTGAACGACACCTTCACATATGCGCACCGCTTTGATGGCACCCATCAGAACGATCGCTTTGAGGGATCTGCCAACAGCAACTGGGAAGGATGGGGCGGCAACGGCGGTGATGATACGATCAACGCTGGCGAGGGTTATGATGAACTGCTTTACCACTTCGACAGCAAAAGAGGCGGCAGCGGCGCAATTACGGTCAATTTTGAGACTGGTACGGCCACCGATGGTTTTGGCGATACCGACACATTCACCGGAATAGAAGCCGTGCGTGGTACGGCGCAAAACGACGTCTTTATTGGTTCAGAGGCGCTTGGCTTTATCAGCTACCGGGGGCTTGATGGAAATGATACCATCACCGGATCAACTGCGTGGGATCGCGCAGATTATAGTAAGGATGCAAACTATGGCGGTTCGGGTGCAATCACCGCTGACCTTAGCGCCGGTACAATTTTGGATGGATTTGGCGCAACAGATCAGGTGTCAGATATTGATCAGGTGAGAGGCACAAACCAAGGCGACAGCATGACTGCTGCGGGGCTGCAACAAGGCATCCAATTTGAAGGACGCGATGGCAACGACACACTTACCGGAGGCGGTGGGGACGACACGATCTATGGCGGCAACAACTTTGACACCATCAGCGCAGGTGAGGGCAACGATGAAGTGCACGGCGGCAATGGCCGTGACCTGATCTTCCTTAACCAAGGCGACGATCTGTTTATCGACAATGGCCAAGGTGGAGAGTTGGGGCGCGACACGGTCTTTACCGGTTTGGG
>Ga0206125_10004593_pt1 | contig 12098 bp, 9 predicted proteins | sample Helgoland_Spring_4_FD_148598 | JGI IMG/M metagenome (GOLD analysis project Ga0206125, IMG submission 148598) | Pelagic subsurface seawater microbial communities from Kabeltonne, Helgoland, North Sea - Helgoland_Spring_Bloom_20160331_1 | ecosystem: Environmental > Aquatic > Marine > Epipelagic ...
CGAAAAATCTTCGAATAAAGTTAACTTTCTTAGGGAGATTTTTTCGTTTTTTATTAAAATTAAAGCGATGCTTTAATTTGCAGCTTAAAAATGGAGGATCATGAAATAATCCTCTCATCCCGACAAGTAGATACCTAACTTCAAAGAAGTTGGGTTTTTTGTTTGTGGTCAAGTCAAGTTTATTTGTGGGAATTAAAAAATAAAAGAGCCAAAATGCGAAAGCGTTTATAGGTATGTATTTGCAACAATACCAGTATAGTATTATTGAATGTAATGAAGTAATCCACTCATTGCGACAAAAAATCAAAAATTTACCTCATTTCTCCACGTTCTTTCATTAATTTTTATGAAATTATTACTTCTTTACTAAAGAAGACTATTAATAAACTAATCAATTATTATTTTGTTAAATTTGTGTACAATATTTATCAAATTAATAATAAAATTTAACAATGCTTGTAATAGGTATAGCTGGAGGAACAGGAAGTGGTAAAACAACTGTTGTAAATCAAATTTTAAATGAATTACCAGTAGATGAGGTCTGTGTTATTTCACAGGATTCTTATTACAAATCTACAGACAATTTATCCTATGAAGAAAGAATAAAAATCAATTTTGATCACCCTAGAGCCATAGATTTTGAATTATTAGAACAGCATATTATAACTTTAAAATCTGGGAAAGAAATACAACAACCTATCTATTCTTTCGTAACACACAATAGAACAAAAGACACTTTAAAAACTCAACCCCGAAAAGTAGTAATCGTAGAAGGAATTTTAATTTTTAATAGCAAAAAATTACTAGATCTGTTTGATATAAAAATATTTGTTCACGCAGACGCAGACGAAAGGCTAATTAGACGAGTAAAAAGAGATATAAAGGAAAGAGGTAGAGATATTGATGAAGTTTTAAATCGATACAAAGAAACCCTTAAACCTATGCATCAGCAATTTATTGAGCCTACAAAAAGCTTTGCAGACATTATCATACCGAATGACAGATACAATACTGTAGCTATTGATATAGTTAGAACTGTAATAAGTGAACGCTTGTAAAATATGGTTTCAAAAAAAATAAAAGAAAATAAACTTTTCAAGTTTCTAACTAATTCTTATGTAATCATTTTCAGTAGTTTTCTAGTATGGATGTTTTTTTTTGATACCAATGTTCAGTTAAACAAAGAGTTTAAAAAGGAAATTAAAGAATTAAATAATACTATAAACTTTTATAAAAAGGAAATTAGTAAAGACAAAAAAACAATTATAGAACTTCAAGACTCTCTTCAACTTGAAAAATTTGCTAGAGAGCAATATTTAATGAAAAAAGATAATGAAGATATTTACATTATAGAATACGATACTTTAAAAAAATAAATGGCTAGTTTTTTGTTTAATGATTTTGATACCATAACTGCAGCTGCTTGGAAACAAAAAATTCAAGTAGACCTGAATGGACTTGATTATAATGAATCCTTGATATGGAAATCAAATGACGGCATTTCCGTAAAACCATTCTATACCAAAGAAGACAGGCATTTATCAAAGATTTCTTTACCCGATGTTGGTTATAATATTTGTCAAACAATTTTTGTAGACAATATCGAAATTGCCAATAAATTAGCTTTAGATAGTATAGAGAGAGGAGCCACAGCTATTCAGTTTATTGCAAATAAAAAATTTAATTACAAGTTACTACTAGATAATATAGATATAGACAAAACATCCTTATATCTAAAACTTGAATTTTTGGACGCTACTTTTGTTAATAATATCTATAATTATTGTAACAATAGTCATATCTATTTTCAGATAGATATTATAGAGAATTTAGCTTCTAGTGGAAATTGGTACACCAATATGAACTCAGATATAGCTGAGACAAAAAAATTTATATACGACTCAAATAACTCTATTAGTGTTAATGCATCTTTATATCAAAATGCAGGGGCAAGTATTATTCAAGAATTGGCTTACGCATTAGCTCACACCAATGAATATATTGAGATTTTCGGACCATCTATTATTACAAAAATTCATTTCAATTTTTCCATTGGAAATAATTACTTCTTTGAAGTTGCAAAATTAAGAGCCTTCAGAATATTATTAGATACTTTGTTTAATGAATACAAAGTTGATGACTTTACCGCTCATATTTTTTCTAAACCAACTTTACGTAATAAAACAATATATGACTACAACGTTAATATGTTAAGAACCACCAGTGAATGCATGAGTGCAATTCTTGGTGGTGTAAATACAATTTCGAATATTTCTTATGATTCAATCTACCACAAGTCAAATGAGTTTGGAGAACGAATTGCACGAAATCAGTTATTAATTTTAAAAAATGAAGCCTATTTTTCTGATGCTCATAAAATTACAAATGGTTCTTATTATGTTGAAAGCTTAGAAAAACAATTTGCTGAAAAAGCACTGCAGCTATTTAAGCAAATAGAAAAAAATGGTGGCTTTTTAAGCCAACTAAAAAAGGGAGCTATCCAAAGAAAAATAAATGAGCACGCAGAAAAAGAACAAGACAGATTTAACGAAAATAAAACCATCCTTATAGGTACCAATTTATTGCCTGAACTAACAAATAAAATGAAGCATGAGCTTCAAATATATCCATTTCTAAAAACGAATAGTTCAAAAACATTAATTCCCCCAATTCTTAAAAAAAGATTGTCTGAAAAACTAGAACAAAATAGATTAAAAAAGGAATTATGATTAATGATAAAATAAAAGAGCTACTAACAATAATCATTCAAAAAAGAGGAATAGAAAACATGAATGTAAAGCTGTATCAATTTATAAAACTTGACAATGGCTAGAAAAACACTTCAAAATCTATCATTAAATCTTCAAAAAAGGGGACATAATAAAAGTTTTGATCATGAAGATTTTGGAGCTGGTATAGCCCCAAACCTGCGAGGTCCCTACTCTACAATGTATGTTAAAAGACCATGGACTATTAGACAATATGCAGGATTTTCAACTGCAGAAGAGAGCAATTCATTTTACAGAAGAAATTTAGCTGCTGGTCAAAAAGGATTGTCCGTCGCTTTTGATCTAGCAACTCATAGAGGGTATGATTCCGATCATGAACGTGTAGAAGGAGATGTTGGAAAAGCAGGGGTAGCTATTGACTCTGTAGAAGATATGAAAATATTATTTGAAGGGATTCCTTTAGATAAAATGTCTGTTTCTATGACTATGAACGGGGCTGTGTTGCCAATATTAGCATTTTATATTGTAGCTGCACAAGAACAAGGAGTTCATGAAATAGATCTATCAGGAACTATTCAAAATGATATCTTAAAAGAGTTTATGGTTAGAAATACGTATATCTATCCTCCAACTCCATCAATGAAAATAATAGCAGATATTTTTGAATATACTAGCGAAAAAATGCCAAAATTTAATTCAATATCTATTTCAGGATATCATATGCAAGAGGCAGGTGCTACTCCAGAAATTGAATTAGCGTACACGCTAGCTAATGGATTAGAATACATAAAAAAAGGAATAGAAACAGGAATGAAAATAGATTCTTTCGCACCAAGATTATCATTTTTCTGGGCCATCGGAATGAATCATTTTACTGAGATAGCAAAAATGAGAGCTGCAAGAATGCTTTGGGCAAAATTAGTTAAAGAGTTTCATCCCAAAAATCCAAAATCACTCACATTAAGAACACACTCTCAAACTAGTGGATGGAGTTTAACAGAGCAAGATCCATTTAACAATGTAGCAAGAACGACTATAGAAGCAATGGCAGCAGTATTTGGAGGTACACAAAGCCTTCATACAAATGCTCTGGATGAAGCCATAGCTTTACCAACAGATTTTTCTGCAAGAATAGCTAGGAATACACAAATATATTTACAACAAGAAACTCACATTACAAAAACTGTAGACCCTTGGGCTGGAAGTTATCATCTAGAACAACTGACTGAAGATATAGCAAACAAAGCATGGAATTTAATCCAGGAAGTAGAAGAATTAGGTGGAATGACAAAAGCAATAGAAAAAGGAATTCCTAAAATGCGTATTGAAGAAGCAGCAGCAAAAAAACAAGCAAAAATAGACAGTGGACAAGATATAATTGTAGGTGTAAATAAATTTCAATTAAAAGAAGAAGATCCTTTACAAATATTGAATGTTGATAATGAAGCTGTTCGAAAATCACAAATAAAACGACTTTCAATTTTAAAGAAAAATAGAGATTCAAAAAAAGTAAAAGAAATACTTACGGAAATTACAAAAAACGCAAAGCTACACCTTCAATCTAACAACCCTGAGTCTATTAAAAAGAAAAATTTATTACATTTAGCTGTAAAAGCTGCTAAAGAAAGGGCTACACTAGGAGAGATATCTGATGCATTAGAGGTTGCTTTTGGTAGACATAAAGCAGTACATAAAACAATTTCAGGAGTGTATAGTAAAGAAATAAAAAATAATAAGTTATTTAAAAAAGCTACAGAACTCATAGATAAGTTTGCAGAAATGGAGGGAAGAAGACCTCGTATTATGATTGCTAAACTTGGGCAAGACGGGCATGATAGAGGTGCAAAAGTTGTCGCTACTGCCTACGCAGATTTAGGATTTGATGTAGACATCGGTCCATTATTTCAAACTCCAAAAGAAGCCGTAAAACAAGCAATAGAAAATGATGTACATATTCTTGGAATTTCTTCGCTAGCTGCAGGTCACAAAACATTAGTTCCACAAGTGATCTCTGAGTTAAAAAAATATGAAAGAGAGGATATTATGGTGATTGTTGGAGGTGTAATACCTGCTCAAGATTATCAATTTCTTTTTGATTGTGGAGCCGTGGGTGTATTTGGTCCTGGAACAAAAATTGCTCAAGCCGCCATAGACATGGTTGCTATTTTAATTGATTCTATTAAATAATTAGACAGAATTAAAAAATCTTGTTAAACTTAAGTTAACACTATTTTTTTGGTTTTAAAAAAGAGGTAAATCAATGAATTTTTCGATGTTTAATTCTTAAATTTGCATATCTTTTTTTAAGCTAATTTAGGATGAAAAAAATATTTGATATTTTCTACTCAACCCGTCTGACTGCCGTACTTTTTATAATCTATTCTACTGCGATGGGAGTTGCTACTTTGATTGAAAATGACTACGGAACACAAACTGCTAAAGCATTAGTATACAACGCATGGTGGTTTGAAGCTATCATGGTGTTTTTTGTAATAAATTTCTTTGGAAACATTTTTCGTTACCGATTATTGAAAAAAGAAAAATGGCCTGTTTTATTGTTTCATATTTCTTTTCTTCTGATTTTAATTGGAGCTGGTATTACTAGATATGTTGGCTATGAAGGATTGATGTTAATAAATGAAGGTGAGACAACAAATAAATTCTTATCTGAGACCACCTATATAAATTTAGTAGTAGATAACAATGAAGTTCAAAAAACATATCACAAACCTACCTTGTTCTCTGCTAAAGGAGGAAATAGTTGGACCTTTGAACAAAAATTTAAAAAAAGTGAGTTTTCAGTTAAGCTTAAAGAATATCTTCCATGGGCTAAAGAACAATTTTTTGAAGACAAAAACGGGGAAGAGCACTTATTTATAGTTGAATCAAGTAGTGGTTCTAGGCATGAACATTATCTTAAAAAAGGAACATTACAAAATATTCATGGGGTTCTTGTTGGTTTTGAAACCGAAAATAATACAGGTACTATCAATATCTTCAGAAAAGATGGAACTCTTAAAATCCAAGCAAGAAATAATGGAACTTGGATGCGAATGGCTGACAGAGTTGAAGGCTCTATCATCAAGGACAGTGTTCAAGAATTTCAACTGAGATCATTGTATAGAATTGGTGATCTTCCATTTGTTATTCCAGAACCTGTAAAAAGAGGGAACATAAAAACAACTAAAGGTGATACTAAAGATGCTTCAAAACTAGACGCATTATTATTAGATGTTACCGTAGACCAAGAAACAAAGCAAATTGAAGTTTTTGGAGGTAAATATGCCCCACAAAGACCAACTCAATTTTCTCTAAATGGATTAAATTTCAGAATAGATTATGGACCACAAGAACTGGAAACCCCTTTTAATGTAAAATTAAATGATTTTCAACTAGAAAAATATCCTGGATCAGAGAGTGCTGCTGCTTTTGCAAGTGAAATTACTGTAATTGATACCGAAGAAATATTTGATTATAGAATATATATGAATCATATCTTGGACCATAGAGGGTATAAATTTTTTCAAGCAAGTTATGATCTCTCTGGTGACGTAGAACAGACCCACTTGTCTGTAAATCATGATTTTTGGGGTACACTCATTACCTACATAGGGTACTCTCTATTATATTTTGGAATGATTTCTATTTTGTTTGCACCTGGAACTCGCTTCGATTCGTTAAAGAAAACACTAAAAAAAATTAAAAAGAAGAAAGCTGTACTAACCCTTTTCATTATCCTTTTTTCTTCTATTAATGGAGTTACTCAAGCACAAGAAAATCATTTACATGAACCATCTAATTATCAAATTGACTCTATTCTTAGAGCTAACTTAGTGGAACTAAAACACGCTGAAAAATTTAATACACTTATAATTCAAGACATAGGTGGACGAATGAAACCAGCCCATACCTTTGCTTCTGAACTAGTGCGAAAGGTATTTCATGATGATGATTTTAATGGAATAGAACCTAGCCAAGTCTTTTTATCTATCATAGAAAACTCAAAACTATGGTTTAATGTGCCATTTATATATCTAGAAAAAGGGAATACAGAAATTCGAGAAATTATAGGTGTTGATAAAAATGCTACCCATGCTACTTTAGCTAACTTCTATGATGAAAAAGGAGCATCAAAAATTAGAAAATACGCCGCTGATGCTGAAAAGAAAAATGTTCAGAATAAATTTGAAAAAGATGTCATCAAAATAGAAAGACGTATTTATTTATTTTCTCAAGCATTAAGTCTAAGTGTACTAAGAATTTTTCCAAAATTAAATGATGAAAATAATAAATGGGTTTCTTTTCCAGAAAGTTCTAGAGCAAATTATATAGGAAATGATTCTTTATTTGTTAGACAATCATTACCTGTATATATCCAATTATTACAGTATGCAAAAGAAAATAGTGATTATACTGAAGCTAGTAAAATGTTGGATGGAATAAAAAAATTTCAACAGAAATACGGTGCAAAAGTATACCCAAACAAGGAAAAAATTGATTTGGAAGTAACCTATAATAAATTACAGATTTTTAAGAATTTAGCCAAGTATTACGGGTTTACAAGTATTTTTCTAATCTTTTTTGTAATCCTTCAAATATTTAACAACAAAAAATGGATAGGACTTGTCGTAAAAGTCTTGATTGGAATAACAATTTTTTTATTTACCATGCATTTACTCGGGTTAATGAGTCGTTGGTATATTAGTGGTAATGCACCATGGAGCAATGCTTATGAGTCTATTATTTATGTTGCTTGGGCCACTATGTTGTTTGGATTAGCCTTTGGAAGAAAATCATCATTAACTATTGCTTCCACAACTTTTTTAACAGCTGTAATTCTTGCTTTTGCTCACCAAAATTGGTTAGATCCAGAAATTGCAAACCTTCAACCAGTATTAAACTCTTGGTGGTTACTAGTTCATGTATCAATTATTGTTGCGAGTTATGGTCCTTTTTCTTTGGGAATGATTTTGGGAATTGTAGCACTACTTTTAACTGTTTTTACTACAGAAAAAAATAAGAAAAAAATGGATTTAAATATTAAAGAAATTACCACTATTAACGAAATGGCTTTAACCATTGGATTGATAATGTTAACTATTGGTAATTTCTTAGGAGGTATGTGGGCAAATGAAAGCTGGGGTCGATATTGGGGATGGGATCCAAAAGAAACCTGGGCACTCATCTCAATTATGATCTATGCATTTGTATTACATATGCGATTGATACCTGGCCTAAGAGGTAAGTACACTTTTAATCTATGGTCTATTGTGGCTTATGGATCTATAATGATGACTTATTTTGGAGTAAATTTCTATTTATCTGGACTACATTCATACGCTAGTGGAGATCAGGTAATTACACCAAATTCAGTATTTTATTCAATTGGGTTTATCTCTATATTAGGTTTAGCTGCATGGTTTAAACATCGAAAATTTTATAAAAAATAAAAGAAAAGTGTACTTTAGCAACCACATAAAATCAATATATGTTTCATAAAAATATAAAATTAGTATTAGCCTTTTTGACAGTAGTTTGGTCTGTTTTTGAATTTTGGCAGGGCCATATAGGAAATGGTATTGCAATACTATTTCTGACTGGAATGTTTATTTTGTTGTATTTCAAAAATGAATTTATCCTATTATCATTTCTTCAACTAAGAAAACAAAATTTTCCAGCTGCTCAAAAATGGCTATCTTATATAAAAAACCCAAGTGCAGCACTTACACAAAAACAAGAAGGATACTACAATTATTTACATGGTATTATGCTTTCTCAGACAAACATGACACAAGCAGAAAAATTTTTACGAAAAGCTGTTAGACTAGGATTAGCTATGGATCACGATTTAGCAATGGCTAAACTACAATTAGCAGGTATCGCCATGACAAAAAGAAGAAAGCGTGAAGCCACAACTTTAATGGCAGAAGCAAAAAAACTTGACAAACATGGAATGCTTAAAGAACAAATGCAAATGATGAAACAGCAAATGAAGAAAATTTAATTATTCAACAAAAAAACTCCTGGTTCTCGGGAGTTTTTTTATTCTATGTATTTTTAATAAAACTACTTTAATCTGCTAATTGTCATATCTGAATTATACTCTAAGATATATATTCCTTTATTTGAAGTAGTTTTAAATAAATCTTTTGTGTAGTCAAACTTGCTCTCTAGTCTATAAGAGGTTCCGTTCTTAAATGTTTGTTTTAACTTGTTTCCTGAAGCTAATCGCATCCCAACATCAAATACAATATCAAATCCTTTTGTAGCGTAATAGGAAGGATACACATGATTTTGATTAAAATATTGCTGATTAAATAATTGGATTTCCGGAGAACTTTCTTCGTAAAAAGTGTCACTAGTAAAGGTAAAACCTAGTTTTGCTAATTTATTATTATCTATTCTGTCAAATTGAGAGGATTTGAAAATACCAAAAACCTTTATAACAGTATCTTCAGGTAAAATTTGCATTTCTGGCTCATCATCTTCATCTTCATCTTCATCTTCATCTTCATCTTCTTCCTCCTCTTCTTCTGGTTCTTCAACAGGCAAACTTATAAGGCTATTAACAACGTCTGAAGATATTACTCTATTATCAGTGGCTAAAATTACCCAATTACCAACTTCAGCTTTTAAAGCATTGATAACGTAATCCTTCCTAATGTAACCTAAATTTGGATAAATTATTTGAGCCTCATTAATAGAGTCGTGCAGGAGTAGTTTTGATTTTATCAGATTACTATTTCTTATGGAAGTGGTTGAACTATCACCAATAATTAAAATATTTTCATTACCATAATTATTGTAAATGTAATTTATTAACCCCTCTTGATGAACTTCTCTATCTGCAAAGGTTTTAATAATTTTTGAAGATTTAAAGCTAGATTGTTTTTTAGAATATACAGGGAAAACAACTGAAGTACCCGATCTAACGGCTACTTTAGGAACTTCTTCAGAGTATAATGGACCAATGATTGCATCTGTATTACTAAAATCTGTTGCAGTTAGTATTGAATCTAATTTTGTATCCTTTCTTCCTGTATCAAAAACAGAAAGCTCTATATCTATTCCTAATTTTATTAAAGAATCAACTGCTATAGAGGCACCTAAGTAAATATCAGTTGTAATATTGACTAATCTGTTGTTCTTAAAAATATCTTTAGCATCAATAGTATCATATTCAATGGCTCTGAAAGGAAGCATCATAGCGAGTTTTAAGCTAGAATTATCTTGAATGGTGTCTTTGTATATTAAAATGTTATTTTCTTCCTCTATTGGTTTAATTTTTAACAACATTTCCAGTTGCAATCCAGAGACATCCAGTAATGGGTTTAAAATCTTTAATTCTTCCTCAGAAACATTGTAAGCACGGGTTAAGTTGTAAAATGTATCTCCCTTTGAAACTTTGTGAAGTACAAAAGTATTTACCAATGTATCTTTAACAGCTATGTTAGCTTCGGTGGTAATACTATCATTTAATTTATCTAAAATATTGTTAACTGTAGGTGACTTATACCCATTATTAGGTATAATAATAAGAGTTTCAGGTGCTGGTTTTCTTCCAGTATCAGGATTTAATCGCATCAACTCTTTGGTTTTAATCCCTATCCGCTTTGCAATTATTTTTAAGGTTTCACCTTTTTTTACAGTATAGGATATGTATTTTTTTTGTTGAGCACATGATGTGGCTATCACAACAAAAAATAAGATGATGATAATTTTAAATTCTCTCATATAGTTATTCCCATTCTATAGTTGCAGGAGGTTTTGAACTGATGTCATAAACTACCCTGTTCACACCTTTAACTTTATTTATAATTTGATTTGAAGTTTTTTGCAAAAATTCGTAAGGTAAATTAACCCAATCTGCTGTCATACCATCAGTGCTTTCAACAGCTCTCAAAGCTACTACTTTTTCATAGGTTCTTTCATCTCCCATTACACCAACAGAATTAACTGGCAACAATATAGCACCCGCCTGCCAAACTTTGTGATATAATCCACTTTCTTTTAATCCATTTATAAAAATAGCATCAACTTCCTGAAGGATTGAAACTTTCTCTTCGGTAATATCTCCTAATATTCTAATCGCTAAACCTGGTCCAGGAAATGGATGTCTTCCTAATAGTTCTGCATCTATTCCCATTGAGGCACCAACTCTTCTTACTTCATCTTTAAAAATCATACGCAAAGGCTCTACAATTTTTAATTTCATAAAATCTGGCAAACCTCCTACATTATGATGACTTTTTATAGTTGCTGACGGACCTCCGTTAACAGAAACTGATTCTATCACATCTGGATATATGGTTCCTTGAGCTAACCATTTTACATTTTCAATTTTGTGAGCTTCATCATCAAAAACTTCAATAAATGCATTTCCAATTGCTTTTCTTTTTTTCTCAGGGTCTGATAGACCTCTTAAGGCATTCAAAAAGCGTGCCGATGCATCTACTCCTTTAACATTTAATCCCATACCTTCGTATTGATGAAGCACACTTTCAAACTCATCTTTACGCAACAATCCATTATTTACAAAAATACAATAGAGATTCTCACCTATAGCCTTGTGTAATAAAACTGCAGCAACAGAGGAATCTACACCTCCAGAGAGTCCTAGAACAACCTTATCATTACCAACTGTTTGCTTGATATTAGCTACGGTTGTTTCTACAAATGAATTTGGAGTCCATGTTTGCTCTACACCAGCAATTTTTACTAAAAAATTTTCTAGTAATTGTTTACCATCAGTTGAATGATAAACTTCTGGATGAAACTGAATAGCATAGGTTTTTTCACCTTCAATTCTAAAAGCTGCATTCTCTACATCCGCAGTACTAGCCAAATGAATTGCATTTGTTGGTAATTCTTTAATGGTGTCTGAATGGCTCATCCAAACCTGACTTCCTTCAGAAATATCAGAGAAAAAGATTTCGTTGTCTTTGATAAAAGATAAATTAGCTCGTCCATATTCTCTGGTATTTGAAGGAGCTACTTTCCCCCCATAAAAATGAGCTAAATACTGTGCTCCATAACAAACAGCTAATATGGGTTTTTTACCTCTAATTTCTGATAAATCTGGATGAGGAGCATCATCAGCTCTAACAGAAGAAGGACTTCCAGACAAAATAACTGCCTTAAAATCGTTTGTGTTTGTAGGTTGTTTGTTGTAAGGGTGAATTTCACAATAAATATTCAACTCTCTTACTCTTCTCGCAATTAACTGAGTGTATTGCGATCCAAAATCTAAAATAAGTACCTGGTGTTGTTGCATGTGCAAAAATAGTACTTCAATTTAGAAATGAAAACTTTGTGTTTATAAATTTTACAATTTAATATCTATAAACTATTGCATTAATATTCATACCA
>Ga0206125_10004595_pt1 | contig 12097 bp, 11 predicted proteins | sample Helgoland_Spring_4_FD_148598 | JGI IMG/M metagenome (GOLD analysis project Ga0206125, IMG submission 148598) | Pelagic subsurface seawater microbial communities from Kabeltonne, Helgoland, North Sea - Helgoland_Spring_Bloom_20160331_1 | ecosystem: Environmental > Aquatic > Marine > Epipelagic ...
GGCTAGACTATTAAAAATATCTCTTCTCAGTGTTACCGATGCGGCAAATTCCGCGTCATTTGCTCAACGATGGGGTTACGATTATTTTTCAGCATGGAGAGAGCATTTGTCCCATGTGTTTAATAGGGCGCCAACTGAGGAGCGAGAATATATGGCCTCTCAATTTGAGGTCATGTTTAATCATCACATGGGCTATGTTGGCAAATACATTGACGCACATAATGTCAGTGATGCCGTGCAAAAGGGTGCCGCAAAATTCTATAAGACTGTTGGTATTAATGCGCTGGATAAAGGAAATAAATTGTCGGCAATGACTATCATTGCTCGGCATTTAGCTAACATGTCAGATAAGTCATTAGAAGAGCTTCCATTAAAGTTAAGGCATCAGCTAGATAAATTTAACATGACAGAGAAAGAGTGGGACGTCTTAAGGAGGAAAAACCAAAAAGGTTTATTCACTCTCGACAATGTTGAATCGTTAACAAATGACGAAATTAAAAGTCTTTACACTGAATCAAATAAGCACATGCCTTTGTATGAGGTTAAAAACGCATTGCATCGAAAAGTTTACGCGATGTTTGATGTGGCATCAGAGAATGCGGTAGCGACACCAGGCGCATACATGCAGGCTATGATGATGCAGGGCACTCAAGCGGGCACTATCTCTGGGGAGATTATGAGAACAGTAATGCAGTTTAAAGGCTTTGCTCTTCAGTTTATTAATAGAACGTTAGTCCAGGGATTGAGAGATGCTAATGCGACACAATCAAAAGCTGCTTGGGCAATATCTATGATAATGGGCACGCTTCCTCTATCAATAGGTTCTGAGATTTTTAGTAATCTTCTTGACAATAAGACGACGCCTATTCCGTTCATGGACACTAACTATTCTGACGGAATTAGACAGTCAATCAACCTTATACAGCCAAACATAGGATTATTTTATAGCATCCTTGATCCCCGGCATGAAAACCAGAATCTTCTTGCAACATTAATGGGGTCACCATCCAGTAAACTACTGTCTAATGTTTTCGCGTCCGTGTTGGCAGCGGGGATGGGGTCGGTTGCATTAGATGAAAAACAGTTAAAAACAGCTGCAAAAGCGGCAGAGAAAGCGGCCACATCTATTGTGCCGTTGTACAGTACTCCCGTTGTGTCGCCATTTATTGAGCATATGATGGGTAAAAAAGCTTACTTACAACCAGGACAAAAACAAATTTACGGAAAATAGCATAGGTTCCAAATTGGAACTCATGCCCCAACAACACAAGGAGGTGTATCATGGGAACAGTGCCACAAGAGGCTACTCGCGTACAATATTTAGCAGATGGAATTGCCGATGTGTTCATCTATCCATTTTTTATTCCATTAGATGTTGATATAACTGTCTGGGTAACTCCAGCAGGAAGCCCGCCAAATGAAACAGTGGACAGAAAAATCCTTAACACCAACTACACGGTACAAGATGCTGGGGTACCAGGCGGTGGTACTATTACTTTCTTGCCTGGATTTATTCCTGGCTCTGGCGACCAGGTTACGCTATCGCGAACAGTTGAGGACAGTATCACAACAAATTATGTTGATGCTAGAACAATCAATGGCGCGAACCTAGATGAGTCATTTGAGCGTGAGATGCTGGTTACCCAGCAGAACGTCACAAACCTGGATCAGACTGCGTTGCGCTACCAAAATAATGCGTTTCTTCCTGATGTTCTGAATCGGAACATTATACCGACGCTTGACCCTAATTTCATTTGGAAAGGGTCGGCCTCTGGCAATGTTGTTGCTGTTGAGGATGTCGAGGAGAACGGATGTTCATCTTTACGATCAGAATTAGCTAGCGAAGTGCAGGGCAGTGATGGCGCAGGACTTGTTGGGTACTTTGATGAAAACCGATTAATCAGCACAACCGTTCGGGATCAATTAAATGAATACGGTGATCCAGCCAGTGGCCAGGATGGTGCGCGCATAATTGGGTATTATGATCCCATTAATGCTGTAGAAACAAATGTGGGCGATCAGCTTGATTTAGTGACCGGCGAAACTGATGGATTACCTGAAAAACTGCAAAACAACTTTGCTGTGTATGGAGACGACGTGGGTGTGGCTGATGCGTTAGAAGTGAATGTAACACCTGCATATCAATCGTACGTGGCTGGCACTAAAGTTTTTGTGAAGGTTGCCTTCACAAATTTAACAACAACACCAACATTAAATTTAAATGGATTGGGCGTACAGTCTTGCTTAAAAAATGACGGATCAAATATACTGCCGAGCGAGTTAAAGTCAGGCGGAATATATGAATTCATTTATGATGGAGTAAATTTTCAACTTATAACGACCACTGACTCAAATTCAATATCCTTTTCTCAGGTAGCTGCTTTAACTATTAATAACGGCGTGGCATTTCAGTCATTACTATCTACAGCCGTGGGATCAAAAGTGATTCCTGCAAATTTTTTAAGGGAAGGCTCGTACTATAATTTTATTTTTAGTGGATCACGCGAGCTTTTTGGCATTAATTTTTCTTCAAAAATCAGAATACTTTCAAATGGGACGCTTTTAGCTGAGTTTGACGCTGATCACACACTCGGGCTTCTTGAGTTTAATTACGAAATTAGTTTTATTGTTAGGCAAACAGGATCTCCAAGCAATTTATTTATAGAGCTAAAGCAAATGTATTTTTTAGGTAATGGAACTCAAAAAGATGTCATTAGAACTTTTATAATTAATAATTCTGATTTTGACTCTACTGTCAACAACACTATTGATATTCAGGCTAATGTTTTTTCCGATGCTGGAACACCATTTTTAACCACTCAATCATGCGGTGTTGTTAACGTTTACTAAAAAAAGTGTTCCACGTGAAAACATTTGGGTAAAAATGAATCTAAAAGCGTATGAATCAAAGCTCGAAAAACTAACAAAACTCATGGATAGTTTTGAGAGCGGAAAATATACAACCAGGCGAGACCAGGAAGCCAACCTATGGGTAAAATTCAAGGACAATTCCCCAGAAATCAGGGTTCCGGCTATAGAGCTAAGGGAATACCAGAAAGAGGCTCAGATAGAGCTGTACCAGAAGGGTATCAAGCGGCATTGGTGGATGTGGACACGCCGAATGGGTAAGGAGGTTATGTCTTGGATTTTGCTCGTTCAGGGCGCTATAGAGACCCCTGGGCTGTACGTCATGATATACCCTACTAACGTGCGTGCACGAGAGGTTATCTGGGATGGTGACATGATCATGCCCGATGGGAGCAGCCTTAAATTTCTGGAGATGATTCCTAAAAAAATGATAGCCAAAACGAATAACGCAGAGATGAAAGTTTACCTCACGAACGGGGCAATCATCCATGCGTATGGCGTTGATACCAACCCGAACAAACCCCGGGGAACCAATCCACGGGGCGTTGTGAAATCTGAGGACGCGTGGATAGATCCCAGAGTGACCGGCGTTATCATGCCTATTTTGCAGCAAAATAAAGGGTGGCTCATATTGCAGAGCACATTTGATGGGATGAACCACTTCTATAGAACCGGACTGGAAGTGAAAGAAGACCCGCTGTGGCATCGATCCTTTTACACTGCCGAGACATGCGTTGACAAGGAAGGAAATCGCTATATTACCGAAGAGGTTATTGATCAGGATCGTAAAATATTACCGCAGTGGCTTGTACTCCAAGAGCACTATGGTATAGTCCAGAACAACCCCGAGTCCATGTTTTTCTCTCGGGAAATGGCCAATATTCATGAAAACGGAAAAATTATACCAGAGCTGTTATACCCTCAATTCGCTGTATACGGGTTTTGGGACATTGGGATTAATGATTGCACCGTTGTGCTTCTTGTTCAATTCGATGAAAACAACAATCCATCAATCATCAAATGCATTGAAGACAACAACAAAAACATACATTTCTATCTTGAGAGATGCACCGAATTCTGCTCTAAACATGGATTGTATATGGACTGTCATTTTGCCCCACACGATGGACGAAAACGAGAAATAACCTCAGGCAATAATATTACCTACCAACCCCAAACATTTGTGGACATGGCGAGAGATCTAGGCCATCAATTCCAGGTCGTAACACGTCCACAGAGTAAGATCAACGCGATAAACGCCATGCGTGTCATGCTCAATTCCACAAAATTCAACAAGGAAAACACCGAGCGATTGATTGAGTGTTTATCCGCATACGGTAAAGAGTTTGACGAAAAAAATAACGTCTACAAAGACAAGCCACATCCAAAGTGGGCTACACATTGTGTCGATTCCTACCAGACCATGACCCTTGCAATACAAGCTAATATGATTCAAAATACGGCTTGCGATGTAATTTATTACACAGATTAAAAGGATTTGATCTGACGGCTATTTTACACGAAATCACAAGGAGGTGAGACGTGGCTATTTCAAACGGTGTAACAGCCGGTTACGCTGATATTGTTATTCCTGGCACGCCATTTGGCACAGATTCCCAGGGAAACCCCTTAATGAGCACCTATATTTCTGTTGGTTCATCTGGTGATATTGTTTTTAGAAATGTACTTGGCGAGCTACAATTCTTATCTAGTGTAAGCTCTGGAACATTAATACCTATTGCTGCAACTGAAATTGTTGCAAGTGGAACGGTGAGAGGAACGCCACGAACAACGACAGCGTCATTGATGGGCTGGCTGGCCTCAACTGGGTATTAATAACCATGAAGCATATCAATTTTAAATTGAATCAGTCTCCAATGATATTGCATCACGGTACAGATTTTCCGCCACCTGATAACGGTTTTTTAATAACAATTGATAATGATGACGTTGTAACAATTGATGGGGACAATGTTATTGTCCTAGAGTAATTTTTTCTTACCATTTTCAAAAGGAATTAATGATGGCTGATAAACGACTAGTTGACTTTCCCGCTAAACCTGCTCCAGTAGGCAGTGATATTTCATATTTTGGCGATTCTTCCGATGGATTCAGAGAAGTTAAATCAACACTTGATGAGTTTAATGCCTATCAGGGTTCTATAGAGGTCACCACAACACGATTTGTTGATACAGATTTATTTGGAAAAAACGTTGTGAGCAACAACGCGCTAAGCATCGTTCTAACGATCCAATTAAATTCGGGATTTCCTGTGGGTTCGCAATTTGTCATGGTACGCAACACCCCAGGCGCTTTTGATCTTCATGCCGTTACAGGCGTTACAATTAACGGCGTTGACCAAAATATTATTGAACTTTCCGATCAATATGATAGAGCTGTGGTAACAAATATTAGTGATAACGAATGGGTCGTCAATAAATATTCAGGGACTAAAATTCTCCCCGACCCTAATCGCGTTGTGTTTTTAGACGGAGCGGGGAATCTAGCAACGTCTGCATTTCTGCCGTATGACGACGGTTCAGCGCTTTTAGGGTCTGACAACCTAACAATTAGCGCTGGTATAATATCAGCAGTGAGTGGGTCTAAGGTTTTTCCACTGCAAAATGGAGTTAGCTCAAACCGAGCGCTAACCAGTAATGACCTTGGCGTGTTGCTTCGTGCTAACGGGGCAAACCGAATACTCAATTTGCCTGCTGCAGGCGATGCGACACTGGCGCCAACCTCTGCTTTTTGGATTACTCAGCGTGATGCCAATCAACTCACAGTACAAGCGCCAGCAGGTGTTAGCCTTAATGACGTTGTTGGCGGGAGTGTCAGCACTCAAGCGGTGAACGATATGTTTTTTATATACCGTGCGTTTCCCGGAGGCATAAACAATTGGTACGCAATATCAATTAGAGAAAATTCTGCATTAACTTATCAGGGAATCTACGATAACGATTCGACCGCAACAACTCAGTTATCCGAATCAAAAGATCTTGTTTTTAAATCATTTGAGGAATCGCTAGCGTTCGTCTCCGGCATAGCTGCGGGCGGCGCAGGGTATGCGACTAACGATATTATTACAGTATCTGGCGGAACGTTCACCGACCCCGTACAACTGCGTGCGTCAATCGTATCAGGCGGTGTTATAACACAAGTTCTTCCGGTTGAGCGAGGCGACTATACTGTGATTCCAGCAAACCCAGTATCTGTTACTGGCGGAACTGGTACTGGCGCGCAATTTAATTTATTTTTTGAAAAATCAAATTTCGTAAAACACCGGAAAACTACAAGCATATCCGGCGGATTGTCCGTAGGCCAAACGGGATCGGTTCCAAACTACGCTATAGCGCGTTTCGGCGGAAACATTGGGGATAACCGAGGTGTCGCCTTCCCTATCCTTGGCGCTGATTCGGAATCCAGGTTAATGGCAAAACTGCCGTTAAATGGGCTGCTATGGTATAACAGTTTCGTTGGTAGATTTAGAACGTCAATTGCTAATGTGGCACGAAGCATTCCGACTGAAGAGGATATAACTTTAGAGAATGCTTACGGTCAGGGTGATGGAAAAATCACTTTAAATTCTGGAAAACCGTTTGTATTAAACTCAACAGTAGCCGGTGTCCGCGACCCTGAAATGACGCTAGCACAGTTCTCGTCAATCCCAGGAAAAATTGATGGTGAAAAAGCGTTTGCATCGGACACGCAGCGTCCCGTCATTGAAACCTCTAGCGGAATTAAACAAGTTGCTTATACTGATGATGTGCCAGCAAGCGTTGTCCCATCTTACGGAGAAATGCATTTTACAGACAACGGCACTGAAACAGTTATTTTGGCGCCAGCAACTCCCGTTAAAATTATTGGGACATATTTAGCTGATGCCGGTCTTTTGTCTGAATTTACGCATGTAAACGGTACACTAACCTACACCGGTGCGGGTGATAATTTTAAAATAACGGCAATTCTGTCTTGCACTATGAATGTTGCATCAGAAACAGCGTCCGTCATTATTTATCACAACGGATCACCTATTACTAAATCAAAACAACAACACGACCTTGGAAGCTCGTCCCCCGCAGCAAAAAACATTGCCTCAATGGCGCTTATCTCTCTTGCGACAAACGACACTATCGAGGTGTGGATTCAGAACGATAATAGCGAAGACAATATAACAGTTAAACAGTTCTATTGTATTCCTGAAGAACTGGCAGGCGGCGCTGGAACAACGGATGTTACAACACTTCAAGAAGCCTATGAAGCTCAACCCGATGGAACAATTACATTACCCGTTTCCGGTAAGGATTTTATTGTTAAACGGGGTGATATATCGCTCGATGTTTTTAAAATCACAAACTCTAGCGTTGATATAAATGAAAAAACTACAATTTTTGCTGGTGAAGGAACGTCACCATTTGAGCTAACAAATCAAAAAAACGCATCACCTAATCAAAGCATTAAAACACTTATATCAGACGTTAGAAATCCTGCTATATCAGCTGCGACTGTTTATGAAATGCAAATTGTTGGTAATGATTCACTACCAACTCAATACGATATATTTAAATTTGATGTTTTTAAAACTGATGTTGGATTCGGTTCACAAAAAACACGAATAACGTATAGTACTTTTCACAACGGATCGACAAAAGAACTGTTAAAATTTGATGGGGACACAGAATCCATTTACTTTGGCGATCCAATTATTCCTAAATCATTAACTAACGCTGAAATTGGCGCGAGAACAAATATTCCAACAGAGCTTTTATACAATTCTGATGATGACAGGTTTGAATATACTGATTTAACGAACACTCAAAGAAAAATAGCAAATACAGATGATATTGTTTCTCCTTCTTCTGGCTCAGCAAATTTAACTTTTGGTACTCCTATAGGAATAGTAGGTGGTTCCGCAGGAATAACCGTTTCCAGGCAATTCTATGTTAAAACAGGAAGCATAGTAAATATAAAGTGTGTTTTACAATTCACAGTAAACGCATCGGCAGTTAGAATACAAATAAATTTACCTTTCTCTCCTCAATTTAATACAACTGAACAGGCAACAGGAATTGGCTCCATGGCTGTAGACAGTGACGTAACAGCAAATGATGGATCTAAATTAATCAGCACAACGAGTCAAACTGTTCTTAATGACACATTGAGACTCGATATGCTCGCAGTAAATAATTCCGGCTCTTATAGGCTAGACGTCGATTTTATGTATGAAATTCAATAAAGGAATATAATATGGCATTATCACCAACAAAAGTTGACATTCCGTCACGTGCGACACAAACAGAAATAGACAACGATCTTGCTGCAATTGATGTGCCGCCTGGGTCATCTATTTTTAATGAAACAACCGAAAAAATAGAGACGTCTCTTAATGGCGGCGTTGGCGCAACATGGACTCAAAACACAGTTTCTGACGCGAATGATATTACTATAGATGGGTTAACATTGGCCACCCCTGTGAATACTATTTCAGAAGGCGGTCCGTTATTTACTGCAAGTGCGCTTCAGGTTTACAACGATGGGTTTTTAGCCGCACCACGTTTAGTGCTCGCGGCAGGCAGAGGGACGAAGGCATCGCCTACCCCCCTGCAAAGCGGGGATTTAGTCGGTGGTATGTCGTTTGCAGGTGTCTCTTTAGCTGGAACACTATTTTCTAGCGTTGATGTTAATGTAGCGGTTGACGGAACCGTGACAGCTACAGAGACTCCAATGAAGTACACAGTAACTGCAAGAAATGAGGATACGACTACTCAATCGCTCATGCAATTAAACTCCAACGGTAAAACGCTCATGCAGAATGTTGGCGCAGGTTCTGAGTTTAAAATAGAGGCGCCAACAACTGTTCTGGACTCGGTAGACATCGATATAACTGGCGATAATGTTAATTTTACAGGTAATCTAGTCAGCGCGACGTACTCACCTAAATTCACTATGCGAGTAATTGCGGACGAGGCCATCCCTGCAAACGCAATTTTAACTGCAAGTAATGTCGCATTTAGAGTACGTCAAGTTTTAGCGGGAGACCCTGATTCAGTTCCTGTGATAGGTTTCTCGTTAACTGCCTCAGCCTCGCCAGGAGATGAAATAACAATATCAGGTGCTGCTGTTGAAACGGTGCAAATGGATGCAATTGATTCATGTTCACCCGGTGATCCCATAGAAAAATCAGATATAACAACCGGCCGCGTTCAGTCAACAGCGGCTAGTGTTGGAACGTTTGGTATAGCTGCTGAATCTGCCGTACCTAACCAGATTTTCAAGATCTGGGTTAGGCGTAGCGAACAGTTTTAAATGATAGATGCATTGTTAGCCCCTGCATCAGGCGCAATACTCGGCTCTGTAGGGGGCTGGATAAACACGTATTTGCACAACAACCATCAGTTCAAAATTGAAACACAACGTCAATTTGATAGTACTCTACAATCAACACGCAACACTAAAAATTTATCATTTTGGGTTGCTATGGCGCCGGTTCTTTGGCTTATCGCTGTTTATTTTTTTGTTATTCCTGCTGTCATAGCGTTCTATCAGATACCAATTCATTTATCGTTTGCAGAATCTCACGGAACAATCATGTCGTTTTTCAAAGGCGACTCTGATACAATCTGGAAAACATTTGTGTCGGGATATTTTCAATCACCGGCGCAGATCTTTTCCCTTGATATGGCTGTCGCGTTTTGTTTTTGTCGTCCGAGAGGTTGACTTTGACGACATAGACCTGAAAGGCCCGGTTATTATTTTTGCCTCATTTTTTTTTAAATTCATTGCACACCGAAATGGTGCCAAAAATATGTCTTTCCAATTCATTTAATTTTCCTCGTTTGTGGGCGCAGGAAACCTACGCCCTTTACTCTTCCGGGTAGGGAAGGGTGGTTTATATGGTAGGCCAGGTAGGATTTGAACCTAACGACCGTCGGATTATGAGTCCGGTGCTCTAACCAACTGAGCTACTGGCCTAGAATGGTATGTCTGCATCATCTTTAACGTTATCGCCGTGCAACGATTCCATAGAATCCATGCCAGATTTAACGTTTCGATGCTTTTTTGCTGCTGCTTCTATTGATTGCTCAGACTGTGCGGCATTTTTATTGTCGCCCTTGCTGTCTAGCATTTGCAATTCTCGTGCAGTGATAGACGTAGAGTAGCAAGTTTTTCCTGTCTTATCTTCATATTTTTCGGTTTTTAACGATCCTTCTATATATACTTGCGAACCTTTAACTAAATACTCTGATGCAATCTCAGCCAAACGATTGAAAAATACAACACGATGCCATTCTGTGCGTTCTTGCATTTCACCGGTTTGCTTGTCTTTCCATTTTTGCGATGTTGCAACACTGATATTTGTTACAACACCACTTCTTGATTCTTTGACTTCGGGATCCTTGCCAAGTCTACCGACCAAAATAACTTTATTAACTCCGCTCATAACATGTCCTTATGTTGTTAAAAATTTATTGTATTACTAAACCCTGTGATGATTCTAAATGAACCCCAGGGATATTGTTACCCATATTCAGCTCTGCTTTAATTTTAGCCTTGTCAGGGGCAACACTTATACGAGTATAGCATTCAGGTATTAAAGATGCATCATCAATAAAAACTGACTTTGGTTTTTTCCTTATGCTTAGCGTGAATTCAGGCGATTCTATCTTAGATATACCACACTTAATCATGCTGGACTCAAGGTATCTTTTAAGATTTTCAGACTTAGATTCGAGCGCTTTTCGCCTGGCCTGCATATTTTTCTCATACTCCCGCATGGCGGCGCACTCATTTTGCATGTTTTTATAGTACGCTGCAACGTTAGTGCATTTAACCTGTACGTCACCCTTCATTCCTTCTAGCGTGTCAGCAATGACCTCAGGAGAGAAGTCGCCTTCTCTCTCAATTAGGTCGTTGCACGCCATCAAATAATCATTTGATATTTTATATAAGCTTAAACTCATCATCTTACTCCTATTGTTTTATGCGGCTTCGCTAACCTCAACAACCTCAAACTCAATATCCTCATTATAATATTCATCCATCTTTGTTTTTACAAGCTGTAGATCATTCTCTATCAATTTAGAATCAAACATGTCTTCGGGGGATTTTGCCAGATAATTTTTAGTATATTGAGTTAAAAACTTGTATTGATTGTTTTCAACAATTGAGTGTAGAACTATTGTGAACAACCCTTCAACTGTGATTTTATCATCAAGCAAATTTCCAAGAGTCTTAAATCTAGAAACACCATCCTTTACCTGAGTATGTGACAGCACAAAACAATCTAAATTTTCTCGCAATGACGCAATCATTTTTAGCACATCATATGCGTGCTGCTGTATAACCGTGAATTTTTCAAATCCTTTTTCTGTTGCTTTTGTCATAAACTCATTGAACATTAAATACTGAAAATCATCTATAACAATATTTTTAATATGAGGCATTTTTGCATTAATATGTATTAGACACTGAATAATTTTAGAATGATTATCAGATATGCATTTATTGCCTGGAATTCCATTTTTTGTTGCTTTATACGAATTCCTTGCGCCCTTAAACGGCAGATCTTTATCAACAACACCAATATAGTAAGTTTCTTTTGGATTTAGGTTTTTAATAGACCGTGACTTTCCGGTTCCCGACTCACCCATTATCAATATACAATTAGACATTTTCTTTCTCCTATTACGTTAAAATAAATGCTGATACAATTATCAGCGATACGAAAAAACCAAACCACATCACATCTTTCGCTAAATTTCTCATCATTAATACCCCACCATTTCACTAGCGAGCATTCGATCTTTGTTATAATCAATCACATGCTCATCTTCACTTGCTTCTTGATCCGGCGTTTTATTACAAATAGCTATATAAATATCCTTTTCAAGGTCAGATTCATAGTAGCTCACTGCCTGGGATTTAATACTATTAATAAGCTCATCTTGCATGTCTATGTCTAACTCGTTACCGACAACACATAGAATTGAGTCATAAATATCGCTGGACTCTGTAGCCCATTCGTTATTATTTGTCTCACGTATCCGAGCTTTAGCGTATAGCTCACGCTCATCGAATGGCACGTCATCAATATCCAAGCGTACACAGCCTGATTTTTTATCTATTGTTCCGTAGCAATCAACAAACTCCTCTGCTAGCTCATACGAAGATTTTTTATATTTTTTAATATTAGGCTCAAAAAAACTAGTCATTAGCTCGACCCTCCATG
>Ga0206125_10004596_pt1 | contig 12092 bp, 14 predicted proteins | sample Helgoland_Spring_4_FD_148598 | JGI IMG/M metagenome (GOLD analysis project Ga0206125, IMG submission 148598) | Pelagic subsurface seawater microbial communities from Kabeltonne, Helgoland, North Sea - Helgoland_Spring_Bloom_20160331_1 | ecosystem: Environmental > Aquatic > Marine > Epipelagic ...
GAAGGCGAGCATGAAGACCCGCAAGGACTTCCTCGCCGCCGCCCGCGCTGAAAAGTGGGTCGGTCCGGTGATGTTGGTCCAGCAGCGAGACCGTGAAGACGCAAGCCCCGAGATCAGGGTTGGTTTCACGGCAAGCAAAAAAGTGGGAAACTCCGTCGCGCGCAACCGGGCTAAACGCCGGCTGCGGGCGATTTCTGCTGAGCTGCTGCCGGCCTCGGCCCGCGAGGGTCACGACTACGTCTGGATTGCCAAGAGGGGCGCCGTTAAAGCGCCGTTCTGGAAGCTGCGGCGGGACGCGACCCGTGCCCTCGAACGGCTCACAGCCGCTCAGCCGTCTCGTGTTTCGGTGCCCGCATCGGATACGCCAGCTGAATCGCCTCGCGCCGCGCCGCCGGATCCCTCTACCAGACAGGCGGACGCCTCATGAGTCAGCCCGTCAGGTTGCCTGAGCGACGCACCGTCAACGGTTCTAAGCCCGGATCTGCCCACGCGCAGAACCGCTGGTCGGACATGGGATGGGGGTCGCGCCTGGTGGCCGTGCCGGTTTGGGGTTATCGCTTGTTGATTTCGCCCTGGCTGCCGCCCGCCTGCCGCTATCAGCCTACGTGCAGCGAATACGCGCTCGAGGCACTGCGCCACCACGGCCCGTTCAAGGGCACGCTGCTGGCAGCCCGCCGGGTGGCCCGCTGTCATCCCTGGGGCGGTCAAGGCTACGACCCGGTTCCCGGCACGGATGACCCAGGCTGCGGCCATGATCACAGTCACGACCCTTTGCAGAATTCCTGGCAAGAGCCTTCCGGCCTTGTCCCTAATGCCCCACTGAACCCCCAGTCCAACAAAAACCTCGCTTCACAAGGCACCCCACTATGAATGAAGACATGCGCAACATGTTCCTGGCCATCGCCATCTCTCTGGCGCTGGTATTTGCGGTGCAAACGTTCATGCCGCAGCTGTTCCCCTCCATGCAGTCCGAACCCACGCCTCAACAGGCTGGCGCAGGCGATACCGGCGACACGGGCGGGCTGACGGTGACAGGGTCAGACGGCCAGCGGTTTGCCGCCGTGACGACGCGGGACGATGCTTTGGACCAAGCGGATCGCATCGAGATCGATACCGGGGTCCTAACCGGCACGCTGAACTTGCAAGGTGCGGTCCTGGATGACCTGACCCTAACCGGTTACCGGGAAACGCTGGACGAGAACTCTCCCTTTGTTGACCTGCTGCATCCGCAAGCGACGCGTGGTGGATACACCGTGGCGCACAATTGGCTCTTGGCCACCGGTGGCGGGCTGATCGATGGCCGTACCAACTGGACAGTTGAGGCGGGCAATGCGCTGACTGTTGATACGCCGATTGTCCTGAGCACGATGACTGAGTCCGGCGTCCGGGTTCGCCGCACGATTTCAGTGGCAGGCGACTATTTGTTTCGGATGACCGACGAGCTGACCCACACTGGCAACGAAGACGTCACCGTTGCGCCCTTTGGCTCCGTGAACCGCTTCGACGAGGTCGAGGACGATCGCTATACCACGACGGGCTACATCTCTGTCCTCGATCGCTCTCTGCGCGAACACAAGTACGGCAAGATCGCCAAACCGACCACCGAGCCTGAAGAACGCCTCAACCCCACCTCGGGTGAGCAGGGCGGTGTGGTGACCACGGGTGGCTGGGTCGGCTTTACCGATAAATATTGGATGGTTGCGCTGATCCCCAGCCAAACCGACCAGGTCCGCGCAGGCTACAGTCTGAACAAAGGCACTCTGGGACAGCGTCAGTATGTATCATCCCAGTACGTCTACGACACTCCCGTCACGATTCGGCCAACGCAGACTGTCGAGGTCTCTACGCTTGTTTTCGCTGGGGCGAAGGAAGTCGATCTGCTGGATGCCTACGCCAAGGAATTCTCCATTCCCAAGTTCGACCGGGGCGTGAACTTCTGGTTTATCTACCCGCTGACCAAGCCGCTGTTCCTCGCACTGGCTAAGGTGACAGACTGGCTGCGGCCGTCCATGGGCGCCTACGCTTTTGGTGCGGCAATTATCGTGCTGACGCTGATCGTGAAAACCATCCTCTTCCCGCTGCAACTGCGCGCTTACCGGTCCATGGCGAAGATGCGGACCCTGCAGCCGAAGATGAAGGAGCTGCAAGAAAAGCACGCCGACGACCGTCAGGCGCTCAGCCAGGCGATGATGACGCTGTATAAGGAGGAGGGCGTGAACCCGCTGGGGGGCTGCCTGCCCATGCTGTTGCAGTTCCCAGTGTTCATATCACTCTACCGCGTGATGCTCGTGACGCTCGAAGCCCGACATGCGCCCTTCCCGGGCTGGGTACAGGATCTGTCGGCCAAAGATCCAACCGGCCTGCTGGAGCTGTTCGGCCTGATCCCGTGGAACCCGGAGCTGATCCCGCTGATCGCGATTATCAACATTGGTATCTGGCCGATCGTCTACGGCGTGTCGATGCTGGCATTGCAGCGGATGTCCCCGGCACCGTCGGACCCGATGCAGGCGCGGATCTTCCTGTTCATGCCGATTATCTTTACCTTTGTCCTCGCCGGTTTCCCGGTGGGTCTGGTGATCTACTGGACGGTGAACAACATCATTTCCATGGGTCAGCAGTTCATCATTGGTAGCATGACCAAGACCAAGAGCCAGGAACAGCAAGAAGCTGCAGCTGCGCGCGCGGAGGCCAAGGCCGCTGAGCGGGCAGAGAAGAAGGCGAAGAAAGAGCAGGGCGGGGCGTAATCGCCTCTCCCCCGCAGCTGCGCGCCATGTCCACTCCACCAGCCCTGCACCTGGATCATCCCGCTGACCTGTTCAAGTCGCGTGCACAGTTCTTTCGCGGGGTGCCGTCCATGCAGTTCCTGCCTGACGCCGACCGTCCCGAAGTCGCCTTCGCCGGACGTTCGAACGTCGGTAAGTCCTCGCTGCTGAACGCGCTCACGGGGGTCAAAGGACTCGCCCGGACATCCAACACGCCCGGGCGGACGCAGGAGATGAACTTCTTCGACCTTGCCGGGGTTGGTTACATCGTTGACCTGCCCGGATACGGCTATGCCAAAGCCTCCAAGCGCGATATCGCCCGATGGAACGACACGACGAACCAATACCTGCAGGGCCGGCCGAACCTGAAGCGAGTCTACGTGCTGATCGACTGCCGCCACGGTCTCAAGGACAACGACCGGCAGTTGATGGATGACCTCGACGTTGCGGCTGTGTCCTACCAGCTGGTGCTGACCAAGGCGGACAAGATCAAATCGGGCGCACTTGCCAAGGTCCAAGCCGCTGTCGAAGCCGAAGCGCTCAAGCACCCCGCATCCTTCCCGCGCGTGCTGGCGACATCAGCAGAAAAGCCACTTGGACCCATCGGTGGTATGATGGATCTTCGGGACGCGGTGGCCCGCGTGTTGCTGGGCATGGGTGATGATTTTGGAGATATGTTCGCATGACCGAGATGAGCGATACACAAGCCCGCGCGTGGCTGGACAAGGCCGAAACCCTGCGCGAAGCCCTGCCTTTCATGCGCCGCTATACCGGCAAGACCATTGTGGTGAAGTTCGGCGGCCACGCCATGGTGGACCCGGCGCTGACTGAGAGCTTCGCCGCGGACATCGCCCTGCTACGTCAGGTCGGCATGCGCCCCATCGTCGTCCACGGCGGCGGCCCGCAGATCGCGGCGATGCTGGAGCGGCTGGCCGTGCCCACCAAGGCGATTGACGGCCTGCGTGTTACTGATGCCGCGACGATGGAGATCGTCGAAATGGTGTTGGCGGGGAAGATCAACAAGGACGTGGTCACCGCGCTGAACAAAGCCGGCGGGACCGCTGTGGGTCTGTCGGGTAAGGATGGCCGTTTGCTGCTGGCCGAGAAGGTGCAGCGCGAGGATGGCGTCGATCTGGGCTTCGTGGGCCAACCCAAGCACGTCAACACGGCTGTCATCGAAGCCATCCGTGACGCCGGTCTCATCCCCGTGATCGCGCCAATTGGCGTGGATGAGGATGGGCAGGGTTACAACATCAACGCCGACACAGCCGCGGGCGCTATCGCGGCCGCGCTCAAGGCCGAGCGTCTGATCATGCTCACGGACGTGGATGGTGTGAAGGATTCGAACGGTAAGCTCATTTCTGAAATCCGCCGCCCAGAAATCGCCAGTCTGATCAAAGACGGCACGGTGTCCGGCGGGATGATCCCCAAACTGGAAATGTGCGCCGCAGCCGTCACCAGCGGCGTCGGCGCCTCTGTCATCCAAAACGGCACGGTCAAGCACGTTCTGCTGCTGGAACTCCTCACCGAATACGGTGCCGGAACGCTGGTGAGCTAAGGCGACTAACCGTCAAGGCCGTCCACGTTATCCAACGGCATATGTTCGATGGGTTTCGGTGCGGGGGCTGGGAAGCGCCCCGTCCCTGAAATCTGACTCTGCCAGTACGACGCGTGGCTAAAAGCGCAGGATAAATCGATCTAGTTCTTGGTGACCCAGGCGAGGTTGTCTTCGTCCTCGTCGTCTTCGTCCATAAACTCGTCGCTGGAGACCTCGTTGCCGTCTTCGTCGTAGACGACGAATTCGAGGGGCGGCGGGGTTTCGAGGACCAGGGGCATGATCAGGTCTTCTTCGGCTTCCAGGTGCGCGAGGATCTTATCGTTGAGCAGGTGCAGCGCTTCCATCATCCCCGCCCCGTCGTCGGCGTTCTCGACGGCATCCAGGCAATCGTCAATCGCCCCATGATCCTTCGCCAGCAGTTCGAACGCAGGCGCGAAGTCAGGGTTCATTGAGGTGATCACTGGGAAGTAGACTTCGTCTTCGACCTGTTGGTGCTGGTCCAGCTGTCCCCGGAACAGCGACCACATCTCCATCAGCTGATCTTCCTCGCCTTGGTCCGGGCCATCTGTCCCAAACTCCTCAACCGAACGCAGCAGATCGCTCAGCAACAGGCGGAAATTGCCGTGACGGCGCAGCCAGAAATCCAGCAGCGCATTAAAATTGTCATGGAAACGCCAGACCGGACGGCTGTGGTTCGGCAGCTCGGCTGACACGTCTGCAAGCAGATCGCTCAGCGCCAATGGCTTCAAGTGTGTGGTCATACCGGCAAACATGGCGAAGCTCTCACCGTCTTGCAATGCTCGTGTTGCGAGGCCCGGCGTTGCAAAGCTGTCGAGTCCGTTTAGAACGACTGGCATATAAACCTTTTATTATGTCCCTCAGGTGGAAAATACGGATGAGCAAAGACATCAATCGCGTGGTTCTGGCCTACTCTGGTGGCCTCGATACCTCGGTGATCCTTAAATGGCTGCAGGTGACCTATGACTGTGAAGTCGTGACCTTCACGGCCGATCTTGGGCAGGGTGAAGAGTTGGAGCCAGCCCGAGAAAAGGCTTTGATGTTAGGCATTAAGCCGGAAAACATCTTCATCGAAGACCTGCGCGATGAGTTCTGCAGCGATTACGTTTTTCCCATGTTCCGCGCCAACGCGCTTTACGAAGGCGTGTATTTGCTCGGCACATCGATCGCGCGCCCGCTGATTTCGAAGAAGCAAATTGAAATTGCGCGTAACGTTGGCGGGGATGCGGTTTCTCATGGCGCGACGGGTAAGGGAAATGATCAGGTTCGCTTCGAATTGGCCTATTACGCGCTTGAGCCAGACATAAAAGTGATCGCTCCGTGGCGAGAATGGGACCTCGCGTCGCGTACTAAATTGCTCGGCTTCGCCGAAGAGCACCAGATTCCCATCGCGCGGGACAAGCGCGGAGAGGCACCGTTTTCCGTCGATGCCAACCTGCTGCACACCTCCTCGGAGGGCAAGGTGCTCGAAGACCCGGCAGAGGAAGCGCCGAACCTGGTCTACCAGCGCACCTTGTCGCCCCAAGAAGCACCTGACCAGGACACGGTCATCGACATCGGATTCGAGCAGGGCGACCCGGTGTCGATCAATGGCGAAAAAATGGGTCCGGCCGCGATCCTGACCGCGCTGAACAAATACGGCCATGACAACGGCATCGGACGGCTCGACCTGGTCGAAAACCGCTTTGTCGGCATGAAGTCGCGTGGGGTCTACGAGACGCCGGGCGGCACGATCCTGCTGACCGCGCACCGGGCGCTTGAGTCGATCACGCTGGACCGCGGCGCGGCGCACCTCAAAGACGAGCTGATGCCGCGCTATGCGGAGCTGATCTACAACGGCTTTTGGTTCTCGCCAGAGCGGGAGTTGCTGCAGACCATGATCGACAAGTCTCAGGCCTGGGTCAGCGGTTCCGTGCGGCTGCGGCTCTACAAGGGCAATGCCATCGTGGTAGGGCGCGAAAGCCCCTACAGCCTGTATCGTCAGGACTATGTGACCTTTGAGGAGGACAGCGTCTACGATCACCGCGACGCTGAAGGATTCATCAAGCTCAACGCCCTGCGCCTGCGCCTGGCGACCGAGCGTAACCGGCGGTTTGAAAACTGATGGCTGAGTCGCTCAAGCACGTCATCCTGCGGATGGCCGAAGAACGTGGTGAAGATGGTGGCACTTTTAGCCCAACCGAAGCCGCCATGGAACTGCGTCCCCCCCGGCCCAATGAGGTCAAGGGCGAAGAAAAATGGCGCGGGTTCCTGCGGCAGGTCCGGGCTGAGTCCAAGGGTTTAGCGCGACAGGGGCGGATCGACATCTTGCGTCGGGGCGAGGTCGTGGACCCAGCCAAGCCGATCAAGGGCCTGATCCAACTGCGCAAGACGCCCGGCTCACCGGCCTTTGACCCTGAGAAGGATTAAGACCTCGTTCTCATCGTAAAACGCTACAGGAAGGTGCGCAGATCCGTCACCATTTGCGCGTAGGGCGTTCCGCGCACAGCTTCATGGAAGGGCTGGAAGGCCGTCACCAGGTCGGCTTCCTGCCGCTCGGCGAGCGCAAAATAAAGGCACAGGGGCGGCGCCAGTCGGAGGTCCATCGAGATCTCCAGCGCCCGGTCAGCCAGTTCTTCGGTCGGTGTGATCTTGTGTTTCATCGCCCGGCGAAAGTGGCGCAGGGCCGCGGCGCCGACGGTGCCGGAGAGCAGATCCTCCTGACAGTAGGACCAGAGGACCTGACTGACATGGGCGGATATCACGCCGGGCGCCTGACAATGCTCCAGCCGCTGCAGAAACAGCATGCTGATCGGCGTCAGGTTTTGTTCGAGATACCAGGGGATCACCACCGAGGCATCGATCACGAAGCGCGTTTGGGGTTCTTGCAATGCCACGCTAGCGTCCGTCCGGCAGCGCAACGCTGCCCCCGGAAATGCCTGCCTCCAGCATGGCATCGGCTAAAGCATCATTGACCATTGGCGCCTGACCGCGCAAAGACTCCGCTTCGGCTTCGAGGTCAGAGCCGGACGGAATGGCGTGCTCTGTCAAAACAGTACGTAATTCCTGCTCCAGGCTGTGCCGCTTGCGTTTGGCGCGCAGGCGGTACGTTTCAATCACGTCATCATCTAGATTTCGGATTAGAACCTGTCCCATAAAAAGTCGATGACCTCGTCAGTGCAAAAAAAGGCAGCGACGACCTGTCGCAGTCTTGAGTCTTTGTAGTGCTTTTTGACGACCATTTGAAGGATTAAACGTCGTGACCGGATTGGTGGAATCAGACGACTCAAAGACCGGACTCAACCGTCTTGCTAAAATCATTGCCCACTCCGGTCTGTGCTCCCGGCGGGATGCCGAGAAGATGATTTTAGAAGGTCGGGTCAGCGTTCACGGGACCGTGGTGACAGACCCGGCCACCAGCTTGGCGGACTGGCAGGGCGTTGCCGTGGACGGCACCCCGCTTTCCGCGCCGCCTGACGTGCAGTTATACCGGTTTTACAAGCCTCTGGGGGCGCTGGTCACCGATCGGGATCCGGAGGGTCGCAAGACGGTTTATGACCTGCTGCCCAAAATGGGACCCGGCGCGCCTCGTTTGCTGGCCGTGGGGCGACTGGATATCAACTCAGAAGGTCTACTGCTGTTCACAACAAGCCCCTTTCTCAAGCGGAAACTGGAGCTGCCCGACAGCGGTCTGGCCCGGATTTATCGAGTGCGTGCGCACGGGATTGTGACAGACCGTCAGCTGGCTGCGCTCGAGGACGGCGTGACCATCGAAGGCGTGACATACGGACCGGTCACGGTCGAGCGTGAGACGCAAAAGGAAAGCGGCTTGAACCGATGGTATCGCTTCACGCTGACCGAGGGTAAGAACCGTGAGATCCGAAAGCTGGCCCAACACTTGGGATTGCAGGTCAATCGGCTGATCCGGGTATCCTACGGTGGTTTGACGCTGGGATCGCTGGCGCGGATGGAGCTCAAGGAAGTGTCGCGTGCGCGCATGTTCGAGCTGTTTGGCGTGGGCACTGAACGCAAATCCACCTGGGCCAAAGCCAAGCCCAAAGCGACCAAACCCGGCCACCGCAAAGCGGCTGAGAAGAAACGCGCGGCCAAGGATGGGCGACGCATGGGCGTGGGCCGGGCGCCGAATTCGACCCGCAACACTCGACGGCCTCCCCGTGGCGACCGCTAGGTCTTTCAACCGCGCGCCGGGAACCGTCCGCATCACCGGCGGCACCATCAAAGGGCGCAAGCTCGATGTGCCAGCAGGCGACGGTGTGCGCCCGACCACCGACCGCGCACGGGAGACGCTGTTCAACGTTCTCACCAACCGGTTCCGCAAGCCGGGTGGCAGCAGTGTTCTCGCAGGCGCGCGGGTTTTGGACGCCTTTGCGGGGACAGGGGCCATGGGGCTGGAAGCGTGGTCGCGGGGGGCTGATTTTGTGGCCTTTGTCGAAGCGCAGAGCACGCACTTTGCCACTCTTTGCGACAACCTGCGCGCAGCAAAGCTGCCCACCGACGCGGGAACCGCGCTCCGGAACCATGAGGGTTTGAAGACCACCGACCGGAGCATTGACATCATCATCGCCGACCCACCCTACGAGCAAGGCCAAGCGCTGCTCACGGCTTTGCTGGCACGGCAAAGCGCGCTTTGGCACGCCGACACGCTACTGGTCTGGGAACACCCTCGTGGGGGCGGTACGGAAGCTGGTTTTGACGGCTGGGAACCGGTTCATCAGACCCTGTCTGGCAAGACCGCGTTCAGTTTTTTCACGCAAGGCACGTGAGAGCGCCCTAGGCCAGTCTTTCAGCGGCGCTCGAACAGGGATTCGAGGTCGGCTAGCGAAAGTTGCACGTATGTTGGCCGGCCATGGTTGCACTGCCCGGCCAGCGGCGTCTGCTCCATATCGCGCAGGAGCTGGTTCATTTCGTTGGCGTTGAGCCGGCGGCCCGAGCGCACCGATCCGTGGCAGGCGGCGGTTGACAGGACGCGGTCGAGGCGTTCCTGGAGCGAAAACGCCTGCTCCCAACCCGCCAGCTCTTCGGCGAGGTCCTTGACCAGCTTCTGACAGTCCGGCTGGCCCAGCGCGGCGGGGGTTTCCTGGACAACGACGGTTCCGTCGCCAAAGGGCTCGATCACCAGACCGGCTTCGGCCAATACGCCCTCGGCCTCGGCCAGAAGTTCGGCGCTGGCAGGGTCGAGGTGGACGACTTCAGGGATCAGCATGGCCTGTCGCTCGACACCGGTTTGCTCGCGCTGGGCCTTCATCTTTTCCAGGACAAGGCGCTCATGCGCGGCGTGCTGATCGACGATCACCAGACCCGCTTCAGTCTCTGCAATGATGTAGTTGGCGTGCATCTGGGCCTTGGCGGCACCCAGAGGAAAGGCGCTCAGGTCTTCGGGGGTGGCCTCGGGTTCAAACGACGCAGGCGCGTCTGCGACCCGCGCGCCGGGGGCAAAGGCATCGTTCCAGCTGTTCTGCTGCGCAGCAGAAGGGTGGTTCGCCCGGTAACTGTAATCGCCTTGCAGGGCGGGACGGGCCTGGTTCGGATCGGTGCCGGGCGCAGCAAACGGCTCCACACCCGCTGCCATGCGGTCGAGAGCCCCGCCGGTCAGGTGGGTGGAGGCGCTGAAGCCGGCCTCGACAATACCCCGGCGCAGACCGTCAATCAGCAGGGCGCGAACCTCGGCCGCGTGGCGGAAGCGAACCTCGGACTTGGCCGGGTGAACGTTCACGTCCACCGCTTCGGGTGGCACGTCCAGCCACAGGACCACCACCGGATGCCGGTCAGGCGCGAGCACGGGGCGATAGGCCGCGCGGATGACGCCGGTCAGTTGCTTGTCGCGCACCGGGCGACCGTTGACGAACAGATACTGTTGCAGGCTGTTGGCGCGGTTATAGGTCGGCAAGCCCGCCCAGCCGCGCAGGATCATGCCATCGCGGTGGCTTTGGATCTCGCGGCTGTTGGCTGCAAATTCGAGCCCCAAGACGTCGCGCACCCGGTCGGCTGCGTCGGGGCAGGCTGGCAGGGCGAGGGCCCGGCGCGTGTTGTGCTGGACATCAAAGCTGATCGCCGGATGCGCCAGCGCCAGCCGCCGGATGACATCCAAGCACGCGCCGGCCTCAGCCTGTTCGCCCTTCATGAACTTCAACCGGGCCGGCACGGCGTAGAACAGATCGGTGACGTCAATGGTCGTGCCGGTGTTGCCCGCTGCTGGTCCGTCAAACACAGCCTCGCCGCCTTCCACGGCGATCCGCCAGCCGTCGGAAGCGCCCGCAGCGCGCGAAGTCAGGCTCAGGCGGGCGACGGAGGCAATTGACGGCAGAGCCTCACCGCGAAACCCCAGCTTTTCGATACGCACCAGATCGCTTTCGGGCAGCTTGGAGGTTGCATGCCGTTCCAGCGCCAGCCGCATGCCTTCGGCCGCCATGCCGTGGCCGTCGTCCTCGACCCGGATCAGCGCTTTCCCGCCCTCGCGCAGAGTGACAGAAATCCGCTGTGCGCCGGCGTCAATGGCGTTCTCCACCAGCTCCTTCACCACGCTGGCCGGCCGATCCACAACCTCACCCGCCGCGATCTGGTTGACCAGCGTGTCGGGCAAGCGTCGGATCGATGGCAAATCGGTTTGCGGATTGGTTTCAGATGCAGCATTCATGCGGTCAATATAGCATTATGCGATGGAAAACGGGTAGGGCTTATTCCAGCGTCAGCAAAGTCGCAGGATGCATTTCCGCTTGCGCGCGCAAGATGCGGCGGGGCCAGGGGAGGGCGGCGGCGAGGGTTGCGGCTCGGTCCACGTGGGCTGGTGAGGTCTCCAGCGCGATGAAACCCATTTGCGTCGCTGCCGATTGCAGGCGTCCGCGCAGCGTCGGAAACTCGGCACGCGCGTCCTGCTCAAGCTCGTAGGCATCGAGAAAGGTCGCAGCGGATACATAGATGGTATTGGCTCGCTCCGTCAGGATTGCATGCGCCTCAGCACGCAGCCGAAACGGCGCACCCAGTGCGGCCAGCAGGGTGGCGCCGTCGAGCAGAAAGTCGCTCACGACAGCTTCACCGACGCCCGGAACAGCCCCAGTGGACGCGGTGCGGTACGGTCCGCAGGCAGGGGCACGAGCTGCACCATCGCCTGCCCGCGCTTGCCGATCAGCACGGGTTTTCCGGTCGCGGAAACCTGGTCCACCAGCTTGGAAAAATGGGTTTTTGCGTCGTGCAGATTGATAACGTCGCTCATGGTCGCTCTACTTAGTCCGAAAAGTGGACCAAGTATGCTCCAGCCTCGCTTGCGAGACAAGCCCCGCTCGGTTAAACCCACGTTGCTAAACCACCGACGACAGATGGATGAGGACATCATGGCCTCTGTTAACCAAGAACTGGCCGCCCGCTACGCGTCTGCGCTGTTTGACCTCGCAGATGAAAACAAGGCGCTCGACCAGGTATCTACCGACCTCGCGACCATTCGAGGTCTGTTCGACGAGAGCCCTGAACTGGGTCAACTCGCGCGCAGCCCGCTGGTCAAAGCCGACGACCGTGCCCGTGCCTTTGGTGCGGTGATGGAAAAGGCTGGCGTTTCCGCGCTGGTTTCAAACTTCTCGCAAGTTGTGGCCAAAAACGGCCGCCTGTTTGCGCTGCCCCAAATCATCAAGGCTTTCAACGATGAGCTTTCCCGCCGCCGCGGTGAGATTGTCGCTGAAGTCCGCGTTGCCGCTCCGCTTTCCGCAGAGCAGGAAGCCCGGCTTCTGAAAACCCTTCAGGCCAAGCACGGCAAGGGCGTTCGC
>Ga0206125_10004600_pt1 | contig 12087 bp, 15 predicted proteins | sample Helgoland_Spring_4_FD_148598 | JGI IMG/M metagenome (GOLD analysis project Ga0206125, IMG submission 148598) | Pelagic subsurface seawater microbial communities from Kabeltonne, Helgoland, North Sea - Helgoland_Spring_Bloom_20160331_1 | ecosystem: Environmental > Aquatic > Marine > Epipelagic ...
TAGCAGCAAGCTGCTGATGCAATTTTAACAAAGTTTGTTCCAGTTGTTCTATTTCCCGCTGCTTGTGACTGCCAAGTGGAATTCCGGGGCAAGGTCCTGACAGTGGCTCTGGTTGTACGGGGGCTGCAAGCAAGTTTGCATGTGTGCTTTCCAATGTTAATCCAATATCAAGAAAGCATTTGTCGTGTGGTTTCGTGATGTCCAACATCATATGACAATGGTCCAAAGCTGCCAGTTGCCAGTTGTACAGCCCCTTCTCATTGTATTGTATGGCAACCTTGCCCGTGAAACCTTCACATGATAAAAGATCTGACGGGAATGCACCTGATATCATAGCACTGGTAGGAAGGTTGGTATGGTCTACGTTCTCAATAAGGCGTTCACACGATATCATAGCAATCCCGTGTGCTGATATAAAATGGTTCATGTCTCTTCTCGGATGTTTGGTGGTATAAAAATTAAATGCACATTGTGATATTCTGTACATAGTTCTCAAATCTAGCTGGTGGTTGATCTGGTGGTTGATGAGATAGTCCCTGACTTCAGCATAATTATTGAGAGTTATCTTTTTTGTGCTTGGTGAGCGACCCCAATCGGTCGGGATTTTTGTGCTTGGTGAGCGACTCCAATTGGTCGGGAATGTTATTCCTTGATGATTCATGATGTTCTTGTGTAATGGCATAGTACTTATAGTGTAAAATTTTATTCAAATCACTTCCATGTCGCGGGTGACTTCCGAGGAGATTGCCAGTTCCCTGTCCAGCAACAGTATTCTCAGCATCATTTTCATGTCGACAATAGTGGTGCTGCTTGCGCTAAAAACTAAATTTCGGTACTGACCCAGTACTAACGCTGGCGCAGGTGCTGGTCTCTTGTGTCGTGCGACCAAAGTAGATGGCGCGATCTTGTGGCGAGATTTTGATGTTGTCGGCGGTGCCGCCAATGGTGGTGATGTGTGCCCAGGACCACTTTAGCTTGTGGAGCTGCTGTGGCGTCAGTTTGAGTGCAACGAGATCGTGTATGGACAGGCATGTCTTCATCATGGCGTCGGCGTCGAGCTGCAGTTGTGTAAAGTGTCGCCACTCCAACGATTTAAAGTGATGCGGCTTGAAATTCATTTGCAGCATGTGCGTCCACGTAAATCCAAAATCAAGACAGTCGTCGACACTGTATGGCAGCTGCTCCCACTGGATCGAGTGTTCAATGAAATCCTCCGGGATGAATCCTTGTAGCGTCAGATGACTGAGCGCGGTTCCGATCAGCGTGGGCAGGGTGTGTTTTTGAAACATGCTGGTTGTTTTTTGCCACATGGACAGTTCTTTGGGTGGGAGTCGTCGTGCGGCAATGATGGAGCGCATGGCTTGTAGTTGTGAGGTACCAAAGTCTGGCAGACTGCAATGATCCTGTGACATTTATATAATAATATAGTACACTAATATACTCACTTGTCTTCTTCTTCGTCTTCGTCTTCGTCTTCGTCCGTCGGGTCGTCCGTCGAGTCGTCCGTCGGGTCTTCCGTCGGGTCTTCCGTCGGGTCGTCTTCGTCTTCCGTCAGATCTTCGTCGCTTTCGGAGGGCAGCCATTCTGAGTCACTGTCGCTCTGATCACCCATGAGCGCCTCTACAATTTTACTGTTGTCAACGCCCTTCCGCACCTGTTGTTTAATAAACGTGAGTGGGAGTGGGTCGGCGCCGCCCATAAACAATGGTTGGTTGTACCATGATTGTAAAACTTTGAGTTGTGACTTGGGAATAGCAAGAATTGTGGTCAATGTACCTGCGTGAAACATGAGCGCGTCGAATGTGCGCCCCGTCGGTGTGACGCGCTGGAGAAACAGATGATCGGGACGCGCGAAACGCAGTTGGTCTTCGGGCACCAGGATTGCCTGGGGGTGCAGATAAATTTCGGTCATGCCTCGCTTGAGCTTGCCAATGATGTGCTGTTGGACACGTGGCACGTCTGGAAACGCCTCGTGCATGTGACTGTTGAGCTCGTCTACCAGCTGCGCGTCCGTTTTGAGCACACTCTGTTTCTGGGTCTGTTTGCGGAGCCAGGAGCGTCGGTAAAAGTTGGAGCCATCTGCCAAAAACGCGTGTTCAATCGACTCTGTGCAGTGGACAAGGAAGCACTCTTCTGGTGTGCGGATCTGTGCAGCAATGTCGCTGATGTTCATGTCCTGTTTTGTCTTCATTGCGTAGAGCGTATCCATGTTCTTATCACCGTTGGGGGTACTAATACCGCACCAGACACCAATAACATGTCAGGACTCCACAACTACGGATTAAACTGTTATATGAACGCGGTGATACAAGCGCTGCGCTACACGCGCCCGGTGCTCACAGCGCTGCTGGCGCGTCCGTCCAGGGGTGAATTTGTGACGGAGTTTGAAAACCTGTTGTTCCAGCCAGGAGCGTCTGGAAGCGACAATCGCGCGCTGCTGTTCTTGCTGGATAATTTGTCAGTATTGTCAATGGACGCGTGCTTGGAGCACGACGCGCACGAGTTTCTGCTCAAGGTAATGGACAAGTTATTTGAGGACCCCGCGCAGAATCCCATGTGTGGCAAGCTGGTCACAACGCTGGCGTGTGTGTGTGGACACGAGAGCAGGAATACACAACCATGCGTGGTGCTCTCGATCGACGGGAGTGGAGGTGTCCTGGCAGGTGTCGAGCAGTATGGGAAGTCGGAGACGGTGACGGTGTGCTGTGAGAAATGTGGTCGGACAGAGATGGAGAGTACAACTGAATATGCGCCAAACAAAGTGCTGGTGCTCCATCTGCAGCGCTTTGACGCGAGTACATATGGCAAGAGAAATTATGAGATTACATTATTAGAAAGGGTAGAATTATGTGGACAGACGTGGGCACTGGTGGCAATGGTGAATCACTACGGCAGCACTGCCAGTGGACACTACACCACGACGGCGCGCACGGGACAGGGCTGGTGCATGTTCAACGACGAGGTTGTGGAGTGTGTGGACAATCTTCCAACAAGCAGTCTCCCCTACATTCTGTTCTATGTGGCTACATCGACCAGACAAACACTTTGACGTTGGTGGTGGGTGGTACCTCCAGACGGAGACAGTGATCGGACCAGACGTAGGGTGCGTCCGGCGTCACGTCCAGTATGAACGAGTGTGGTTGGCTCATGTTGAGGTGCAGCGTGGTATTGGTCCACTTGTGAAACTTCATGACAAACTGCGTGACAGCTCCCTCGGCGTGAAACTCCCCCGCTCCGGCAATGCTGGGTGCCATCACGCGGGTCTCGATGTACTCGCCGTAGTTGGACCACAGCTGGATGAGCATGAGGACAAAAATGATCACGGAGGATAAGATGACACAGGCGCGACAGCAGGACTGCAGCAGTGAGCGCCTGGGTGGACGCGTGTTTCGCAGCAGCCCCTGTTGCTCTTTACTCGTGTCCCTGTGTGGGACAAAATCCTCGTCGTCGCTGCCGTGCTGCTCGTGCTGCTCGCGCTGCTTCATTTCTAGTTCGTCCATTTAGATGGACATGCGGTGTTATATATAGCTCTGTGCGTACATCATAGAAGAGATGTACAGCAGTACGTACTTGACAGTGCGCGTGCACACGAAAGAAGAGGCAGAAGCCGTGTTTCCAAGCGAAACGGTGGATCTGATGATGTGGTTGATTGACGTGTACGACATTCAGACTGGATGTGCGCCGGCGGTGCACAAGGTGCTGATGGCAAAGTATCACACGGAGGCGGAGCGCGTCCCTGGCATTCTTCCCAAGTGGACCCGCACAATGATGATCTGGGTGACACTGCTGCACTGCAGTGTGACGTCGGCGTCGTCGACAGCGCTCGACTGGGCAGCCAAGCACAACTTGCGGATTAACGCGGAGGCGTGCGAGAAGTGGACGGTGGACGATCTGCTGTTGGCACTGGACGCGCTGGCGCAGCGCTGGCACCAACTGCCGGTCAAGACCGAGTTGGAGCGTCACGCGGTGCGTCAGTATCTGGAAGTGTTGTTTGGTCTGGCACGCAAGTGGACCATGCACCGCCACCCGCGCCTCGGCATGACTGAGACCAGCATGACCAGCATGACCATCAGTGATGCAGATTGGTTGGTGCTGGCGCCTACCTCTGTGGTTGCGATGATGTCGCGCTACTACTGGTTCCACCAGACGCTGGCACAAGTGGCGTGGTTCCCGGCAGCGGCGGCGGCAACACCTGTCCACTACTTTGATCGGTTCGTTCAAAGGGAGCAGCGTCACCTGAAAATTCGCAAGTTCCGCGACGAGTTGTGCAAGTGCATGTGGGAGCGCATGCTCCTGTACGGTGATCGCGAGATTGTGGAGCACCGTCAGGGTGATCCCGCGTCGGCGTACACGTGCCTGTACAAGCGACACCCCGTGTGCCTGATGCAGACCTACCAGCAGGTGTTGTCCTACGGCACCTACGAGGAGATCTGTGCACTCCGCGTGGGCGGCGTGCGGTTTGAAGACATCTTGTGGCTGAAGCTGATTCAGTATCATTTTGTCAACAACTTTCACCTGGATTTTCTGGAGGTGTTTGTGTGTTGGGAGGAGAAGCAGCACAAGCATCGACAGGCGCTGGAGACGTCCACGGTCCCGTTAATCGTGCAGCGATTTGGAGGATTTGTGGTGCTGCACGGTGGTCGGACGCACGAATTCCCGTCGGGGTCTGTTCGCGACGCGTTCCCGTGCTGGGTGGCGCTGGCACACAAGGGTAAGGCGCACGGTTGTGAGCTCGACATGTTGTACAAGCAAGTTTTCTCCAAGGAGGTGGCACACATGGCGGACGACATTGGTATTGTCGCGTCGTAATATGGGGTATATATGGGAAGTGGAGGCAATGCAACCAATGTCATTGGCGTCCCACTTTGTCACGGTCGAGCAAGACGAGCCGTGCTCGCTGGAGGAGGAGAGTGCGGGACGATGTCCGCTCTGCGTGTACCAAGACGACAATATCATACAAAACATCAACAAGGTCGAGGCGTCGCTGAGTGGACGCATTGAGCCGCAGCAAATCTACCACATTCTGTGTGACATGTACCAAAAGCACGTGGCGCCGCTGCTGCGACAGGGGAAGACACTCATGGTGCTGACACCCGCAATCTGTGAGGAGCACTACACGCGTCACGTGGTGGACACCACGCAGCAGGTAGCGGACGACATTCTGTACTGCTCCAAGATGCAGCGGCACTACCAGAAGAACATTGCGCTGCGCAACGAGGATAACGACGGATCGGTTGTCCTGAACCCACAAAACGTGAACGAGTACGTGAAGATATCCAAGCACAAGCTAGACCTGGTCAAGTACTACAATGCGCAGAAAAAAAAGAGTGCGCAGGATGAAAAATCGAGCATGAGTATGACGCCGTACACGTTCAGTTAAAAAAAAGTAGACTATATAACACATGTGTACACCTATCAATGAGCAAGCGTCCACCAGAGAGACTTTCCGGTCAGCCAAATCCAAAGCGTGCATCTGTGGGATATCTTAACGGTGCGCCTGGGCAAGTTGGGTCGCTCGGCATACATCCGCGCGGTCCCAACGGTCCACCGCCAATTGGGCGCACTATTTCGGTACAGAGTCGAGGCAATCAAATCCACCAACAGACAAACAACACTGGATCTATTCCCATCCTGACAGAACCCGGAAGCAACCACGACGAGATTTGCCTGCCGGGTGAAATTATGTTTGTTAGTCGTGAACATAAGTCACGCGGTGGTCGCGCAAGAGACAACATCATGTGTTTGCGCGAGCTGAACAAAAAGTTAAAAGAGAGTCAGAGGGATGAATACAAGAAGTGGTCGTACCTGGGCGTTGTGCGACAGCTGGCAGTGCCCATCGATCCGAACCGTAATGGCAAGCTCGACACACAGTTGTACAACGTCGATGTGTATGGGCGAACAAACGTGCGCAACGTGTTTCGAAACGACAAAATTAAAAACGGTGACCAGCTGCAACTGGTGGTGGTAGCAAACGTAGCAAACGGTGATGAACAGCAGCTGCTCCCTGCAATCAACGATGAAATCATGTCAAAAGATCAGTACGCTAATTGGGATGTACAGTTGGTGATTCCGATTGGTATTGTCTCGAACGCAATATCAGCACAGGGTGGGTCCAGCTTGTCCAAGTCTATACAGGATACTAAACTGGAAGAGACAAGACAGTTGAACATGCTTGAAATGTTAATTGTCTGAATATGTATACATGACTATAACTAGACAATACTTTTACTTAAACCTACATGAGTGTTGCACGGAATAAGCTTGCCGCCTCAGGATCATTTTATTTTAACGCGCGTAGAGATAATCTCACACTGGTGAAGAAACCGGAGAGCGACATTTTGGAGGGAGAAATTGTAGTGATGATGAAGACCAATGAGAACAAGCGAATGCGGACGCGCACAGACACACGCCCCCACCTGATGAGTATTCGGACGACAGAGGCAGCCGCAGCGGAAACAGCTGCAGCAGATGCTGCAGCAGCTGCTCCTGCAGCAGCTGCTCCTGCAGCAGCTCGAACTAAAGAAGATCATGCCAATACGAGACGTCAACCTGATATGCCGCGGTACATAGGTGTATCTCAGACGGGTCAGTCGGCAACGGATCCGCGCACGGAGCAGGGATTTGTTGTCTGCACCCACGGACATGTGACAATGCACGTTGGTTGCGACCGCAAGCTGAGAGCCGGCACCATGATTTCGTTCGGCGAGGAGAAAACTCGGGAGCGGGGGGTGAATCCTCAAAAAAAACGGTACGGGATCAAGCGCGTTGAAGATAGTGTGAATCCAGTGATTGGCTTTGTGCTGTGCAATCAGAACAACCGATACAGTACGGTCGACGTGCTGCTGCACCCCAGTCGCCAGTGTTGGATTCAAAATAAAATTCCCGGTGCGGCAGTTGCGGTAGGTGCGGTAGGTGCGGAAGCTGATCAACAGTGGCGGACGTGGGAGGATAGACAATAACATGTTGTGGCAGATAGACATGTTTTTTTTTGTGCACTATAAACAGAACACCTCCCGTACTAAAAACAGAATGCTTCGGGATCCGCAAAAGCGAAGAAACGTCAAAAAATTAGCAGCACCAGCAATATACGCCAACGTGCAGAGCGCAGACGCAAAGCAAGTCGATCAGAGGGAACTATTGTTTGTTTCCACAAGACAAGTGGTGAAGAACCGCGACCAAACACCCACTGTCATGAGTGGGACTCAATTTGCCAAGGAGGAGTCGGGCAGAGGGACATTTTATGGCATTGCATATACTGACTATGACAAATACACGCGTCGCGGCATGAACACAGAGGGTGCGGACTCCGGCTTTGTTGCTTGTGTGGCGGGAATGACCACCATCATAAACAAACACGCCGATAGTATTACCGCGGGAACGTTGCTGCGGGTAGGAGTGTCGGATGGTAAAGCATACATGCGTCCTCTTAAAGATAACGAGTGGTATGCGGACGCCAAGGCAGTGACAACCGCACGTAAAGAGATGCAAATGGATATAATTCTACGCCCTGCCTTTGCGTACCCTGGGAGTAACAGCATGCTGACGTAGCTAACAAACATATTCTGTAATTGTATCAGTAACAAATGTACACATATTTACATACTTTCCATGAATCATTTTTAAACACTGTGTGTGCAGAACTGCGCTATACTTCTCCGCCCGCATAGGATTTCCCTCCACGTGGACCAACTTCAACCACATGGCAAACAGCAGCAGACACTTCTTTTCAAACTGCGTGCCGCCTGCTGCTCGACAGAGTGTGACCTTCTCTTGCTCCGACAGTGGCAGGAGGTTGATCTGCGTGACAATCTGCGCCATGACTGTGTCCATAACCCGGTGATTAAAAAAATAAGCCAAAATTTCGTCCGAGTCTGACTGGCGCTGTGTGATCTCTGCGTACCTTTGAAATACACTGACACTCATGTATATGATCGTGCGGTCGTGCGCTCGTGCGCTAGTGTTCGCCATACGTGTCAAAGTAATCGGAGCGACGCACAGAGCTGGCGCAGCGTGTGAGGCATGTTGTGTTGTACCACCACCATGCACTTGTCCAGGGGCAGATGCAGCACCGCGTTGTAGTTGATGACCAGCAGCCGTGCAACGCAGTGGACACCAAGGTTGAGCAGAGGCAGGTCTCTGGCAAACAAGTGATCCCACAACACAATCGTCTGGTCGACAGAAAAGACGTTGGCAAACAGCGTCGGCAACAACTTGCTGACCAGACTCATCAGGAACGGCGCGTACGGCTCTGAAAAAAGCACACTGCTCAGCTTTGGTTGGATAGTGGTTGCGCGGAGCTTCACGTCCGCAGACAGCGCTGCCATGTTTGTCAGCACCGCCATGTCGTCGCAGTGGAGTGGATAAATGAGCAGGAGAGATCGCATGAGGCGCTGCAGGGAGTAGAAGGTGTCCTCCATTGCCCACTGGGGCGCCGCCAGATAAAACACTTTGTAAAGGGGAAACACCAGGAAGTTGAGCCCCTGGGCGTAGCCAATCCCGGGATTCGTGCTGGCAAACGCGTTGAGAAGCTGACACACCGAAGCGCGATGCTGTGCGTGAAACCAGGAGTCGTGCACATGCGTACGCGCAACGTCGATGTGAATTTGCGCATCATAGGAGGAGGGTGAGAAGTGTAGCTTCTTGCGAACGTGGAACCACGTGTCCACCGGTCCCAGCAGCGCCACGCGCCATCGGACAGCGCGTGACGAGGCAGACAAGTCAGACGAGGCAGATAAGTCCGACGCGGCGCTCGACATGTCAGTTTTGACCAGGGTGGTGTCAGGGTAAATACGCTGCACGGAAAAAAACAAAGGTGCAGGTAAAAAAAGTGCAACGCAGATAAAGTTGTACTATATAAGTTACTCTGTTTAATAGTAAAATGGTCACAGCGTTTCAAGTTCTGTCAACGATTCTCCACAGCGCCACCTACCTGGTGGCGGCAATGTTTTTCCTGACTCAATGGCAGACGCCACCGGTGGGTAGTCTGTTTGGACCCAAAGTCCAACTTCTGCTCGACATGTTTGGCATTGTCGCAAGCACGGTGCTGCTGTTTGGATTCGGTCTGCAGGCTGGGTGGGTAGACGCACAAGGTGGCGACCATGAGGAGTTCGATCGGTCCAAAGAACACACGCGCGACGCGTCGGGCATGCTGCTGTTTGTCATGGTCATTGCCTCTGCCGCAGGCGACACCAGTAACTTCTGGATGATTGCCACCGCCTGCCTGCTGGGTGCCTGCCGTCTGTTGTCCAAGTGGGAGTACGTGGTCCTAGACGCCGACGGCGACGCCTTGGACTTCCGAGGAAAGGATCTAACACCTCGAGAAGCTTCTCCCATGCAGAACTTTGTGGTAACCGCCATCCTCAGTCTTGTCCTGGGTAACGAGATTGATCTGGGCACCCGCACGATTGGATACCCAATGCTTGGCGCGGTTGCCGGACTGCAATTGGCAATTGGCGTGTACAAACTTGTTTCCTCCGAGTCTAATAAGGGGCGCATCCAGTTTGAGGCGACCGTCATGTCGATGGCACACTTTGGCATTATTTCGTTCTACGCGCTCCAAATCGACGCGCCGCGCACGCTGGCAACGGCGGTGGCAGTGGCGGTGGCAGACGGGCTGGCGAACATCAGCACAGAGTCGGGCAAGGGTGCAGATAACGATCCGGCGCTGCTAGAGCACCTCCTTGGAGCCGCGGTGAGTGTCGGATCCACGGTCATTAGCTACATTTTGTTCCAGGAATACGCCGTCGATCTCACGTGGCTCTCGGTTGTGTCCACCATCTCGTTGTGTGCGGCAGTGGCACGCACGCTCACCAACCTCACGTCAGCGTTTGAGGGCGAGCGTCGCCAAACCAGACTGTACGGCTACATCGGAAACGGTGCCACGCTGTCCCTCTGTGTCGCTGGTGCCATCCAGTTGGTGTACGCAATAGATCACGAGAAGAACTTGGCACTGTCCGTTGGCGCAGTCTCGCTGGCAGTGCTCAATCGCGTCGCGGACTTTTTCCAGTTCCCGAAGGTGGTTCCATATAAGTGGCTCCTACCATATGCGTCTGACAACAAAGGCACTGGGTCCAAGGTCGATCCCGAATCAGGAGAAGAGTACAATCTTTACAAGCGCGTGCAGATGGTGGTGCTCCTTGGAGGTGCTTTCACGTGCATGCTAATGACCTACGGCGAGGGTGTCGCGTGGGTGGAGATCGTGGTCACCATTGGTCTTGGTATACACGCGCTCTCTGCGGTGCTGTCGCTGTTCCAGGGATGTTTACCAGTTTGGTTTGCAGTCAGCAGCATGGAGGTAGTACGCCTGCCGGTCAGCACTCTTCTGGTCGGACTTCTCTCCGCGGCGGCTGACAAGAACACTGTCGATCTGCAGGTGCTTGCTCTGTCGTTGTACATTGTTGCAGACATGGTGGGACGCTTCTTCTTGTAAAACCTGCTTATGGCGGTCTGGTGGTCTGGTGGTCTGGTGGTAAAACCACGGACACATGGACACGTCTGTGCCGGGGGTGCTAGTGGTGCCAGTGGCGCTGCGCACAGGTGCGCGAGCGCTGATTGGCAGTGCGCTGGAAACGCGCGTGTACTACCACGTGCAAAAGATGCCACATATTGGGTACGCGCTGCTGGTGCGGCGCTTGTCTGCTGGCTATCCATGGGAGGTGGTGACGGAAAAGACAACCAAGATGGTGTTCCACGACGGCATTCACACGTGTCCACAGTGTGGCTCGCGAAAGGTGTTGGACCGCAGTCTGCAGACACGCAGTGCAGACGAGGGCATGACTCACTTTTTCCACTGCACTGCCTGCCATCACAAATGGAAGACGTGAGATGTGATGTATATACAGGGAGAGGGTCCACCGCAAGATGGACAAGCGCGTAACACAACGCCAAGCAGCACTTCTGTTTCGGAGAGGATGCGAGAGTCGCAGGAGCTACGACGACAACGGTGGGGTGCGGATCCAGGTGGGCAGACATACCATGGGCAGGAAGTTGCCGGATTCTCCAGCAACGTGGGACGGTAACTGGTGGTGGGTGTGGTGTCACAGAGGGACAGACAATCCGTACGCAGAGTTTCAAGTGGGTCAGGTGGTGCCAAATGGCGTGATCAAGGAGGTGTGGTTTTGGGGGCGATCCAAGTGTGGGGCAGTACTCTTGGTGTAAAAAAAATTGACTATATAAATCATATGTATATGAGTAAAATGTCTTGTGAAGCTCGCTACGATGTTGGACTTTTGTCCACAGATGTACATATTCTTGGCTACGACTGCTCGGCAGACTGGGTGTTTCCGGTAGTGCTAGTCTGTACCTTTCTCTTGAAGTTGTTTCAGAATAGAATTTGGGCGCGAATGGGACAGGCGCAGCGTCTGGCGCTTCAGTTTGAGCAGCGAGAGCGTGCACCCTACGTCTGGTCGCTGGTCCGTCTGGAGGCGGTGAGCACCACCCTTGGGATCATCTCCATCGTTCTGATTCTGGGTACCAACGTGTGGGTGCTGCTAGTTATTCTTATTGGTAATCTCAGCGGCGTGTATCGCACTTACTCCAACATGAAAAAGGACGCACACTCCACCGCCCATGATCTAGTTGACATGCTGGAAGCCGCACCAAACAAGCAGAAAAGCAAGTTCCTTGCGCTCTTGAAGCAGGCGCTCAGTGAACCCGCTGATTTCAAGCCCGAATCGTTACCGGAACTCCAGTCTACATGGTACTTCTAAACGCGTGCAGCAACAAGCACAGGCACGCGACGTGCGGCACGCTGGTGAACGCGCTGGACAGGTCGGAGACAGGGTCGGAGACAGGGTCGGAGACAGGGTCGGAGACAGAGTCGGAGACAGGGTCGGAGACAGGGTCGGCGGACGCATTGCACGCAATGCCAATGGCGTCCAACAGATCTGTCTCCACCTGTCCAAGGCGCAGACACTGGCGTGCTGGAATCGAGTAGTACATGAGAGACCCTTGGTGTGCGTGGTGCGAAAAGGACGATCCCTGATTGTGGTGTTCCGGTGTGAAGAGCTCGACGCCACCCACATAATAGGCGCCATGCTCGTCCAGTGTACAACCGCGCACTGCTGGATCGTCGGACGCGTCGTGGAT
>Ga0206125_10004603_pt1 | contig 12083 bp, 20 predicted proteins | sample Helgoland_Spring_4_FD_148598 | JGI IMG/M metagenome (GOLD analysis project Ga0206125, IMG submission 148598) | Pelagic subsurface seawater microbial communities from Kabeltonne, Helgoland, North Sea - Helgoland_Spring_Bloom_20160331_1 | ecosystem: Environmental > Aquatic > Marine > Epipelagic ...
GATGAAAACCTCTTCGACCTCACACGAGTGATACCACTTGAAGTTCTCACCGCCACAATCGACGCAGACGTACTTTTCTACGCTTCCATCGAGTTCATCCGCGGGAAATTCTATTACCTCACCCACGGCTACTTACCAGTGCGAGCTTGTGATTTCTTGGCACGCATTCCGCGTTTCGGAAGCGGCTTTTTCAAGCACTTACCGGCCTTCTTGCAGGCAACCTTTGTCTTGCATCCGCTACATGGCGTCATTACTACTTCCTTGACTTAGTGCCGGAACATTTCCAGCGCTTTCGACTGAGTCTGAGCGGCGAGTTTGGGTTCGCTGCTGCCTTCGGATTCTTTTTCATTTGACCAGCACTTCTGGCGCAGTACGCATCGCCCTTGGACGTTCCCGCCCTTACTCGAGGACCACCATCCTTTGCTTTGCCTGCCTGACCGTAGCTGACCTTCTTGCCGGTCGAGGTAATTTTTACCTTTGCCTTTCCTTTGGCTGGGGTGGCCATCAGTCTAGGAACCTTCCCGTGAGCGCGGCCCAGAGACCTGCCGCCATAGCGATGGCAATCCCTGACACGAACGCAATCTGCCCCTTATCCATGAAAGAGCGCATTTGGTTGCTGAATCTCAGATCTTTCCGAAAATCCTCAACATCGCCCGGGTCATCGATATCCACCCCAAGAATCGCAAAAGTTTTCTTCACGGCCTTGTCGGCGCTTTCATCAATCAATTGTCTTTGCTGATATTCATTCATGCCAATAGCCAAAAAAAAGCCCGGGAGGACCGGGCAATGCTCTATGTGGAAAGAGACCTTGAGGGAACAGGTAGCAAAAGCGCCACCCTATACGAATTCTGCGTTTTGCCCTGACGGTTGGCAAGAACTAAGTTCCAACCATTTGTTACTTTTGTCACATTGTATTGACAATCGCGAATACCGCGATTATTATTCGGTGATAGTTTACGAGGTTTCCTATAAAACCTGCCGGTACTCCCGTTCAGAGTCGCCCCATCGCGCAAACGCATTTGGGTTACGTCACGGACCAGCTGGATGAGCGCAACTACCTGAGAGGCCGTTGCATTAATGGTCGTATGACGTAGTCAACTATCAGTTGGCCTGATGAGGCGCAGTATCGCCGAAACGTCAATGGAGACGACCATGTATATACAAGCGCAATATGTAATTCAGAACCAGAGCTGGAGAAACCCCGGAGTCTGGGAAGAAAAAAACAAGATTTATTACAGCCCCGGAGAGGCACACGAAGCCGCTATAGAAGAGGACGAAAGCTTCGATAAGTTTTTAGACGCGATAATCGACGACCCATCCAAATCTGAAGAAGCTAAAGCCCACGCACTGCATGTACAGTGCGAGAAACGCTGGAAAGTCAGCAGCCGGGAGAAAAACTTCACGCACGCAACTGAGCATATGTACTCAGACAAACGAGCTTGGGAGATCGTCAGAGTCGTGTCCCGCAAAACGATTGAGATTCGACGTGTTGACAGCGACCACCACATCGGCGATTGCAAGCAAGTATCAGGCGGCTTCTTCGGTCACGTAGTAGACCAGCACAATCAAAAGGTCACCTACACATCCAACCCAGACAATGAGGTCATCCGCATCCGACGATGCAAAGGTAGCAATAGCCAATGGACGCATAAGGGTGTTCGCTTCACGCTTCAGACTGAGCCATACGCCTTTCACGACTTCAACTTCTAACCACACTGATGAGCCTGCGAGACTCAGGCGAAACGCCCCCACGGGCGTCTGTGGAATTCACCACGATTAACGAGACGACCATTATGAAAAAAGACTATTTAGCAATTATCCGCATCGGCGGCGGTTCGAGTTACGGGCGAGACGCTTCAATTTTCGATGCAGTCGAAGGCGCAATTCGGATCTGCATACTCGATTGGAGTCGGTACTACGAGCTCGAAGGCAGGACGCTGAGCGTGCAAGTGCTCGATGTCAGCGGTCGCACTGATCTGGGGTGGGACGATCAAGGTGTCTATTGCACCGATACCGGTGATACGGTGGAGCCTCTCAAGTTTGTCACCGTGCAACTGCCGGAACTCACGGGACGCATGAAAATCACCGGCCCCAAGTACCTGACTCAAGCAGGTCATGAAGTCGCTAAGGCATGCAGTCAGGTGGCGGCATGACCAACATGGATATCGCGCACTGGACGATCGGGTGTGGGCTCTCTGCCTACATTCTGGTCTTTTACATTCTAGGCTAACCACACTGATGATTCGGGCTGAATACCCGATGAAACGCCGTGAGGCGTATGTGGAATTCACCACGCTAAAGAGACGACCATTATGGACAGAGTAATCAAACTTAAAGGCTTCGGTAAGAAGCCCCTCGAGCAACGCATCGCACGCAGTGTGCTTAACCAGCAAGACGACACCGAATGGGGCCGGGTGCAAGCCATGGCCTTTGACCGGGGGATTCTCGACTGCGAGAACACGCTGCTCGGCGACATCGTTGAGTTCAACGAGGCTGCTGCTGCCTTCCCCGGTACGGTAGCTGAGTTCCTCGCCCTGCTCGAGCAAGGACGGGGGAACCTTATCCCTAGAGCACACTAGCCGAAACGCCCCCCCGGGGCGTCTGACCCGGACTGATCCCCGGGCACTGATGAGGCAGATCCTTAAACGTCAAAGGAGACGACCATGAAAGTAATTATTCAAACTCAAACCTATGAAAACTACGGCGCTCACGACTGGGACGGCGAGGGTGAGTGCCCTCAGCGCTGGAAACCAAAAGGTGGAGACACGTTCATCTTCACCTGCAACCCTCGTGATAAATACAAACTCGCCGCACTGGTGAAAATCAACAACGAAATGTTCGTTGAGGAAATTATTGACATCGCTGAGTGCGAAGAAGCGTTCTTCAATGTTCGAGACCATTGCTCCGAATACCAGCACCCCACCTTCATCGAGCGTGGCGTAGACTGCTGGCTTGCCCATCGCATCGCTCATTGCGAGTTCGATGACTTCGATTACACCCGAGAGTCATGGATTGTCGGCAAAGGTCAAGCACGCGAAGCCATGAAGCGAGAGGTCTGCATCGACGGCCTTGTAATGAGCTGGTCCGATTACGTGAAGGAGCAAGCAGCATGATGAGCGAGATGATCCCTAACCGCCCACGCTGGCAAGTCGGCGATGTCTTCTTCGATGGTCTGGCTCGGCACCAACGTGTGATCGAGTTGCGATACGAGAGCGGTTGGGTCTACGTGACCGAGTCACCGCTGATCAAGATCGCCTTCAGGTTTACCGACGCAGATTTAATGACCCCGCACTGATGAGATCACTTGGATAGTGAACGAAACGCCGAGAGGCGTCTGTGGAATCCACCACGTTAATGAGACGACCATCATGACAAATCAAGAAATCGTCGACCTGTTCGACAGCACCAATATCACAATGGCGCGACTCGCGCTTATCAGTGGCCGCGATATTGCGGAACTTAAAAAACTACTCATGGGAGGTGCATCATGAGTTGGATAAAAGCAAGAGCAGTACTTAAATCTGCAGGCGTACCAATAGTGCGCAACGAATGCAGGTTCACTGATCACGCGCACTTCGAGATTGCCGCAGAAGGCGGCATGCCTCTAAACCCATCTGGCCCGTGGTACTACGCGGATTATTACGAGATGTTCTGGGGTAGCCCAGATCTCAATAAACTGCTCGATGACAACGGGCTGAGGTTCGAGTGGATCAACCCGGGAATCATGGGGGTGTACGATGCTTAAACGACCCAACCCCCTGAACGCTACCGTTCACGTATCTGAAGAGTTGTACGTGATCGAGGTGCAACACATGTGGGAAGTCCGCCGCAAAGGTGACTTTCACCACACCATGAGCCACTGGCAAGAACTCCCCTACGAGTTCTACGACTACGACGAGGCGCTCGAAGAGCTAATGGCTGAAAAAGCCGAGGATGAAACGATCTGCGGCGCTCGCATTCGGCAGAAAATGAGGCAGAGCATCGAGTGGCTTCAATTTGAATGGGACCGTGACGATGAGGACTAGGGCTCGCATTGCCGATCTGGCTGAGATGCTTTACCGCACTCAGTCTCGACCGGGCGGTTACACCGATTCAGAAATTGAATTCATCTTGATCGTTCAGTTCGACCTCGATGAATATCAGATTGCAGATTGGCTTCCACCAATCATCAAAAAAGTTAAGGAGACGACCAAAAATGTACGACATCAAAACTAAATTCATCCCAGCAACTGGGACTTCAGGGCAAAAAGTAAAGGCAGTAGCGCACCGCGTGTTTCATCTGCCTGATGGGTTTAACCAGTCAGTCAGCGTCCACTGGCAACACGAGCTAAGCGTAGAGCAGAATCATTACCAAGCGCTTAGTCGTCTGCTCAATCAATGGGAAAAGGCTGACGATCGAGGGATCGACTTCAACATCGATTTGATCTCTGCCTACTCGCCACGGCGGTATGATTACGCTGACATTGAGCGGGGCTACCTATGGCATACTGTGGGATTCGAGCCAAGGGGTGAGCAGATTCACCGAATGATGAGCAAAGGGGCACCAAGTGACCGATAAAACAATTCTCAATTCCTGTAAGGATGTGGGTATTCCAAGCGTAGCAACGCTGATGGAAATCACGGGGGTGCCTCACAGCACCCTTCGTGGTTGGAACACTGCTCGCCCTAAAGCTTTTCAGTGCCTGTTGATCGGTGCCGCGAGTATATATGCCCATCGACCCAACTCAGCAAGTGATCCAGAATCTGAGACGCCTTAGACTCTGACACGCTAAAATGCTTCGCGCACTCCTTCAGCTGAGTCCGATAGTAAAACCTCTCTTTGAATAGATCGTAGCCTGCGAACTGGTCTTCGCGCATGATTCGCACGGCTTCATCTATCCCCTCCAGTATTTCCGGCGGCGCATAAATCTCGTTCTCTGAGCTTCGGTTTGGAGTCAACGCAGGTGACTTGTACCCTAACCCCCTAAGTGAATCTTCGCTTCGCCGCCACTTCCCCCACTCGAATACCAGCGCTCTGATTTTCCCTAAGTTCCGCTTTTGCATAAAGCAATCCCTTCAATGTCTGAATAGCCACGCCCTCTTTGACCATCGCTCCACTGCATCGATACACCGTCCAGCCATACTTCATCGCCGCATCGTACTTCCGAAGGTCACCCTCAAATCCTTTGCCAGTGGTATGTCGTCCACCGACCCATCCACCGCCTTCCACCTCGCATGCCAGCAGTAATTCAGGCCATGCAAAATCAAACCGCCAATCCTTCAGGTCCATATCCTTCAGGCGCTGTCTAATCCCCTTGTAGTCCCCAACAATGTCACGAGCGAATCTCAGCTCACGCACTGGCTCAGGCAATCCCTCGTCCTTGATCATCAAATCCAGCAAGTCTTCAATTTGCGACATCGATTAAACCCCCCTCGATCCTTCGCTGTATCGTCCTGTAGACCCCTCTTACATGAGCCCTGTAGATTTCCTCTGCTGTTATGTCATCGACGCGCCTGCGCCCATCCACGAGGTCGTGGCACACTGCGCAAGCATCAGCCGCCCACCAGTCAGGGCTTTTAAAGCCAAGACCTTTCATCTCGCTTGGCGCGTGCGCGAGAACGGTGGTTTCAGTCGTACCCCAAAGGCAGTACGGGTAAAGCTGAACGGTGCAGTCTTGACCTTTAGATGCGCCGCGTAACTTACTCAGCTTCGGCACTGGCTTGCTCCCCCATCAGGGCAAAGTACGCCGCGCCGTCCTCGTAATTATCAAGCCTGAAGTCTCCCTGCTGAGTTCGCACGGCCTTGAGTAGCGCCATGAATAACCAGCCCTGTTCCACTGACATCGAGTGACCGGTGATTGCATTGAACGCGGTCACTGTCTTATCCATTGATCTTTCTCCAGATGGCTTATCGTAGGTGCTTGCCCTGTTAGCGAGATGGCCTTGTGCTTCAATCAATACGTCAATTGCGTTCATCGATAAGATCCTTGCTTGGGAATGGGACGCTCACTGAGTGCTCGTTAACTAAAAACCGATTGATGTGATCGTAGATCTGCGAAACCTGAGACTTCTCAAGGCGGCGCATGCTGGACTCAGAGAACAGGGCTTTTTGAAGCGGTGCCCACATCTGATATTTCACGTTCTCTTTGGTGACCTCGATCTCTGCGCCTTTCTTCATCGATTCGAGAAGGGTTTGCAGGGTCACGCCGCGAGAGCTGAGCGCATCAGCAACCATCCCGCAGTACTTCCAGATCGCACTGTGCTGGGCAGGGGTGTACGCCTTGTCACCTGTCTTCATCTGGATATGCACGTCGCCCTCAGCGAGGCCAAGCTTTATGGCCTCCATGAGAAACGTCATCGCCTGTTCCTGCTCCCTGTCTGATTGCTTGCTTCGGATAATCCAAAAGTCACCCTGCATTCATCGTCACCTCGTCCGCAAAATCGCCGATCTTCTCAGGTAGCTCGACTACAACCTCGACGCGATCCCGCAAGCGGTGCGCCAACTGATAGGCATACATCTGTCCGGTGAAGGAGGCATCCCGATCACCAAACACAATCAACTTCTTACAGGTCTCTGGTGGCTCAAAGTTAGCCAGTGCAGTCGCGTTGACCGCGGCCCACGTCGGCACGCCATGCAGAATGCGAGCGGCAATCGCCGTCTCTATCCCTTCAGCAATACCCATGACTTCTGCTGCATCGCAGAGGTGTATTGCACCCCCCTTAGCCATAGAGCTCGTGACTTTCTTTTGAGCGGGGACTTCCGCCTTCCTACCGTCCTTTGTCAGGTAAGTGACGTGAAAAGTAGATACCCGTCCCTCTGGACATCGATAAGCCGCCACCATAGCTGGGAAGTTGCCAACCAATTCTTTGCCGTCCCAGTACGGGAGCGAAGGATGGAGTCTTAGATACTTCACCGGACACTTTAAGTTTCTACCCTTGAGGTAAGTCGCGACTGGGTCACCCTCAGTGATTGAAACCAAGCCGCTCGAGATCCTGCGCAATCTGTCCATCGGTATTACCTTTGGCTTATTAGGCTGAGCCTTAACTTCACCGCAGAGCTCATCGATACGCTCAGCGCACTCCTTAAACTGAAGACCGGTGTATTGCATTGCCAGCTTCATGCCGTCCCCAGCACCACAGCTGGAGCAGTAATACGTTCCGCGGTTTTCTTTGTTGTCCCATCGGAAACGATCCTTCCCTGCGTTGCAGAGAGGACAGGGTCCGTGGTTGCCTGTGAGGTGCCGGTGCTCTATGCCAAGCGCTGACAGAATCCCGAACCATTTGCCCTGAGCGCGATCCGTAGTCTTCATGCCGCTGACCTCTTCGCGTAAGCAATCTGCCTATGCGTAATGTAGTTCAGCGTTTCCTGCGTGGGCTCTTTGAGCGGACTGTCTTTGTAGGCGTTAGGCCATACACCGAACTTCGATCGGTATTGATTGGAAGCCCAGCCCTCCTTGTAACCGCGGTCTCGGGCATAGGCCTTCAGCTCGCCGTAGAAATCCTGCTTCTCTTGCGGAGTCGCCTTTCGATTGGCGGTCTTAGTCGTCTTGATCTCGCGTAGCTCACCGTCCCTACGCTCAACATCCTCGAGCTTCTCGTACATGTAATTACAGCTCGGACATTTGCGTGACAGCTTCAGCAACCCACACGACGGGCAAGGGTGCTCCGTCGGCTCATCACTGTCCTTCGACTTGCGGTCTAGGTTTCGCTTCAGATCGCCATCATCGAGCTCGGTAGGCAGAACCTCTGTGGGCAGTCCATTGCGGATACAGTTACCCGCATGATCTATGATGATGCAGTCTTCTTTACCGGCGGCGGTGCGAAGACCACGGCCCAGTATTTGAATGTGCATCATGAGTGACTTAGTTGGGCGTGCGATGACGATGCAGGCGCACTCAGGCGCATCAAATCCTTTGGTTAAAACTGCGACGTTGCACAGGACTTGAATCTTGCCGGACTTGAAGTCAGCGATCTTTTGCTTGCGCACATCCATGTCGGTTTCATAACCGTCAACATGATCAGCCTTAACACCCGCGCTTTTGAACGCATCGCGCAGTAGCTTGGAGTGAGCGACGTTACAACCAAATACCAGCGTTTGCCTGTTCTCTCCCAGCTTTTTCCAGCTCTCGACAACATCGCCGACGATCTTAGCCGCACCCATAAAATCGCCCAGCGCATCTTCTTGCCAGTCGCCATCGGACTTCTTGTTAACGCTACTTAGGTTTGGGATGTACGGTGCGTAGCATCTAGCCGGAGCCAAGTAACCCAGCTTCGTTAGATCTGCTGTGGTTGCTCCGACAACGAGCTCATCGAATACATTACCCAAGCCACGTCGGAATGGGGTTGCTGACAGGCCGATCACGGGGATCGACTTGTGAGTACACTCGCGAACAATCTTCTCATGAGCCCGATGGATAACATGGCACTCATCGATCATGACCACGGTGGGCATCAGATGAAGCGCAAGCCTCGCCCATCGAGAGCGAAGTGTTTGAATCGTGGCTACCTGAACGGGCTGAGAGTAATCAGTCCACTCGTGCATCCCCTGAATGACGCCTACACCCAAGCCAGCGGCTGAGAATGCTCTGGCTGCTTGATCAACAAGCTCTAGGCTATCGACGATAAAGAATAAGCGACCGCCTTTCTTGACGACGCTCTCAGCAACCATTGCGGCGATGAAGGTTTTACCTCCGCCAGTGGCAACCATGAGTACTTGAGATTTAACGCCTGAAGCGACGTTTTGTCTGCACTTTGCAAGCGCATCTAATTGGTAAGGTCTTGCCGTATTTTTATGTTTGTTTTCGTGTACTTGTGGCATACTGTCCTCGCTTGTAATGAGCACCGGGGGGGTCGTGGCTTGGTCGTCTCGCCTCTCCGGTTTTAAGCCTCGCGCCTACGCATCAACTTCGATACATAGACCTACTACTTAACTTAGTTAGTGGTATCCATTTAACCTTGGCTAGGGAATGAACCCACTGGCTGAGCACATCTTCCCCATACCCAACGAACGCTGAGTTTGGAGCCTTTCTCCGCAAGCCATCCTGTGGCCGTCTTGGAGGTCATAGTCGATTACGCGCCATGACTTGAGTGGAATTCACTGACGTAAATCAGCATGGTCACAGCCACTCACTTGACGTTATGTGCAACGCCCCGCTTCCCTCTGCTTGCGCCTGACCAACCTCTTGCGCATGTTCCTTCTTGGCCGAGCGTTCGTTGTGCACCGTCAAACCAAGAGAGTCGACTGTAACCTATAGTGTACTTATTGCACAAGGAAAAATTCTGATTCGTTAATTAATCTAAATGATGGAAAAACTTCCATGATCTAAATTAGTGAAAAACAGTGGAAAATGTTAGGATTATTAATGTTAAATAGTAAACAAGAATGACCGGCTGAGTAGGAATGAACGAGGAAACTAGAAAACAAATTGACGTTGAATTCTCAAAGCGATTGAAGCATGCGCTTGCTCAGTCTGATGCTGCACAGTGGTCGCAGACTGAAGTAGCAAAGCACTTGGGGCTCACGTCACAGCAGGTTAATAACTATCTAACCGGGAGGCGAATGCCCAGTATCGCTATAGCTCGCGACATTTGTGAGCTGACGGGTGTTTCTTTCGAATGGCTACTGACCGGCGAACGACCCAAGAGCCAGCGCTCACTTGAAGACATGTGGGACCGGTCGACTCAGGAAGAGCGGGAGTCTCTGCTTGCAAGTCTTTTGAAGAGCTCCAACAAGCAGTAGATTTGCTTCTCTTCTGGAACAGATTCTTCTACAACTAAAATTAACTCTTCGTAACTACTGGCAACTGTCCTACCGGGCTGCTGATTCACGGCTGCCCACCTCCTTTTGGTTTCCCAAATCAGCAGAATTACCGGATAGGATTCAAATGATTCAAAACCATTCTCGGGCATATATCAAGATTTTTGAGCCGAAATACCCTTTTAATTCTCACGATCAAAGAAGAATCAGAATTAAAAACAACACAATAGGTTGTAAAATACACCTTTATTAACTATCCTGTCTCTTGCCAATCACGGCAAAACAAAGGAGACGACCAATGGTTATTCAACAATTCATAGGCTATTACGGCGACATTTGCCGCCGCGTCCAGTTCAAAAATCATGTTGTACTGATCAGTGCAACTACCCGTGCGGAAGCTAAGCGCCTCACCCGAGAGTGGATCAAGGAGGTGGCAGCATGAATTACGAGACAAGCCCTTCGATTGAGAACATTGCCTCTGCATTAGCCGCTGCTCAGGCTGACATCGAGCACGCAGATGCGAACGCAACAGGACAAGCCAAAGGCGGAAAGTATAAGTACGCCAAGCTTGAGAACGTCATTACTGCGATCAAAGAGCCCTTCGCCAAGAACGGGTTGAGTTATGTCCAGCTGCCTGCGCGAGATGGTTCGGAGTGTGGTGTTACTACCATGCTCATGCACAAGTCTGGCGAGTTCATTCGCTGTACATTCCTGATGCCTGCGGGTCAGAGTATGACGCCCCAAGGTTTCGGCTCACTGCTGACCTATGCGCGTCGGTATTCTCTGACTGCGATCTGCGGGATCGGACAGGAAGATGATGACGCTAAGTCTGCAAACGACTCTGTGGCTAAGGACTCAAAGGTCGCTGACCTTGTTGAGTCAGCACTTGCACCGGAGCGTGAGAAGGCCGCTGATGACGCGAAGAAGGCATCCATGGTTTTCTTCGCTGGGTATACCAAGCTTGCGGTCAAGTATGCGGAGAACATTCAGATGATGAATGCTGCTTCGGAGGCTTCTGACACCGCGGGTATAGCGATAGCTCGCCTCGGCATCGATGACGACGACTTCGCCAAGCTGAACAAGCTCAAGCAAAGCGCGGGTGGCGTATTCAGTGATCTCTGCAAAAAGCAGATGGGCACACAAGGCTTTGCGGATGTGTTGCAGGCCGAGATTTCAAAGGAGGATGCAGCATGATTGAACAACGCTCACCAGAGTGGTTTGCACAGCGAGCGGCAGTATCTATAACGGGGTCCATGGTGGGCTCCGTTTTAGGTATCAGTCCTTTTGCTAGTCGGGACGACGCATTGCGCGAGAAGGTGCGTGCGAAGGCCGGTGCTGAATCTGAGTTCAAGGGTAACTTCGCTACCGAGTGGGGTACTAAGCACGAGCCAGTGGCTCTTGAGGCGTACCAAGAACAGTCTGGCCAGATAGTCTTTGAGACCGGCCAGATTAATCACCCAGAGTACGAATGGATTGCAGCCTCGCCGGACGGCCTCATCGGGCGATCGGGGATCGTTGAAATCAAGTGCCCCTTCTCAAAGAAAATCAAGCCGCTGTCTCAATCACCACATTACTACGCGCAGATACAGCTTCAGCTTCACTGCACGTCGCGAGAGTGGTGCGACTTTATCGTGTGGACGCCTACCGAGATGCACATTGAACGTGTGCAGCGTGACGGTGAATGGCTCGCCAATAACGTGGGCATTCTGTACGCATTCCACGAGGAAGTTGAGGCCATCATGGCGGACTCCGAAAGGCTTGCACCATTTATTGAGGATCGTGAGGTCATTCGTGATGACGATGAATTTATATCCCTAGCCAACCAGTGGAAGTCAGCCGTCGATGCTGAGGCCGTGCTCAAGGCTACCAAGGAGTCGCTCAAGAAAAAAATTCTAGAGTCAGTCGATGGTAGGCGCACCCGCGGTGGTGATCTTCTTGTCTACTCAACGAAGCGCCCGGGCACGATCAAGTACTCGCAAGCGTTCAAAGACTTAATGCCCGATGCGGATCTCTCTGCATACAAGGGCTCAGAATCCACGTCGTGGACCATTAAAACTAACGAGGGAACAAAGTAATGAGTAATACCATAATCGTTCTGGGCAACATATCGCGTGACCCAGAAATAAAACAGGTAGGCGGTGACGCTGTCTTAAAGATTGGCTTGGCTGATAACGTAGGCTGGGGCGACAGGCAGACCACTAACTGGCACAACGTCGATTATTGGGGCGCTAAGCGAGCTCAGGCCTTAATGGGTATCTTGCAAAAGGGCTCAATGATTGAGGTGACCGGAGAGCAAACGATTCGATCTTGGACCAATGAGCAAGGGATTGAAAAGTTTTCAAACGAC
>Ga0206125_10004609_pt1 | contig 12075 bp, 11 predicted proteins | sample Helgoland_Spring_4_FD_148598 | JGI IMG/M metagenome (GOLD analysis project Ga0206125, IMG submission 148598) | Pelagic subsurface seawater microbial communities from Kabeltonne, Helgoland, North Sea - Helgoland_Spring_Bloom_20160331_1 | ecosystem: Environmental > Aquatic > Marine > Epipelagic ...
AGTAACTCTCCTTTTACGAGAATGTGGCGTGATATGTTTTGGACAGGTGATACAAATTTCCCTATCTTAGCTTACATTAACTTTGAAAAAGTAAAATTCTATCAAATCGCAGCGATAGATTATTATCTAAAAGACGTAGAAAAATCACCCCATGGATACATTGATAGCGAACGCATGTTGGAAGTTCCTGTTAATTTATGGGATTGCAAGCGGCTAGATTAGGTATCCAAGATAGGATTAAGGTTAGATAAAACTTTGAAGTGAACATGACAAACAATTGCCCCAACAACACACCTTACGAAATATATAATATCATCGAAGTGGTACATGATTGGCGAACAATTAGCTCAAGGCTGATGCTCGTGCTAAAAATTATTGAGGAAGATAAGACTGCCCTTACTCGCAAAGTATTTCTTAAAATGTATGCAATTTATGATGAGTGGGAGCCAATTGAACAAAGCTCACAAATCCCTACAGAAGTGTTTGCTGAGACATGTACTTACACGATGGTCTGGGACACTGACAAAGATTACGAAAAAATGACAAAACCACTTAGCGCAGATTACGATGATTTTGATTGTGATTTGTTTTATGATTGGGATAGCACTGACTTACCTGCGGAAGTAATTAAAAATGCTAATTCGAAGCTGCATGTGGATGAGGTGCAGCTAGTTGAGGACTTAATTGAGTATTATGGTGGCTTAGAAGAAATCAACTACGAAGATCTGCCTAAATCACTAAAGCCATTATTTGAAACTAGTATTAGCAAGTATAATCGATACATTAAATTCAGTGGTTACCCCAAAGCAGTTACATAGGAAAAAATGACCTTTAATAAAGACAAAGAACCTGGAGCCTATGTAGACCTAAACGTGAATAATCTCTCTCAGAGATTTAATTCAGGAACTAGTAAAAACACAAATTGGTTTGTTGCTGATGGTGAACTATCACAACGTGATGAAAAACTGAGCCAGAAAAGACGCTCAATGCTAGGACACAGAATACTTGGAGAAATCCAATTATCTCAGAATGCATGTGTTATGATCAATAGATTTGAAGACAAATCAGACCACCCCTTAGATGGTAATTACGCACGTTTTGGTGGATTACATATTCACACTCTTGATGCCTCGCCACTCCCATTTATAGATATACATTTAAATACTGATCTGTATGAGTATATTGAGCGCGCGTTCGTAATGCCTAATCCTCAAATTAAATTTCGATTAGAGTTCAGGCAAAGTATTCAATATGAAGGCTTCACACTTACATTCAACAAGCCCATTGAAAATTTTGAACTTTCATATGAAGACCGATTCACATTGGATTGTGAACCTGACACGGGCATTTGGAATGCTTATTGTGAAATGGTGGAGATAAAAAACCTTCGTGATTAAGAATGCAACTTATTACATTTTAAACCTCAGCTTAGGGAAATAAATGCGTACTATCCTGCTAACAATTATCTTAATTTTAAGTAGCCATTACCCTGCTCTATCTGACGTTACATTTGAGGGTGCTAATAACGAAATAGTAATGTTCACAGGCTATATTAAAGCTGATGAAATGGACAAAATACTTGAAGAGATAAAAGCTAAAAAGCCCAAGAAAATGATATTGAATTCTTATGGCGGAGATCTTCCCTCTGCTGGGCGGTTAGCTAAACATATACATGAAAATAATATTAGCACTTACGTTTCAGAAATTTCAGTATGCAAATCAGCATGCGTCATATTATTTTTGGCTGGCAAGGAACGACTTTGCGAAGGCAAGTTAAGTGTTCATCAAATAAGGCCAACCAAAGAAATGGAATATGACATAATGATTTCTAAAGTTGCGTACAAATATCTGCAAAGAGATATGGGAAATTTAATTACATTACTTAATTCATTTAATACCCCGCCGTTTGTTTATGAAAAAATGTTCAAATCTTATGATATGTATGATTTTTCTAAAGAAGAAATCGCTCAAATAAATACTGTAAAAAGTTTAGATGAAATGTGATAATACTATGTGGCTTTCCAAATTAATCCTTGATGCTTCTGATAACAATTGGTGTACCAATATAAGTTGCACAACTTGTGGATGTTTTCCCTTTAAAAAGGAACTGGCTAAAATACTTAAATCAAAAGCTGTCCGATTTAGTTTCTCACACGTGCAGCCCGAATTAATTGAGGAAGAAAATCAAATACTTTTAGATGGATTGCGCCAATTAGGTGATGGAAATTCTCTTGGCGATATAAGAAAGCATTCACGAACAATAATGCTATTAGTGTATATTTGTTGGCGCAATTATTCAGATAAAAATTCACGCATGAAAATGCAAGAAAGTTTAAAAAATACACTTTCAGGAGATATTTTGGATAAAATGATCCTCCACCATATCAGCAGAGTTGTTTCAAGAATTGAATATGATCATTGGCTATCTCCTAATCAAGTTGCTTTGAGGAGAAAGAAGAAAAAAGAAGAAAAGCAAAGAAAGCATTTAATGTTAATGGAACGGCAAAGGATTAGATCTGAACTATGGCATAATCGGTATAAGATATCATCTGATCTTTGTAGTGAAATATTAAAAAAGTTAGGTGAGAAAACATAAGTGCTTTAAGGAATACAAGCATTTGATGCTGAATATATTTAAAATAGTGAAGTATTATTTATACACCATTTATTTTCAGATCGTTGACGCTCTACTTATGCCTAAAGATTAAGACTTCACAACCACGTTCAGATTGTTAAGCTTTACAAAAGGCAGGAAAATAAAAATGCGCATCTTAATGACACTATTAATGGTAACATTTTCCACAAAGTTAATAGCATTTGAAAACAATGAAACATTGGTATGCTCTTACAATGAAGTTATGGAATATAGAGATAAAGAAAATTATCATGTTTATGATTTACCAAAAGAAAATAAATTGATTATATTTAAAGTACTGGGGGCAGAATTAAATGTATTGAATGCTTCTCCTATGTCATTATTTTATACAGATGAAAGCTTGACAATCGTCAATCAGGATGATGAATGGCTTTCTGCTTCCAACAGTAATAATTTTCTAAGAATACGTCTAAATTATGAAAATAAAATAGTTGGCTATGCAGGGCAAATTACAGATCAACTTGTTGCTTTTCCTTTGAGATGCATATCAAATTAGACCTCAATAGAAAGATAATAATTTCCAAAAAACTAAAATTGGTATGTTCGACATTTTATACTATTATGAGCAAAAAATTTGGAATTTAAAATGATTTTTCGATTTATCTTAATGATATTACTAGCACTATTCACATTAAAACCCGCCTTTTCTGATGTCACATTCGAGGGCGCTAATAATGAAATAGTAATTTTAACTGGTGACATTAAAGCTGAAGAATTCGATGGAATTCTTACAGAAATCAAAGCTAAAAAACCTACACAAATGATCCTCGACTCTGAAGGGGGTAATGGCCACTCTGCTAGGCGCTTAGCCAAGTATATAAATGATAATAACATAAGCACTTATATTTCTGGAGTTGCAAAATGTAGATCAGCATGTGCTATAATTTTTTTAGCAGGTAAAAAAAGACTTTGTGAAGGCGTATTAGGCATCCACCAAGCTTCTCTTCCAAAAGATATAGGGAATGAAGAAGTTAATATGAATTATGCATTGAAATACATACAAGAAGATATTGGAAACCTAATTGAGTTACTTAATGATTTTAACACTCCTTCTTTTGTATATCCTTATATGCTTAAAACAACTGAGATGTATAACTTCTCTAAAGAAGAAATAGCTCAAATAAATACCGTTAAGAGTTTAGATGAAATGTGATGGAGTTATTGCACTTATAATCAGACTAAGATTTTAATACAAAAAATATTTATTTTATTAATCTATTAACAATTTTATTTAACAACCTAGATGAAATATTCCCTCCAATACGAGTAGTGACACGACGTTTAACAGTACCTCGCTTTACAGCATTTATATCGCCTAATATTTTTCCAGATTTATACAAAGTAGATCTAATTTTTCCTATACTTGGTATCTTTATAGCCCCACTCCTTCATATTGTTTTCAATATTCATCAATTTCATATAAGAGATTTTCAAATTCATTATCATTATAATAATTATCTCCCAGTTGTGCAAAAAATCTTTCCATCCTTAACGCGATTAACAAAGAAATTGGCATGCCACCTAAACCTTTTTGTAATTTTGATGGATCAATAGGAACACCTAATTCAAAAAAACGTTTTAATTGCGCCATTTCAAAATCATCATAAAGCCATCCATGTTCATTCATAAAATCTTTTCGGCGGTCGTTTAGATCCGTATATATTGAAAAGGCATAATCCCAGTCTAAATCACCTGGGGCGTAACTTTTAATTTTAAAATCTTCAGTTTCAAATAAATGTAATGCATCCTCAATAAGATCATCGTCCATGTACTTTTTTTCATGCGACATAAGATGGTTATAAACATCACGTTCATCTTTTTTATAAAAATAAGACTCTGACTTCCAATCTTCTATTAAGTCAGGCAATCGTTTTGAATATGGTCCAGAATTTGAATAACGTTCATTCAACTCGGTTGTTATACTTTTTAATTCTTGAGCTAAGTAGAGATTTCTGTTTTCCGTTTTTAAATTTAATATTTGTTTAGTGGTAAATTTACTGGCTAGTCTAAAACCCATACTCAACAAAGAGTACCAATCTTCATCTTCGTCATCTTTATATTCAATTGATATTTTAAAAGATAAGTTTGAAAGGATAATACTTCTTCCAAAGCGTGGAAAATCATTAGGAACCATTGAGAATGAAAAACAATTATCATTTGATAGAATCTTATTTTTAAGTCCAAAAAATGGCTGTCTTTCATAATCAGGATAACTTAATATATCTTTACTATCTGTTGGGTCGCAAGGAGTTCTAACTCCAATTCTTGCATCGACCCCTTGGTCTTTTAAAAGATGATATACAAATCCAAATATCTCAAATATGAGACCTAAGTCTTCACCGAATTTAAAATCTACTAAAGCTTCTTTAAACGGTTTATTTTTGATTTTTCTGAAGTCAATATTTTTAAAATCAAGCTTCAACCTGTCTTTGATGTAATCATCAGAAAAAACTTTTGAACGAGGAAGCTCACGTTCAAACTCCCAAAGTTCCATATATTTTTTGTATCTATTTTCGTTATTTAGTTTGTAAGCATTAATTCCAACTTCCTCTTCGAATAATTCACTCTCTATTTCTTCAGGAACAAAAGTTTCGTCTATTTCAATTTCATCGTTGGTATGATTATCGGTATCTGTAGAGTTGAGATATTCTGATATATCAAAATGATTTTCAATAACTTCAAATATAAAATTATTCCGCGCCCATCGGCTACCTAGAAAAAAATATTCTGAGTTTCTGTATTCAGGTTTTTTGAAAGTTTTGTATACATTTTTACCTTCATTCAGCAATATGCCATAGTTGAAGGATTTAATTATTACCTTTTTAATAAACTCATCTAGGGCTTTAGGTTTTCCATCAAAATAATAATTTGAAATTGCAGTCACAACACCAAAACCAAACGCAAGCCTTACCATGGGATTATCGCGGTGAATTAATATGAATTCATCATAGTTGTCTGTCGGAAATGCACCAAGAAGTGTTTCAGTATTATCATCAAAGTATCTTACTTGATAAACTGCATCTTCAATGGCTTGGTTAGAGTAAGAGTTTCCAAACATTTAAAACCTCATAGAAGTGTCATTATTCTACATTCTCTTGTCAGTACGATTAAAAGTAAAGTAAATATGAGAACCATTGGACTCAAAAAGTATTTATGCTTAAAATCATTTTGAGATTGGGGAATATTAAATTGAAAAAAATATTTGTCTGGATTTTTATTTTAACAATATTAGGAACTTATTTATATTTTTCAATATCACAAAATTTAAAGACTGAACGTAACACTGTCACCATTTCATTATCAGACAGTTCAATTGGATCAAGCTCTCTATCAGTTGCAGTAATTGGTGACGTGCATCTACCTGAAGGATCAAAGCATTTAGACAGGTTCGAAAAACTTGTACTAGAAATAAAATCCACCCAACCTGATTTGGTAGTATTTGTTGGCGATTATACATCTGACCCAAAAGCCACGGATAATATGTCATCTCATCGTAAAAATATTATAAACATAATGAAGTTGATTGACCCTTTGCCAAGGGCAGTCGTGTTGGGCAACTATGAAAGTTGGTCAGATGCTGAAGAATGGATCCGCGAATTTAACGAGTTAGGTGTTGATATCATGGAAAATGAAACTTCCATGTTTCAGACAGTAAAAGGTGATGTTTGCATTCGTGGACTTGGTGATAAATACACAGATAGATATAGTTACGTGAATTATCCTAAGGAGTGTGAGAATATTCCCAAGTTTACAATTACACATGACCCAGCTGGTGCTTTTGATGTGCGTGTGAAAGGATTAGTGATTGCTGGTCACACTCATTGCGGTCAAATTAGTCTGCCATTCATTGGCCCTTTATGGGTTCCATCTGATGCCCCATCTGACGCTCACTGTGGACTTTATGAGGATAACCAAAGAACAGTATTTGTGACATCAGGGGTTGGCACTACTATTTTACCGCTACGATTTGGAGCGCAGTCACAGTGGGATGAATTAAACATTAGTTGGAATTAATGGAGATATTATATTATGATTTTTGAATCTGTCAGAAGACTTATTGTGGCTGTTGTGTACATTGTAGGTCTAAGTTGTTCTTTTTTTGCAGGTATTATGGCTCCGACACAGGCTGAAAATACTGGAGCTGCAATTATTTTTGTTATATCAGGTTTAGTCTTAGTTATGCTGACTTTTATGGTTGCAAAACTAGTTAATTGGATTTTCCAGCACTAGTTGATTTCATGGATCGATTGGCTCACCATCTTTAAAGTCATATTCATAAACTTTGCCATCTGGATTTGTAAAAACTCCACGCCCATTTTTTTTACCCTCTTTCCATTCACCAACGAAGATAACACCATCTGCATATATAAATTTACCATGTCCATGGCGATCACCATTTAACAATTCACCTTCAAAAATGCTCCCATCCGTAAATCTAACAGTACCATACCCATTTATTTTGCTATCTTTCCATTCGCCCTCATAGACAATACCACTTTCATATGTGTGAGTACCTCGTCCATGGCGTTTACTGTTACACCATTCACCTGCGTAGTTTTCCCCATTTAGAAAAGTCAAAGTACCGCTGCCATGGTATTCATCATCTTTCAAATCACCCTCATAAACAGCACCGTTTGCGTATGTGTGTTTGCCCTTGCCATTGCGAACACCGCCCTTCCACTCGCCTACATAAACTTGGCCTTTTCCAAAAGTTAAAGTACCAATGCCATTACGTTCGCCATCTTTCCATTCACCATCGTAGATATCGCCCTGTGCGTATGTATAAATACCATGTCCATGGAATTTGCCATCTAACCAAGCACCCTTATATTTTTCTCCATTTGCATATTCACGGGTACCTTGCCCGTTGTTTAGGTCATCTTTCCATTCACCTATGTAAATGTCTCCTTTTACAAATGTGTATGTTCCGCTTCCATGGCGTTTGTCTTCTACCCAATCACCAACATAAATATCACCATTTGCATATGTTACACTACCATACCCGTGTTGTATGTTATCTTTCCATTCACCTACGTAAATTTCGCCTGATATTGCAGTCAAAGTTCCTTGGCCGCTACGTGAGTCATTTTTCCATTCACCTACGTAGATATCGCCATTTGCATATGTGTAAATTCCATGCCCATTATATTTTCCATTTAACCAAGCACCTTTATATACGTCACCACCTTTGTGAGTATAAGTGCCAAAACCGTGCCTTACTCCCCCTTTGAACTGGCCATAATATGATGAACCATCAGGATATTTTTTATGCTGAAGGTCGTTGAGCGCATCAAGAGAAACTAAAATATCAGGTTTTTTTATCATAATTCAAATCTATAAATATATATCGCAATGAAACTATATAACTAACAGTAAAGTTCAAGTTCCAAGGCAAAATCCTGCCTACTTAATTTAGGTTTGTTGACTTAAAAGTTTTAAGCTCAATAATCAGATCAACATGAATCATCTGCAATGTACGGATGGTCAATATCAGGCGGTAATATGAAGAATTGGATGAGATACCTCTTTGGGCGCTTCTATTTTGTGAAGTTCTCGAAAATATTAAGCTACAAAGGCTCTTGGAGCAAAGGCTTGTTTCACGGCTATGGCGTTTTAAAACATAATGATAAAAGTACTTACCAAGGAAATTTCAGATTTGGTAGCAAACACGGTTATGGTGAAATTAGTTCTGCATCTGGTTTTAAGTACGCTGGAGAATGGAAAAATGGTCACCAGACAGGATCAGCAAAAATATTTTATAAGAATGGCGACTGGTATCAAGGGTTTGTAAAAAACGGTATCCGCAATGGTTTTGGTAAATTTCATGAAAAGTCATCCCAAAGAACGTTTAAAGGTAATTGGAATAATGGTGCACTTACTGGTGAAGTAGAAATATTAAGTGACGAGTGGGAGTTTATTGGATCATTAAAAAATCAAAATGGGCGAACTAAAGGTAAATTAACCTACAGTGATGGATCTGTTTATGAAGGAGAGCTTCTCAAATTCATAAGACATGGAATAGGCAAGTTTACTAATACATCTGGAAATAAAATATCAGGCTTCTGGGTGGATGACACAAGTGTAAACTTTTCAACAAGCACAGATGCCCATGGCTTCCAATGGTATGGATCACTCAGAAATTTAAAACCACATGGGTTTATGAAAGTTAAATTACCAAACGGTCAAAAATATGACGGTGTTTGGCATAATGGAGATTTACAAGAAGCATTTAGCATCCAGAAGAAACCACATTATCAGTCTGTTGATCATATTCATTAGTAATCTCGACCAAAGTCATAATATAAATTAATAGAAGATTTAAAATTACCACAGGCATAACTTTAATAATATCATTAATGTTTCAGCACCCATTACCTTATGGTAAATTTTTACAAATTGTTCGTATGGTAAATCTATTTTTTTTTATACTAATTTGGTCATATATTGAATAATGTTTAAAAATTAAGACATAAATAAACTAATAAAAAACTTTGGAGGTCATAATGCATCATTTTCAAGCCGTAAGGTCAGTTTTGTATTCTTACATATCAGCTCTTGAAGAAGACCTCAGAGAAGTAATAGCCGAAGATTTATTTGATAACATTCAGACTATAGATTTACTGTCTGAAAGTAGATTGCAAGAGCTCACATTGGAGGGTGTACTTTTAGACGATAAATATGAGTTACTTTACTGCCTTCATTTTCATGAACCTTGGCATATCTTAGCGTCTAATTCTGAGATGATTGATAGACGTTTAGCCAAAGTAATTAATGAAAATATTAAGAACCTACCAAAATATATTACTTTGCGAAATCAGGTTATGCACGCTCGACCTCTGGACGCAGAGCTAATAACTGAATTTTATTCTTTTGTTGAGCAAGTAAAGAATACAGATGAACAGCTTTTTAAAAACTTAAAGAAAACTATCAGAAACTTAATTTTAAATCCAGCAACAGCTGTTGAAGTGGAAATCAACTATGATAAAAGTGAGGACCTCATTTCTAATAATTTGCCCGTTCCTGATTTCGATGAAACAGGTTTGATTGGAAGGGAGTTAGAACTAGAAGAGTTGAACAAGTTAATCAATGGACCATGGCCAATTATTACCATGGTTGGTGAGGGTGCCATTGGAAAGACAGCTCTAGCTTTGCGGTTAGCCTACAGGGTATTGGATGATCCTAATTGTGAATTTGAAACCATTGTTTGGGTGTCTGCTAAAACCAATCAATTAATGCCTATGGAGATAAAAGATTTAAATAATGAAATCAAAAATAGCTTAGATCTTTTAGACAATGTCAGTTCAGTCTTGGGGGCCAAGAATGTATCAGAGCAAGGGTTTGATGAATTATTAGAGTACTTAAATACATTCAAAATACTATTAATTATTGATAATTTAGAGACAGTTATAGACCAAAATATCCACAACTTTCTCAGTAATTTTAATTCGCGCGACAGTAAGATTTTGATAACTTCAAGGGTTGGATTGGGTGACTTTGAAAGGAGATATCCAATAGATAATTTAAACTCACATGACGCGGTCACCCTGCTGAGGAATTTATCTAAGAGTAGAAAGGTTCAACACTTAATAAAATGCCATAACAACATATTAGTCAAATACTGTAACAGAATGCTCAATAGTCCAGGTTTCATAAAGTGGTATGTTTCCATGGTTCAGCTAGGAATGTCACCAGAAGAAGCATTATCAAATCCTAAAATCTTTTTAGATTTTGCATTAGAAAATGTCTTTAATCTACTATCTATGGACGCAAAATATACAATTCAATGCCTGGCAGATTCTGGTGGTGATAAGTCGATGTCTGAAATTGTTTATTTGACTGACTTTGATGGCGATAAACTTAGGATCATAATTTTGGAACTATGTGCTGCAAATATTCTTTCTCTAAGCACCAAACATCTTGAAGGCGAAATATTAAGCTCTTATTCAGTATCTAATCTAGCAAGGTTTTATATAAAAAATAAACTTAAACTGAAACCGGAAGACTTGAATGCTCTGAAAAGAAAGCACGCTGAAATATCTTTAGAGAAAAATATAGTTTCCTCTCATATAGCCGGCCGCAGTATTGATAAATATCTAAAAGAAACAATTTCTTATCGATCGGAAGAAGATGCAATATGTGGAAAATTGTTGAAAAATGCATTTTCATTAAGTAAGAAGAAAAACTTTGTTGCTGCTTTGGAGAAGGTTGAGGCAGCAAAACAATTATCCCCAAATTTCCATGAAGTATATAGAGTAGCAGGAACCATCCACTACTTCATGGGAAATTATTCATCAGCTGAAGAAGAATATGAGACCGCACTATCTATAAAGTCAAATGATCCAGTTTTACTTTATTGGTATGCTGGTTTTAATCTTAGAGCCTTAAACGAGGCAAATAAAGCTATAGATCTATTAATTAGAGCAAACGAAATTGATCCTGAGTCCATACCAGTTAAAATTGAACTTTCTAGAGCTCATACATATGTACGGAATTTTGATGTCTCCCTCGATTTAATAAAAACAATTGTTTACAGAAATGACATATCGGTAAAGTATGCAAAAATTTCAGCAGATGGTCTTGTGCAAGCATACTTGCGTCAATTAAATATACTTCTTTTCAACCACCTAGGCAGTGATGCAATAGAGCTAGTTAAGAATTGCCTTCCAGACATTCAAGCTCTGCCACATCGCAGTTTAGATTCCTTAGTTTGTATGAGAATTAGTGAGCTTGCCGTGAAGTGTCAGGCAATTGAAAATCTTATATTCCAAAAAGAAAAGCAGGATACACTATCCAATATAATTTCTGAGTTACGTAATAAATTAGATACTGTGAAAAATAAAGAATACGTAAGTACCAACCCTCAAAATATTTACAAAGATGACGACGAAGCGGTCAAAAAACTAGATGAACTGAGTATTGGCATTTGTAAACTTGTTAATTATCGCAAACGTTTCGGTTTTCTATATTGTCAAGAATTACAGCAAGATTTTTATTTTAAGCTGAAAAAGGGACAGCTGATACGACCAGGCCAAATTTTGAGTTTTAAAATAAAGCTTGGACACAATGAATTAGACATTGCGTCAATTGGGGACGTAAAACAAAACCCAAACAAGAACAAACAAATTGCTGCATGTCTTACAGCAATAGTTGATGACAAACTTGAATTTAGTTTAAAAGATGGATCTGTCCTATACTCTAGCACGAATGAATTTGAAATTTTTGGGATAGAAGCATCTGATATGATAGGTCAGGAAGTAAATATTAGCATATTTCAAATTTCCCAAAATGATCAGCAGATAGTTTTTAACTTACAAATTTCAGAAGAACAATTCAAAACATATTCTAAAATTGCAAAAATAGCTAATATTGAAAAATTCACTGGAACTATTCAGCAATCAGAAGAACTTTCGTTTAAGGTG
>Ga0206125_10004614_pt1 | contig 12066 bp, 20 predicted proteins | sample Helgoland_Spring_4_FD_148598 | JGI IMG/M metagenome (GOLD analysis project Ga0206125, IMG submission 148598) | Pelagic subsurface seawater microbial communities from Kabeltonne, Helgoland, North Sea - Helgoland_Spring_Bloom_20160331_1 | ecosystem: Environmental > Aquatic > Marine > Epipelagic ...
TGTATATTCGTCATCAACACCTTTTCTATCTGAATCTGGTTCTGCTGATGATTTCTTTGTGGTTTTTGTCGGTAATAACTTTTTATCGTTTTTGACTAATCTAAATTTTAACGCAGGTCTTCCGTTGATTTGTAAATCACCTTTCTCGTTGTAGTCGATAGACTTAACTTTTACTCGTTTGTTTTTAAACCTACCCATCAATACATCATCACCAACCTTGATTGGTAAATCTACTTCATTGAGAAAAGGTTTAACTAACCATTCTGTTAACTTATTTTTCATCTGACTCCGTTGAATAATCTTTACTTCCGTATTTTTCCCAACTACCTATTGCGTCTTGAAATCCTTTATACTTTGATTTAGTATTTTTAATCTTCTTTATCACTTTAACTTGTTGAACTTTTTTATCTAAATTTTTAAATGGGTCATCTGCTTCTGGAAACTCTATTTGTGTATAACCACCTTTTTCGTACCAAGGTTCTGGCTTATTGTCATTGATACCTAAAATTCTTAGTTCTCCTGGTCCAATGTGTCCAGTATCGGGTTCACCAGCATCTGCTGAGAAATGAGTTCCATTTGCACTCACTTCTTTTACTATGTCCATCAATTTTATCATTGATTACCATTTCCTACAAGACCAGTAACGAGCTTTATGTCTTGGACCTGGGGTATCACAATTGTGTCTTGCTCTAAATGACCTTCTTGCGTCTGGGTTGGACTTTCTTATTTTCATTGTCTTACCTTTTGCTGAACTACCTCCGTGTCCAAAATTTACTTTGACTACATTTCCTTGTGGGTTTTTTACATATACTTTAAATTTTTTAACATCACCTTGCATTGGTTTACCAAGTTTTACTTTACGACCTTGATATTCTGCTTCATTGATATCTTCTGGTAATCTTAGATATTCTAATGTGTATCCGTGTGCCTGACCATTATCTTCGTAGAATATTTCGGTAACTTCTTTTACACAATTAGGAACTTTCTTTCCATTTTTGTCTTTCATACCGACTTGTTGATATCCTACCCAACAACTTCCTCTTGCTTCATCAATTGCTTGTGGATATTTTTTACCTTTTGCTAATTTTAAAAGTTTTTTGATATCTGATGGTTTATTTCTATTAAATTTATTAGCGTTCTTTTTATCTTTAAAAATTGCTGATACCGTTTTACCATTATCATCAATCATAATAATGATACCTCTTTTACCAAAGTATCTTTCATCAGATACTGAAATTCTTTCTTTCATAGTATTCTCCTTAATGTCTGCCATTTCACCCGAACCTTTTCTTTTCCAAGCACTTGTTCCTTTTTTTCTATTGAAATACTTTACTTGATAAGGTGTCAATAAATCTACATTGTGTTTTAACCACAACCATTGAAATCCTAATGGTAAAGAATGATTATGTGCTTTACCTATTTTTTTCAATACTTTTAAAGAACTATCTAATTTACCTGGTTTATCAGAAATTGATTTGTTCTGATTTATGGCTTTGTCGATAGCTTGTGCGAATTTTGGTTTAACGTAAACTTTTGACATTATTATCCTTTCTTCCAACCACCACCGGCTGCTTTGTATTGTTTTGCTGCCCAAGCGTTTGCATAAGCACTTGGATATACATCAAACTTTTTCTTTGCTTGTGATTTATAATAAGACCACTTTGATGGGTTTGTTGGTTTGTTTTCTTCGAAAAACATATTTAGTTTTCTTTCTGTAACTACTTCTTTAATGGTTTCTTTTACTAATGACTTTAAGTTCATTATTGTCTCCCTCTTTGTTCGTCCTGCACAATGTGCTTTTTGACTGAATCCTTTCGGATTATTACAATTAATACTTTTTTTATATTTGTCTGACCAACCCTCTCGGTAAACTTCAAACGCTTTATTTTTTAATTTTCTCATTTCACTTGACGATAATCTTTGTTTCTTTTTACCAATCTCTCTTGGTTCGTCCAAGTGTTTTGCAAATTCTTGTATCTTCATAATTTATCTCGGTGGTTTGGAATCCCAAGGCCCCCAATGTCCTGTTTCAACCATTTTCTTTGCTGCTTCCGCAGGTGTGTAAAAATGATTTTTATATCCTGAAACTGGTATTCCACCTAATTCATAATATTTCTTTTTAGTGGTTGCAATTTTTTTACCATTAGAAAAATCTAATATTGCACCACCCTTTTCTATCCAACAATGTCCAAAAGGTTTTTTATCACTCGCTAACAAAGCAACTCCGTGACACAACTTAAAATCATTGTCTCCCATTTTGGTAATGATAAAATTACCATTTGCTTGATAACAATCTCCAGCCATTAGTCTTTAATCGGCCCACCACTTACCCAAGCTTGACAAGTTCTGGCTGCCGCACATTTAAATTTTAAAAATCTACAATATCCAATTTCACCAACTTTAATAATTGGTTCTGCTGGCGCTTCATCTCCGATACCTTTTTTAATACAATCTCTCATTTTGTCCGTAATGTTAAATGCTGCACAATTACCACATCTTTGTTTTAAGATTGCAAATATATCTCCTGTATTGTAGATATCTTGTAACTTTTTCCAATACTCAATGTTTGGTGAGTTTTGTAATTCTTCTTTTGATTTAAAATCACTTTCTTTTAAATTAGCATAATCTAATTTATCTACATCTGTATTTAAATCGTGTCTTGGGTCTGCTGGTCCATAGTTATATTTTTTAAATGCTTTATTACGATTTTTTAAATTTAAATCAATATTCTGTGTTGGTAAAGGACAACCCTTTTCCTCTGCTTCACTTAAAATGCCTAATAAACTAATTGAATTTTGTAAACTACTCATTTTATGCTCCTGTCTTACTCATTACTGGTGCTTTACCTTTACTTCTTTGTTTACCTTTCTTGGAATCACCGGCTTTCTTTTGGTCACGTCTTTTACGATTAACAAATGCTGCTCTACCTTTTGGACCGAGTTTACGAGCTTTCTCGGCACTCAAACATGCGGCATAAGCACCACCTTCTTTTCCGTCACCACATTTACCTAACTTTTGTCCGTCTGAACCATATCTGTCCCAACCGCCTCCGGTTGTTCCACCTGACCCACCTTTTTTAAACCATTGTCTTAGGTCTTCATTGGTGATTGAACCACAAAATATACAACGACTCTCGTCAATCAACTCTGTGATTGATTCTCTAATGATTTGTGATACTTTACTCATTATCTGAATAAGTCTATTGTTGAACCACTTAAACTTGAACTTACTGATGATAGTGATACATTATACATTTCTCCTATCACAAGTCCTTGTCCGTCAATTGAACCACCACCTGCTAAATCAGCGTTAAATCTTGTGTATGGTGCTGCTACAATTTCTGTTGATTGTGAAACCACCATAAAAGCTGTTGATACGTTTGAACCGGTTGGTTCAAATATTTCATTTGGTTCTACTCTATGAACAAGTTGTACTTGTCCGCCTGGATGTTGAACGTCTAATTTTGCTGTTCTACTAACGAAAGAACCCTGTCCTCGTGTTACATCTGAAAATGCCATTTAATTTCTCCTAAATTGATATTGCTCGTTTAAACCAACCGAACAAAAATCTTTCTTGTTCGGGTTTTTTATTTACTAAATCGTAATAAAATTTTAATCTATAACAACGAACTCTTTCATTGGAAGGTTTGTATGTTTGAATCGCATTCATAGTTCCTGGACCCATACCTCCGTCAATTGCGATGTCTGCTCCTTTGGCAACACAAGCTCGTTGTAAAATCTTTACTGCTGTTCCTCTACCCTGATTTACACACATATCAAAAAAGATATGTCTAAGATTTTCTGGTAGTTCTTCTACTCTGTTTTTAATCCAGTAGTCTTGCTTATAAATTTCTTTTGCTTCGTCCTCTGTAAGATTTTTTATATCTACATCTGGATAAAATCTTTTTGCTATACCGAAGTTTGTTTCTCCACCTAAATCTTTTGGGTCGTGAACATAACCACCTTCGTGGTGTAAAGTTACTTCTATAATTTCATCAAATGATATTAACATTATTTTCCCCTTAATATTTTTTGTTTATTAATCCAACTCAATGCTTTTTTATTTTTAATTGGTGCTTTTATAAATTTACTTAATCCTTGTTTAACCAACATCTTAAATCTTTTCTTTGCTTGGTCTTCTGTTTGATACTCGTTATTATCAACAATCATAAAATTACCAGAACCGAATAATCCTTGAAATGCACCAACATTTCTGTTTACTTCTTGGTGTGATTGTTGAACGATACTTTTTGGTAATACTCTATCACGATTTTCGTTTCTTTCAAGTGCTACTTCTAATGTAGTGTTTACGAATATCATATATGTTTGATATCCGATTTTTTCTAATTCTGCCTTTTCACCTGCAATCTTTTGATAATCATCACCGGTTCCGTCAATAATCATTCCGAGTCTTCCGTTTTGATATAGTCTTCTTCTTTCTGCCGTTAAATCTTTTGCAAACTTTCTCAATCCACTCGCTTGTGGTCCGTCACCTGTTAAGTTTTGGAATACTTCATCTGGTAATGAATCTAAATCGGTTCCAAATCCGTATTTATTTAATAAATACTTTAATTCTTTATCAGAATTTACCATTTTCATACCTGATTGAGATACATTTACTCTTTCTGGTATTCCGAATAATCCTTTTGCTATGTAGGTTTTACCTGAACCAGGTCCACCTGCTAAGAAAACTGCTTTAAATATACCTGGGTCTTTGTATCCTTCGACTAATTCTACTCGTAGGGTTTTCTTTAACCATTTCTTGTAAGCTTCCATTTCAGATAACTTGAAGAAACCTTTGTAACCACCCATACTTTCGGTACTTGGTTGCTTTCCAGTCATACTGGCTTCAAATAATAATTTCTTTAATTTCAGCATATTTTTCCTAAATTTATATAAATCTATACAACTATAAATATAAGATTTAGAAGTTTTATTTATAAATGAAGGGGTCGCGTTTTCTTAATGCTTTAAGTTTTTTTGCTAATTTTTTCTTTTGTTTTCTTTCTTTTAACCATTGTTTTATTTTTTTAAACATTAGTATCTCCTATTAGTTTTTTAAATTCTTTTGGTTTTCTGATTTTGTTTATTAGATTTTGAGAAATTTGTGATTTCCCCATATTTAATCCTATGTATTTCATATAAAATGGAATCAATGAATGTCCCATTGGAATCATATTAAAGTCATCACTCATAAAAGTGTGTTTATATAATGATGAATATATATCCATTGTTGATGAAGTTCCATAAGCTGCGGCATCCATAGTTCCAAATCCATAGAATTCTTCTCTGTAATTTATACCTGATGAATAAACACTCAATTCATCTAACTTATGGGATAAACTATCTAATAAATTTTCATCATACAATACATCTGGCCTTGTAATCAATACCAAATCATACTTAAAATTTTCCTTGACTTCTTGTTTAGTTTTTAGTAAATTACATCTGTGAATTAAATACCAATACTTCGGTATATTAAATGTAAATTTATTTTCAATTTCTTTTGGTAAAAATTCTGCCTCTATCAAGTTATCTAATCCATCTACGATTTCATCATTTATATTTTTATTTCCGTGAAACTTATATGGATAATTATCTTGTCTATCATTAGTATCCCAAGTAGATATAAATATATCAGCGTCAAGTGAATTAAAGATTTTTTTTGTTATTTCCCAATATCTCATTTCTCCTGCTATACAAATTGCAACTTTACTTTTCATAATTAAATCCTAATCGTTTTATAAAGTTTACAAATGGTAAGTAATTTGATTCTTCTTTTGTAATTAATTCTTTACCCTCGTGTTCATACCAAGTATTCCATTGTTGTTGTGCAAATGTATCGTGATTACCTTTGTAGTATTGAGATATGGTATTAAACTCTACTGAATTACAATACCACATATCTGGTGTGAATATAGTCAGCGGAATAAAGTTAAAATAATCCTTGACAATGTCATCATTTCTTTGTATATTATAATGTGATACGATAGTGCTTAGTTCATTATCAGAACCTTTCGTTTGTTCAATTCCTTGAACATCACACCATTGTTCAAAGTCATTTCTAATTTTAATTGTTTTCACATTAAATACTCTAATGGTTTTTGGTGCCATTTTAAAGTAAGTCGTTGGTAATGGTGTATCATCATTACTAAAACAACAAACATCAAATAACTCACTATTTTCTAATTCAAGAATATCTTTTTGATAATTTAAATCTTCTAATGAACTACCTGATATGGTAGTGTGTTGATTATTTTTTATTAGTCTTAGATTCATATTGTTTTAATTTTTTTATTACTGAATCGGCTATTACTTTATTACCTTCAGAATTTAAATGTTCATCTTTAACACCTGGCATACTATCACATAATCTTAACCCCTGGTCTATATAGTCAAATGAATCATATTTTTGACCATTATGGTAAATTGGTATAAAGTTATTTGGATAGTGTTTTTTTAATAATTTACCTAAGTCACTTCTCCAAGACAACCCAACCCAAGAAGGATATGGATTTTCTGGATATTTGTGGTCTTTTAGATTTGGGTCATTACTTTCTCGTATACTATCACAAGATTCAGCGACTTGTTTTATTTGATTTAGTATTGTATTATCTATAAACTCTTGAGTGACTATATCTGTTTTATCTCCAGGATAGTGTACGATTTTTTCATCATTAACATCTCTCAACCAATCTGTAAACTGAACAACTACCGTATCAATCGTATCAGTTCTAGCGACTCTATGAATATATTGAATAGAAGGTTTTATAGTTGACAAGTGTGAACCCCCATTTGTGTATGTTCCAATGACAAATGCTTTATCTAATTCTTTTGAAACTAAATTTGGCCAGTTATTTTGTTTTCGATATTCGTCCGCTTCATAACTTAAATTTTCTAAATGATAGTTTACTGGTAAAACTTGATTTAGTTCATCAACACTCCAACCCCTTTCGTGTAGATATTCATATTGTAAACCTGAACCCCAAGTATAACTACAACCTACAAATGCTATCATTTTCCATACCTTTCTGGATATTCTACCAATATAATTGGTTTTTTGTTTTCATATGCTTTCTTGTAAGTTTCGTAGATATTAGACTTATCATATAGATTAATTATCTCAATGTCATCTAACATACTTTTAAATTCTTCTGTGTAGTCTGCTTTGTGTTGAACACCTGGGTCTAATGGGTCATCACTTCCTTTACCAACTCTAATGATAACGTGTGAATCATAACCTGTCATATGTTTAAATTTATCCAAGTGATTAATCAATTGGTTTGCTGCACATATCAAGAAATCCCACCTTGGATAAAATGTCACAACACACATATCGGTCATACCTAATCCGACTGACATACCCATTTGAACTTCCTCAAATACTGGTGTTTCAATCATTTTTTCCATTGGTACATCTAATATCGTTGTGGACATTGGATTACCTGGATATGCAGTTTGTTGTCCTATAAATATTGTATTTGGTTTCTCTGCCAGATAATTCATTGACTTTATCAATTCGTCTTTATAAGTTTTCATACCACTCCGTTGTTTCTTTTATTCCTTGTTCAAAAGTATAGTCTGGTTTAAATCCTAACTCTTTTTCTAATCGTTCTATACTTGATACTTTGTAAGGTATTGTAGTTGGTTTAGAATTGTCCCATTTAATTAGTGGATTTTTTTCTGTCGCGTTTAGGACTGCAAAAAGTAATTCACCAATTTCTACACCTGTTCCACTACCGACATTATAAGGTTTCATAGATTCACCTTTTTCCAAAACTAATAAACAACCTTTTATCATATCTTTTATATACATAAAATCTCTCGTTACATCTGGACTTCCCCAAACTACAAATGGGTCCTCATCACTCAAACATCTTTTAATCAATGCCGGAACAACGTGGCAAGTTTTCAAATCAAAATTATCATAAGGACCAAAAGGTGCAGTTCCACGAACTATTCCAATGTGCATATCTGTTAAATGTGAAGTATGTTCAATTACTTTTTCTCTATATCTTCGCATCCACCCATAACCATAATATGAAATGTATGGTTCTTCTGTCCAAAACTCGTCTTCTGAAACTGGATATTCTCTATGTGGATAAACAGTAGAACTATTTATTTCTAAAAAGTGTTTTACTCCGTGTTTATAACTTGCTTCTAATATATTGGTAATGATATTTATATGACTCAACCCAACTTGAAAGTCTGTTGCTACGGTAGTTGGGTGTAGAATATTTCCCGCACAATGTATAACGATATCTGCTCCGTCAATCAATGTCATAGCATCATCAAACTTTGTCAAGTCAATATTTTCTAATAACTCTATCCTATAGTCTTGTATTTGCATAGGTCTTTTGTGTATTGATGTTCTGACATTAGCACCTCTATTCAGTAATTCTAATATCATATTGGTTCCTACGAAACCACTACCACCTGTTACAACTACTTTCTTATTTTTGTAAAGACTCATAATATTTTATCACCCTTTTTATTCCTGTTTCTAAATCTACCTCTGGATAAAACCCATAACTATTTGCTCGTGTCATATCCATAAGTCTTTTGTTATCTCCGTTTGGTTTTTCCATATCGTATTCTATTTCTTTTCCATAGTGTGTTGCTATGATACTTGCGATATCTTTTATACAAACTCCGTCACCACTACCTAAATTGATAGGTTCTGTAATTTTGTTTTCATACGACATCAATATACCTCTCGCTACATCTTCTGCGTGTATAAAATCTCTGATTGGTGTTCCGTCTCCCCATACTGATAATAGGTCATTGTGATAACCTTTTTTCACTAATGATGCTATTACCGTAGATTCTTCACCAAACTCATCATACTCCCCGTAGATATTCGCAGGTCTAACTATTGAATAATTTTTTAATCCATAGTGAGTTTCAAAACAATCTAATTGTAATTCACCTAATCGTTTTACCCAACCGGCATATTTATCATTTTCACTTGGATAAGTTTTCCACACATCATCTTCTTTAAAAACCTCTGCTGGTTGATAAACTCCAACAGTAGAAGTGTAAACATACCAATCAACTCCTTGTAATCTTGCGGCTTCTGCCATATTGGTATTGAATTGTAACATTGGTGTAAAGTAATCGTTTGGTTGTTCTGCTGCTCTCTTTGGTGAACCCTTAACTCCTGCTACGTGAAATACCACATCCATACCTGTAACTACATTTTTACAATCATCAAAGTCTCGTAAGTCTGCTTGATAAAATTCAAAGTTTTTTACATAGATATCATATCTATCGTCATAACGAATATCTGTTGCTCTTACATAATATCCTTTGTCTAAACACATATCTACTAAGTGTTTTCCTACCATACCTGATGCGCCTGTGATTAATATTTTAGTCATATAGTTTCTCCAATAGTTTCATCTTTTTTGTTTTTTTGTTTCCCATATTTATAAATGTTTTTTGATTGTGTTCTAATATAGGAAGTATTTGTTTCCACCAATCTTTTAATTCTTTATCTGTTCTGTTTCTAAATTTGTCTAATTCATCAAATATCATTTGTGTTCTTTTTAAATTGTTTTCTTCTTCGTCATAACTCTCATCTATAAAACCATCAAATGTCTTAAATCCAAATTTTCGTAATTTTTGTAAACTATGTGGCGTTGACATTAATATAAATGGGTGCAAATTTATCAATGGTTTACATATCTTTTCACTAAAAAAATATAATTTTCCATCATATAAAGTTTCTGAAACGATACTCAAATATGTTTCTTGATAATGTTTCCAATCACTTGAAAAGGAAGTATCAAATCCCTCTGTGTCTTTTAAGTTTTGTGTATCAATTTCTATTTTTGGTAAATTGTTTAGTTCCACGCTACTACTCCAATATTGTTTTGGTAAAATATCTTTTGGAAATTCACCACGAAAAGAGTTTTTTAAAAAACTTAAATTGTTTTTGTCCCACAAATCATTATGTTGAAAATATGAAGCTATTGCATTTCTATGTTCTCTACCACAATTTCTTAAGTAGCATAAAAAGTATTTTGACTTATTATCAATATCTATGTCTTCAATATTTTTTAAGTAAAAGTCATACTCAAAGTTATCTAATTCTCTGTGGTTATTATTTTCTATTATTTTATTTAGTTCAAAAGATAAAGAATCAAAATGATGTGTTGACATAAAAAAGTTTATTGGCGTTTCATTATTTTTCTCACAATTTAATTCACAATGAAATATATAGAAATTAGAGAATTTAATTTCATCTTCGGACGATTTACAAGATAAGTTATACCATTGATTAAAATACTCTACATCTAAATCTCCCTCAGCTTCATAACTAAAAATTACTTTACATCTATCTTGATTTACCAAATCAATTATTTTTTTTGGTATTCTAAAAAATGCATTATAAATTCCATCTATCGCCCTACACTCTATAAGATATATGTATTTTAAATTATTATCAATATTATTAATATTAACAACATTTGTATTAAATTTTGCTTTAATTTCAGAACTTAAAAAAGCTCCCTCTAAACACCTCATATAGTTGTTCCTACCGAAGTCACTCACGTCGTGAAAGTGTTCATCACTATTTATAATGTTTAAAATATTACCCATTTACCTGTTCCATAGTGTGGATATTTAGACCTGTATTCATAATAAACTACGTCATCAGGAATATCCTTTGTTTTATTCCAAGTTGCTTTTGTTGGTGTTTGTGTGGAAACTCCATTATTTTCTACTACAAAATACAATGGTAAATTAAAGTTTCTGGCATACTTATGAACTTCATAAAATATACCTGTTTCAAAAGTCATATCTCCAACGAAACACCATACTTTCTGTTTTGACTTTTGTCGTTTTAATCCGATAGCAGTCCCGAGTGCGATAGGTAATACACCGGTAACGATTGCTGATGAATAAAAGTTATGGTCAAGATTACATAATGATATTGATTTACCTTGTAAAATTTTATCCTCAATCCACTCTGGTGTTAGTCCGTGAAGTAATGCGTGATAATGACTTCTCCAAGTAGAAAACACATAATCATCTTTGTCAATGCGTGAAAACACTTCTATCAATTCATCTTCGTTTCCGTGAGATAAGTGAACTGGTGCTTTTATCTTACCACCTTCCCACAATGAAACAATGTGTTCTTCAAACTGAATTAAATCTTGTTTTGTAAGATTTATGTCTCTTACTTTTTTATATTTATTCAGATTTTTCAACGTATCTCCCATAGTCAAAATTATCCCAAACTCTTTCGTGTATATAGAAAAACAAAATGCCAGTTAAATTCATAATGATTGCATTCCATAGTGGTATTTCAGTTAAACCTACTGCTAATATGAACCAAGAATTTAAAAATGCAATAACTCTCCAACTAACTGACTTTGATGTTGAGCGTTTTTTTGTTTCTCTAAACTTCATCTTCCCAACTTACTTCCCAATCTTTAAACTCTGCTGCGATACAATCTACTTTGTAATCTTTTCTACCACCAACCACTTCCATAATTTTGTTAATGGCGGTATTTCTGATTCCATTTAATCCGTGTGTCAACATCAGATTATCACTACCCTTTTCTCCTTTACGAACTTGTGATTCATTATACCAAATATGTGCATTCATTTGTGACAATACTACGATTGCTCTAATGACATCACCTGTTATCTCACCTTTATGTTCTTTTAAAATCATATCAATGTCGTGAACCATATCTTGCATTTCACTTGCATAATTCTTTTTATTCTCAGGTATAAATACTTCTTTTAATTGATGAATACTTAATCTATCAATTAATTCGCCTAATGTTGGTAACCATTTTCTTTTCATCACTACTCCTTTGTAATTAAAAAACTATTGTAATCATATTTAACATCTACTTTGTATTCCATTGAAAACTTTTTAACATCATTTAAAACTTCTTCATAATGAATATCATCACCACCTATTGTTCCACCAACCTTTATCTTGGGCCAGAAGTTTACTAAATCATTATAAACTACATCAGCTCCGTGGTCTCCGTCAATCCATACAAACTTCAATGTATTATCATCATATATTCTGTGTGCATATTTT